>Ga0164313_10004569_pt1 | contig 12292 bp, 10 predicted proteins | sample GuaBasSedimGuay4_FD_113735 | JGI IMG/M metagenome (GOLD analysis project Ga0164313, IMG submission 113735) | Subseafloor sediment microbial communities from Guaymas Basin, Gulf of California, Mexico - Guay4, Core 4569-4, 0-3 cm | ecosystem: Environmental > Aquatic > Marine > Hydrothermal vents... | reverse complement strand
TGGTACATGCGGGTTTTGCGGATAAATCGACAGAAGAAATTTATACGCTGCTCCCGGACGCTCAAGACAATAACGACGGCCAAGGCGGCGGACAGTCGATTACGTTACCAGATGGCAGCCAACTTCAAGTAGGTTCTGGGAAAGATCCGGGTGGCTGCGGAGAAATTCTCGATGCTCCGGGATCCGGACCGAAAGAACAGCCAGCCAGCGCAAACGAACTCAAAAAATCAGAAACGGATTGGAAGGTGGCTGCTACTCAAGCAGCTCAAGCGGCTAAAACCATGGGTAACCTGCCTGGCGCCATCAAAAAGGCCATCATAGAATTACTCGAACCTAAATTAGATTGGAAGGATTTACTGCGTGACTTTGTTGAAAGAGCAGCCAAAAACGACTATACATGGAAACACCCAAACAGAAGATACATCTCCCAAGGAATCATACTCCCGTCGCTCAATTCTAAAGAAATCGGCACGGCTTGCGTGGCTATTGATACTTCCGGTTCAGTCTCTGAGGGTGAACTCAAACAGTTTGCCTCGGAAGTTAATTCGATACTTGAAGAATATCAGGATATAACAGTCGACGTAATATACTGCGACACCAAAGTCGCGCACACTGATCGATTTCATTCAACCGATATGCCGGTAGAAATGACAATGCATGGTGGCGGTGGTACGGATTTTAGGCCGCCATTCGAGTGGGTTAAAGAAAATGTCGAAGGTAAGCCAACCTGCCTGATATATTTTACGGATATGGAATGCAACAGCTTCCCGGACGATCCGGGTTATCCAGTTATCTGGGTTCAAACGGAAACCATGTATTCAGGCAGTCATTGGGGAGATGCGCCATTTGGTGAAGTCGTAACCATGAACATGAAGGGCGAAGCTAAAAACTAAGGAGAAAAAAATGGAAAGGTTAACAACCATGAGGGCTGTAATTGAATCTCTGGGAAAGGGTATGACCAATGTAACCAAAGCCTTTACGCTTGATATGGTAGAAAAAGACGTAATGCTCAGGCTTCCCAAAGCTAAAAGGAAGGTAATCTGCAATTGCATCAATAAATTAAAAAAGGCTGGATTTGTACAGGCTGGAATAAAACAAGGCGAATACTGCATTCTTGCAGGTACTGACCTCAACAAATTTCACTCAGGAACAAACCTGACAGGAAGCGTACAAGTACGGACAATAATGAGTGCATTGGTTGAATATTTTGAAAGGAATGCAACCTTAAACATGGCTCATGACTTTAGAGATATAGTAGCTGGTGTTAATGGCATATTGCCTGGAACTACAAAAGGCAGTATCTCAACAAATCTCTTCCAATTGAAAAAGATGGGGTTCATCGTTAACGCAGGAAAGAGAGATAACTATCAAAGAAAAGACGGAGTTGGCGTTGATAAACTCGTATATAATGAATTCAGGACAGTTTTACAGCCTGTCGAGGTTGAACTCGAGGAACTCCAGGAGATCCAGGAGCCCGTCAAACCTCAAGTACCCAAAGACACTACAGAAGACATCGTATCAGCCATGGAATTCGGGGATAAGATGATCACCTACATCGAGGCATTAAAGCAGCAGCTTATGGATACTATTGACCGACTTGGTTTAATTCAGGCTAAAAATAAAACATTGGAAATAGAAATTCTTGATGCAATCATTAACAAGGATAATATGAAAAAAGATTGTAATGCCTTGATCAAAGAGAAGGATGCTGCTATAGAAAAACTGAACAAAAAAGTGGGCGACATAAACTTAAGATATCCGGCTTCGTCAAAAACATTTAAAATGAGCGAAGTTGCAAAAGTCATAAGAGCAGACCAAAAAAGATAATGATTGAATCCCTGACTCAAAAACAAAAAACCGAAATGACCCGGTTCATGTGGAGCATGCTGGCAATGCCGATAGACCCAATGATTATAACTGGCACAACCAGCGTAAATGGGAAATGTTACATCGGAGAAATAGGAAAAACAAAAATCTTTGAATGTATGGCCATAGCATTCAGTCAAGACGGGCTGAATGCCTATGGCATAACTTTTGACGGAGAATTCATATTTTTTAATAACAAGAATTTCATTAAAGGATTTCCGATTGTCATGACAAGGGAATAACAAAACATGTCTAAAAAAACTGCAGTATTAATATTCTTGCTTACCCCAATTATCCCAACACTGATAGGGGGATACGCTGTTAATTGGAACACTGAATTGTTTAAAATAATTTGTATTATGAATTATATATTAACAGGTGTATTAACTGGACTATTCTTATTGGCCAGACGATGAATCGTTCTCTTCATCATTCCCACCCCCAGCTCCAACTTCTTTCGCCTTCGCAGTTTCAATTTCTTTCTCTATAAGCTTGGTATCCGTATCAGACAAATCAGGCAAGGCTATCTTGGCCAACTGTTTTTGAGCGCGACGTGCAAAGGTGTCGCTCTGGACGGTGTTCATGGTGCTGATAATATTCTCGAGATTTATAGACAGGTCGTCTATCGAAAAATGCAAGGATCTGGTAATTTCCATTTCTTTAAAAAGATCTTCTTTTCCCTGCCACTTCAACCACAGTCTGATTATATTAAGCTCAGACTCAAGCATATTGCTGCTCTTCTGGAGTAAAACACTGTTCAGCTGCTGGAACTCATACCTCAAAGCCAACCCCGACGATACTTCGTTATTGCTCTTTCTTTGTCCGTGAACCCCTGAAAGATGCGCTATCCGATAAGTCTCGTCTACTTTACGATCGATCCATTTCAGCACGGCATCGATCGGCTCTGATATGGCAGCTTCCATCCAATCAGGCTTTGAATGCGGCATATCCGGATAAAATTCTTTAACAGCCCGCTGGCCCACTTTTTCTTCGGGATCACTGTCATCGCCTTCTTTACGCATCGGTACCCGCAGCATTGGAAATCCTGCGAACTTGATAACCTCTTCGCCATGCGACAGATTCCTGATAATACTGCCTGTAATATACGAAATTTCCCGAATATCGGAGATGCCGATATAGGCATTATAAATATTCTTGATATTCGGCATCCAGACAAACGGAATTTCATTCAACGAATTCGGTCCGGAATTAACAAGGGTCGCCTTTTCTTTTGCGTTCTTTGCTTTCCCGGCTATCAACCCCCCAGTTAAAGGCTCGGTTAATGAGTCTCCCTCTGGTAATTCCCACACTTCCCATCTATCCTTTCCCCAGACCGTAAATCGACCAGGTTCTGCTTCTTTTAATTTCAAATACACAAGTACCGGTCGATTATTTATCTTATCCCGCTCAAACCGCCAGTCATAAATATTAGAAAGAGTATATGTGCTGCAATACGGATATATGCCGTTGTCTATCTCCTGTTGAACATTCTGCGTCTTTAAATTTGCCTTGCTGACAAGCACTCCGACAGACCCATAAACAGACGAAACTTTTTGGGTGTTGTTCAGATAAGTATCAAAATCAGTACCAACCAGGTCGGCATCTTTTTCAAACATCTTCCACTGAGCATCGTCTTCGAGGCCCTTTAGATGCCGTTGCGGCGAACGCTCTGTCAGATAAAAGCTGAACAAGTCGACGATAGCCGATGAATAGTTGAAACAGATACCTTCGGTTATTCTCAATCCATGGTTTTTTTCAGATTCAAGGCTGTGCCTCGTTAAAGAATTCTCTACAAAATCCCGTCCGCCGTCGTATGCCATCCGGTAAAATTCCCACGACCCGTAACTTTCGGTATGTATTGGATGCTTTTTTTCAAGCTCTTCTCTGTTCATAATATCCTCACATCATCGCTTTTTACATAAACTTTTATATTTTCGACAAACTGCGGCCCGGACTTTCTTTTTCTGAGCAGACGTACCATGCTGCGACACTCTTGCTAATGCATTCCTGGCATGCGAAATGTCATGGATTGGATATTTTCTTCCAGGCAACGCAAAATTCTTGCCTTTGATACGCTTTCTGCCTTTTGAAGTAAGCTTTGACATAATCCCTCCCTAAGGCCCATAGAGCCCAATATTCTTATTTCCAGAACTTTGTCGACTTTCTCCGGACATACTTCGGTCTGGTCACCCATCGCAAGAATTGTGATGTCGAATCAACCATATCATCAAACTTACCAAATGGAAATTGAGCTATCTGGGTTTCGTACGGAACCACCCAATCACCGCGCTCGGGCACATACACTTTCCCGGCTTCTATAATCGGCGAGACTTCGCTCAATCTTACCTGCTTATTCGCATCAGGCTTAATGGCAATAACCGGAATTCTCGTATAACGCTGCAATTCTTGTATCAAACTCTGTCCACTGGCCTTGTCTTCAATAAGAACAACGACCTGACCGGCATTAAATTTCATACAACGCTCATACTCGGCTATCACAGCTCGTTTAAGCTTGGGAAAAATTAGGCGCTTGTTTATGACATTCATAAGATAATACCGGTCCTCGGCAATGCCCCAGGTTGTACAGGCCGATGGGTCATTGATATCCTGTTCTTTAAAGGCCGTATCCCATGAATTAACTATTTGATTAACTTTGGTAATTTTGCCATTATCAACACTTGGCTTTAAAAACCTGCGATATTTTTCACCGGCAAATTTATTCTTAGGTGAGGTCATGTCTGGCATTATGGCATACTGCCAGGATTGATATGGATATTTTTTAAACCATTCGATGTCGACAATCCCGCCACCTTCCGGCAGAGGTTGTTGCTGATATAGTGCATTCCATTCCCGGGTGCCGATTGTCTTACGAATTCTGTCGAGTCGCTTGCGGCCGTACTTTGTTGGCCAGAGAGCGTCGCCGATTTCACGTCCAATAACATCTCCGTCGCCATCGGCAATAGCCGGTAAATCTAACACGGTCCAATTCTCATGCTCGGCTTCTTCAAGGAGGAACCCGGCCAGATCATAAAAGCTCCATCGGGTCATAATGACAATGATCGAGTTGTTATCCATAAGTCTGGTATAGGCGACAGCCTTGAACCAGTCCCGCAATTTACGCTGAGCAACATCACTCTCGGCATCCTCGCGGCCTTTTGTGGGGTCGTCGATAATTAAACAATTATGGACGAGTATTTCGTTTGCAAAGAAATTGTTTGTTCCTTCCACCTGGATGTCATAGACCGGGACTTCTCCACAGCGTATCTTTCGAACCCCACTGACGAAGTCATAGGATTCAACGGTAACCAGCTTCATTCCTGACTCTAAACTCTTTGCTGCCACATACCCTGTTCCAACCACAAAAAATGGATGGTCCCCGGTTGATTTGATTTTTTTACCGGATTTTGTACTAACTTCATAGATATCATCTTTTGATGAAACCATTGTGGCGACTATTTTCCTGAATTCCTGGGTTTTTAGATTTTCGTTCCACGATAATACTTCAATCTTTTCACCACTTCGCATCAATTCAACAAGCTTTTTAATTTCAAGAAAGCCACGGTCTGTTTCAATTTTTGTCAATGATGTCAGACAGTTTGCACCCCTCCCCGTGATTGCCCCCCCAACGCCAACAGAATAATACATACCGTCTTGTTCAGTCGAGAATTTGTTGGCGCCTTTGCTGTCTTTGGAAATTCGGCAACCGCTGAAAACCTGCTGATGAAAAGCTGAAGTCAGCTGGTTTCTGACTTTGCGGCCAATATCGTTGGCACGGTCAAAAGAATAGGTTGTGGCGATAATATGACGACTTGGATTGCGCCCAAGATACCAGGCTGGAAAGTATTCTGAAGCTAAGAGCGTTTTCCCGTGCCTAGGAGGAAGGAAGATCATAAGCCGACTTATATCTCCACGCTCCACTGCTTCGAGATGATTGGCTATAAGCTGATGATGCTTCGAAATTTCATACCCATCCCACTGCAATCTGACATAAGAAAGCAAACAACTGTGGGCAGCATCTTCAACCGAAAGTTCATTGTCCTGAGCTTCGCTGGTTGCAACCATCTTGGTTCTGGGCATTTAACTTGCATCCTTTATAACGCTCTTCGGGAATGGAAGTAACTTAGGATCGGACGATACGGTATTAAAGGCTGCCTCAAGGACACCATCGCGCTTTTTCTTGCTGATTTTCTCTACGGTATGGCTAATATTGACATTCTTATCAGCATCAAGACCGTAAAGATCTATAACCTGCTTATATCCTTTGCGGATTTCCTCCCCCCACTTGGCCCCGGCAGACGGATTTTTTATTTCTTTCAAACGCATCCAACAAAAATTCACATAGTGTTGCAGATTCATAGCCATACGCTCTCGTTTTTCATCAACGCTATCGAGCGATTCTTTTCTAAGCAAAGCCATAAGGATTTTAATATCACTATAAACCGTAACATAGTTTACCTTAAGCATCTTGGCCATTTTGTTAACAGAATATCCCTCGAGCATTAACTGGGATACCTGATAGCGACGAACACGTATTTCATACGCGCGGCCTTTGTTTTTCGTGCTTCCACCACCCGGAAGATCGTACGGTCGATACCGTCCATAATCTTTCGGATTTTCAATTTCGTTCCTGCCATCATGAATTCCCATAATGAATCCTATCAAAAAATATGAAAAGATTTAAAAAACTTATTGACATTCATTAAATAATTATTTAATCATTGTCAAGAGTTATATACTTTGGGTACCATGTCGGTACCAGTGAAAATGAAACACGGGGGTTCGCAAAGGCGGGCGGAATATGCAGTTGTTACACGCGCGATGCGATAACATGCTGCGGCGAGATGCCAAAAACCTGCTGAAAAAACTCGATGTTTCGTGGCATTATAAAAACGGCGCGAGGCCGTATTGACGGGAGGTCAAAACCATGAAGCTCAAACTCGATGATGCAGGAAGCGTAGTTGTTAAGGACGGATTGCCGGTTTATATCATGGACGATGGAAAGGATCAGGCGTTCGATGCCCCCGGAACATTGTTCAAGGTTAAAAGCTTAACCGAAGAAAAAGATCGGCACTTTGAAAAAGCATCAAAACTTCAGGTAAAGATCGACGACAGTGTCAAAGCGCTCAAAGTGTTTGAAGGCATTGACCCGGTGGTTGCGAAAGCGGCCCTGGAAACAGTCGAAAAGCTTGACGGCAAGAAAATGATCGATGCCGGAGAGTTCGATAAACTGAAGGATCAGATGCAGGGTATCCAGGATACCAAACTTGCGGAACAGGCTTCTGATTATGATAAAAAAATTGGAGACTTCGAAGTTCAGGTTGGTGCCCAGAAAAACACAATCGATAATTTGATGATAACATCCAACTTTGCCAAAAGTCCGCTCTTCTCGGGTGATAAACCCAAGACGATCTTGACCCCGGACATGGCGGTAAGCGCATTCGGCGGGAACTTCAAGGTCGAAGGCGACGGACTTACACCAAAATTGATTGGATACCTTAACGGAGAAAAAATTCCGTCCACCTCAAATGTCGGTGAACCAGCCGATTTCGAGGAAGCAATAGCCGTAATCATCGAAAAGCACCCCGGGAAAGAGCGGTTCCTGACTTCCCCGGACGGCGGAGGCCCCGGTGCCGGTAGCAATTTTAGCAGAGACGGTCGGGCCGTTGTGATTTCGGAAGAAGATGCACACAATGTAGTCAAGTACAGAGAAGCACAAGCGAAAGCCGAAAAAGCAGGGGTTCCGATTCAAGTTGGAAATTAATAACTTGTAAAGGAGACTTTCAAAATGGCGAATACAATCAGTCCTTATAACCCAATTTTTTACGCTCAGGAAGGACTTAAGGTCCTCGAGAATGCGCTTGGCATGGCTAGTCGTGTTTATATGGGCTACGATTCCGAACGTAAATCGGCTAACAAAGGCGATACGATTCAGATCCGTAAGCCTGGTACATTCGAAACATCAACCGGTGGTACCTCCACCACGGCAAATGTTGTTCCGTCCAGCCTTGATCTGACAGTCAATACCTGGAAACAGGTTAAGTTTGGCCTCACGGATAAAGAGCTGGCCTTCACAACCGATAAGATCATTGCCGATCATATCAGCCCGGCAGTCTATGCCCTGGCGGTTGATATTGAGACCGCACTCACCAATCTTTATAAAGACATTCCCTGGTCCTACGATATCGGCGCGACACCCGGATCGGCAGACATTATCGGCGGCAGGAAAATCCTGCGCGACAATGCCGGCGGACTTGTCGATTCCGATCTGATCCATTTCGGGATTGACTCCACCCTCGAAGCATCCTTCCTGAATGCCGAGATTTTCCATGCAGCCAGGATTGCAGGTGACGGTGAAAACAAAAATGCCCTTAAAAACGGCGGACTCGGACAGCGTTTCGGGTGTGAACATTTCGTACAGCAAACCCTCGCAAGCCATACTTCTGGTACGGCAATTTCGGTAAAAACCGATCTCCTGGGTGCGGCTTCCGGAGCGCATGCAGTCGGTGCTACCAGCCTGACAGTCACGGCCTTGGGCGCTTCGTCTTCAGCGATTGCCGAAACACTGGTAGCTGGAGATAGTTTTTCCATCGCCGGCGATACTCAGCGCTACGCCGTAACAGCAGGCGTAACCCTGACCGGTGGTTTGGGTACGATTTCCTTTACACCGCCTCTCAAGGTAGCCCTGACCGGAAGTGAGGTTGTTACCCTGGAAACAATCGACTCAACGAACTTCGCTGACAAGTTTTACGTAAACCTGATGTTTCACCGCAACGCGTTTGCCATGGCCATGGCGCCACTGCCTGACCTTGGCAACAATGCAGGAGCCCAGATGGCGGTTATCACCGATCCTCGAACCGGATTGTCCATGCGCTCAAGACTGGCGTACTACGATGAATCGGCAACGGTGAAAATCACCCTCGACGTTCTGTTCGGTGTGAAAACACTTGATCCGAACCTGGCTGTTGTATTGAGACGTAATTACTAAAAACAAAACCACTCTTCAACCTGAAGGCGGGTGAATTTATTCGCTCGCCTTTTTTTAGGAATTTTGTCGGGGAGACAAGGAGCGTTTTAAAATGGCAATTACATACGGTTTAATTGCTGCCGACTGGGAAATTGACAACATTACCGGCAGAATTTCATATGTTGGGGATGATCATCATGAAACATCACCTTCATATGCTACGGTTATCCAGCTGCATAGATGGCTGGGGCAGTTGTCTGATGACCAGGCGCCAGCAGATACAAGTGACAAAATGTACATTCCGATCCCGAAAGCATCGGATCGGTCTACTGATAATATTATAACACTCGTAAACGGTTTCTATATTACGGCAGCTGAAACCCAGCATCTTTATGATGGATCGATCATTCAAAATAATGGCGATGATATCTGGGATGGAATCGTAAACTTCGGTAATGCGAATGTTCAAATCCAAATTATTCAAGATGGTGCCAAGCTTACGGATGATTTCTGGAACTATAATATTGGCGCATCAGCTACCGGCGGAAGCGGAACAACTCTGGTCGACACCGGTGCATTCGCAGGTGAAGCATATTCTGGATACACGTTTGTAAACAGCGCAGACGATGCTCGAGGGATTGCGACTTCTCATACGGACGACACCGTTACATTCTCTGCTGGCGAACTTTATGGCACAGGAACCCTGGACTTTGCGGCAGCGGATACTTATTTGATCGGCGTACCGCTCAACCCAAGCGCTGCCCAGGGTATTTCTCATCGATTTTTAATCAAGGTGCGAGAAAATGGAGCCGACGTCGATGGTCGTAGACTTATCGGTATCTGCCGCAGACCCGGAAATACGTTTGCATGGTTCCCAATCAATGGGACAAACCGTGGCAACAATGTCCTGGCCCTTTCCGATTCCTCGGAACTCAACTACGACACTGCAAACCAAACGGTTATGGGCGCTGGCTGGGATGGTGAGTTTTCTGGCGAGGATCAGGGATTTCAACAGCAAGATGTGGACTCCGATTTAACTAACGAAGATTATTTCGGGTTACTGACATGGAGCGGCGTTCATGATATTAATGATTTATACATGCGAGCCATGGGTGAGACTTGCGATTTTGGCGGTTATACAGTTCATGGTCTTGATGGCGAAGTTTTAAGAGGCGTTACTCATTCCTGTGGTTATGATGGCGAGGCTGGTGGCATTGCAATAGCTGATTATGATATGCTTGTCTGGGGGACCCTGATCGAGCACGATGCTCCATCGGGTTCTTTTACAGTCGGCGAGGTAATTGTCGATGCCGATCCAGCCGGTACAGGAACGCCTACTTTTTATGCCACGATCCTTGCTATTGACGATACCCTCGATGACATGATTGTCAGTATTGATTCTGGTGTTCTCGGCAACACAACAACATTTTATGGAGTATCTTCCGGTGCAGACGCTGACACGACTTCCGATCCTGCGGAAGCTTCCGGCGGCGGTGTGCTGCATGTATTGGCAGAAGATGAATCCAACAACATTATATATGTTCAAGTTCTCAAAGGGACCATGGCAGCCGACGATGATGTTCTGTACTATGGCGGGACCGACTTGTCTTCCGTGGATGTTTCTGATTACATATTGGTCGCAAATGAGATCGATACCATTACAGAATTCTCAATCTCTAAAACATCACCATATATTGGAGTATCAACCGGCAGCGCACTTATTGGCGCCCACGGTGTCGGCGTTGCCAAGGCCAAACTGCAAGACACGGATTCGGTCCTGCCGCTTGGTGAGAATACACCGATTTCGCCGCCATTGACAGTAACAAACACTTATTCAGGCCTTGATACAACGAATGATCAGATCCTGGTAGTTCCGACAGACGGAACAACAACTGATATTAATGGCGATCCAACAGTCGGAGCAGCCTACTTCAAAATAGAAGTTGCTTTAACCGGTGCCGGACAAACAACCGTTACTGTTCAAGAAGAATTGTCAACGACTAATATCGATACATGGTTGCCGGCTTCAGGGTATATCTCAATCGTCAATGACGAAGGTCTTGTAGTCGACCATGAATATTCATCCTACGATACTGGTGGAGACACCTTCACTATTACCAGCGCAAACTTCAATGGTACTGGAATAGAAGACAGCGTTTCAGTTGGTAACTATGCGTTTGTTTATCAGATGCACATTGCGACATCCGCTCTTGTTGGCGGAACGGTTACCACTGTCGAGGTCAATGCGATCCCAGGGTCAACACCCGATGCTGGAACACTACGGATTGTCAATGACGATGGATTCCATATCAGACATCCTTATTCAGTATACAGCGATGCCTTGGATCAGTTTACTATTACCAGCGCTGATTTTTCCGGCGATGGCTTAACGGAGCAGGCCGGAATTGGAAGTGGCGTCTATGTAAGCTATATCGACAAAGCTGCAGCCTCTCCTGCTGAAACCTTCCAGGCAGTATATGATAACGACCTGAACTTAACCGTTGTCGTAAGAGATGGCGACGGCACCCCGATCAAAGAAGATAAAAAACGCCATACATTTACTAGCTCCAATGCGTCTCACGGCGTTACGAGAACCAGCGATACATAGAAAGTACATGTGATACTTGACTTGTAGTATTTTATGTGGTACTCATTCATATAATTCTTAATTACTTTATAAGGAGGATATGAATGAGTACTGAAGAAGAAAGACGGAAACGAAGAGAGTATATGAGGATATGGCGGGCTAAAAACATCGATAAAGTAAATTCGGAAAGAAAAGCTCAGGATCGATTTCGAGCTAAAAACGACCCAAAGTTCAGGGTAGATGCCAATAGGAGAAATGCTGAATACTACGATAAACACAAAGATGTCATACTCAGCAGAGCCAAAGATCGGAATTGGAACTATGACCCAATTAAGCGAAAAGCAGGACGTATGCGAGTATATTACAAAAATCCCGCTAAATACACACTATCTGGCAAGAAAGGTTATGCAAAGAAAAAAAGGATACCCTACGATCTTACTGAGGATTGGTACAATGAGCAATTTGCTAAAGGATGTGCTATGACCGGGCTTCCTCTTGATTTTGGGAGAGAGAAAACTCCTTGGGCGGCACACATTGATCGAATTGTTCCTGAAGATGGCTATGTAATGTCTAATTGTCGGCTTGTATGTGCTTGTTATAATTTAGCAAAATATCGCTACCGAGATGAGGATGTTATACGCATGGCTACACATCTTATTTTAAGAACGAGAACGAGCGATACATAGAAAACAGGCGCCCTATTTATTTAGCAGGGCATCTGTTATCCCCTGGAGAATCAAATGGCGGTCGCAGCTTACACAACGGATTTAACGGTTATCGTTGACATGGACGGAACTACCGGTACGGCAGCTGAACCGTCTAGCGTCTGGTCTGCTGGCCGGTCTCCTATAAATAACGATACCGACTTTACCATT
>Ga0164313_10004568_pt1 | contig 12292 bp, 11 predicted proteins | sample GuaBasSedimGuay4_FD_113735 | JGI IMG/M metagenome (GOLD analysis project Ga0164313, IMG submission 113735) | Subseafloor sediment microbial communities from Guaymas Basin, Gulf of California, Mexico - Guay4, Core 4569-4, 0-3 cm | ecosystem: Environmental > Aquatic > Marine > Hydrothermal vents... | reverse complement strand
CGATTGGGTGAAGTTAGACCAGTCGAAAGCACCGTCGGAGCTCAAGAAAGGCTGGAAGTCCTCGAGTCGGACGGCGCCGAGTCCGGCGCCGAGCACAACACCACAGGAATGAGATCCGGCGTCGTGCAGGGCTTCGTCCGCCGCCCACAAGGCGAACAGGGTGCGCCGCTCTCCCTCGCTCAGGATTTCGTCGGGGAATCGCGCCGCAATGCGTGACCAGCTGCTCTCGCTGACCTGCCCGGCCACAGCCACCGGAGCGCCGACGAACTCAGGGTTCTCCAGGCGGCTGATCCCGTTTTCTCCATTCAAGGATCTCGACCAGTTCTGTTCGACGGTCTCTCCCAGCGGTGTGACCATCCCGAGACCGGTGACGACAACGCGGTTCATCAGGCGTCTCGGTTTCCGGCCGGGCCTCGAGCATCAAAAACGGCGAACTGGCGGCGCAGAAGCTCTTCGTTGACCTCTTGCTGATGGCTGTAAATGATTCGATCCACGGCGGCCACTTCGTGCCCCTCGATCCGCATCCAGCCGCGGGCGAGGGAATCGGTGCTGGTCGTGGTTATGATCTCGCCGCCTACCTGGGCGTTAAACCCGGGCATGGGGAGCGGATGAGCGAAACGAGCTCCCTGAAATAGCGACAGAATCGGGGCGAGACGAAAATCGTGGTGATGGATGATCGCCCAGCCGAGCACCTGGGCAATGGCTTCGACCAGCAACGGGCCGGGTACGATCGGGCTTCGCGCAAAGTGGCCGCGCAGCGATTCATGGCCGATCGAGAAGGTGGCGACAGCTTCTACGCTGTACCCCTCGAGTCGAGTGATCCGGTCGACGAAGAGAAACCTCACTGGACACCGCCCAGAACGAGGCAAGCCAGTTGCCCGGCGGCGCCGCTGGCGTTGACCAGAATTTGGGACTGGGGGTTCAAACGGAAACGCTCCATCAACTCGGTGATGACAAGGGCAATGTTGCCCGGCGGCGTTGCAGGGGCGATCGAATCTGCGCTGCAAAGGGTCGGACCTTTGGCCGACCCGATCAGCTCTTCAATGCTCTCGGTCGTGGTGTTGTCGGCCCCTGGGTCGCCGGCGAGCACAATCAAGTTCAGATCGTGTACCGGTATTCCTGCTCGCCGCAGAGCCGTATTCATGACGCCCCGAACGCCTGAGCCGTCCTGACCTTGTTGAGCGAAGGCCCATCCTGCCACCGTGGCCAGTGGTTTCTGGCCACGGTGTCTCGCGTGTTCTTCTGACTCCAAGACCAGCGTGCCGCCGCATCCGCGTTTCCGGTTTGAGCCCGCCGTGGCCGCACGGTGGGGCGGCACACGCAGTTTCGACCTCATGAGAGACAATTCAGAGCTCGGGCTGACGGCTGATGCAAAGGCAGCATTCGCCCGGCCTGACGAGATCGCGCCGGCTGCTTCGGCAATCGCGTTGACGAAGGTCTCCGGACCCGGTGAGAAAACGGCGTTTTCCCCTTCGATTCCGGCGTAGCTGCAGGCCAGGCTGAAGACAACGTTGTTGAGCACGGCCAGCGGCCAGAGGGGATGAATCTCCCGCCAGCCTCTCTCATAGAAGGCGCCCTGCTCGAGCCTCCCGTCGACCCTGGAGCTCAATACGGCAGGGGCCAGGTCATCGATCTCCGGATCGACCATGTCGAGGACTGCGAATGCTGCCCGCCTGGACCCCGGAATAGCCTCAATGTTGGCGTGGCTGCCCGCCAGACGCAGGCCATGAAGCAAGCCGAGGCCGGTCGAAGCCATGATCTGCCGGTCCCGCCGGCTGACGTCGCTACAGCTGATCGGCCCGCCGGTGTGTCGAACAGCGCTGGAAATAACGACCTTTTCAGGCATCAATCAGTCCGATGCACAGACAGGCGTTTTGGCCGCCGAAACCGAAGGAGTTCGAGATCGCCAAGCGATGTACCTGGTGGCGGGCTTCATTGGGCACCGTATCGAGCGCACAGCGTTTGTCACGAGATTGCTGATTGATCGTCGGAAGCAGGATCGACCTCTCCATGCCCATCAGGGCGAGGATCAGCTCGATGGCGCCTGCCGCGGCAATGGTGTGACCCAACATCGATTTTGGTGCGCTGATGGGAATCGACGGCGCCCGTGATCCGAAAACCTGTTCGATCGCCCGGCACTCCGCAATGTCACCTTGAACAGTCGACGTGGCGTGGGCGCTGATGGCCTCGATCGCTGCGGCCTCGACTGCGGCATCCTCGAGGCAAGTACGCATGGCCAGAGCCGCGCCCTGACCATCCGGCCGGGCATCGGTGATCCGGTGGGCATCGGCCGACGCACCATAACCGAAGATCTCGCCGCGAACGTCGGCTCTGCGGGCCATGGCGTGCTCGTACTCTTCGAGCACAACCACGCCTGCACCCTCGGACATGACAAAACCACAGCGTTTGCGGTCGAAAGGACGACTGGCGGCCTCAGGCGTAGACCACCGTTCGGCGAGTACCCGAAGCAGGGTGAATCCAACCATGCCGACGAAGTTGATGGTCGAGTCGCACCCGCCGGCAACGACTACATCCGAGTGTCCTTCACGAATCAGCCGAACCCCTTCTCCGATGGCTTGTGCTCCGGCCGAGCACGCCGAGACAATCGACAGGCAGGGGCCGCGGTTGCCGAGCTGCCGTGCCAAGTCCCCGGTGGCGACGTCCGGTCTGCGCCGGAAGAACTGGCCCAGATCGTAACCTGGGACGTGACTCAAGCCGTCACTTTCCCTGGTTTCGCTGTCGCCGTGGTGATGCAAGAGTGCGAGTTGCTCGACGGCCGGATTCTGACCGTGTGAGCCGAGAATCGTGCCGACACGGTCTCGGTTCCTCACCTGATCAAGACGGGCCATGGATTCCGCCTCTCGAGCGGCGGTCTGCATCAGCATCGAGCCCCGCGATGGGCTGACGTTTCCACCATGGGCTAACGGTGCATTGATCCAGCTGTCGTCGACCTCTCCGCCGATGCGGCAGGTCAAGCCTCGAGTGTCGAAGGACTGGATCTCTGCCACCCCGGACTTGGATTGTGCCGCCCGATTGAAGGTTGTTTCGGCGTTTTCACCGAGAGCAGTGATCATGCCGTATCCGGTCACGACCACACGCCTCCGGGAAGCAGCCTCGCACGTCAAGAGGTATTGCCGCTGAGCAAGCCGGATCCCGAGTCGACCTGTGTCAGCCACTGTTTTGTGAGTTCGTCTCCATTGGTGTAGGCGGCTTTCTGAGAGCATTGACCACAGGTCACAATTTTACCGTCGCAGGTCCAGGCGGTTGCGCCGCATGGGCAGGATGCGGGCAAGGTCTCTAAAATGCTCATGATGCCGTCGACCATCGACTGTACGGTAATCAGCATGGGTACCTCGTCCATGTCCATGCCGGCGACCAGGCGCTCCGGCTTGTGCCCGTATCGGCGTTCGAAAAGTGGGATTGCCCGTTCGGTCAAAAGACCGTCGTCGTCGATGACCGTGCCTTCGCCGAACATCTCCTCGGCGTGCTCGAGGAAGAAGTGGCGCGCAATCCTGATGCCGAAGATCTGCTCCATGCGGTAGTTGATATCGAGAAAGTCGAGAGACTCCGCTCCGAGGTCGTCGACGATCGAGCTCTGTGGAGAAATGCGACCGGGTTCGATCCGGAGTGCTTCGGCAAGAACCCCGGTCAGCTCCGCGAGTACGGTTTCAGCGGTGATGAACTGCTGCATCAATAGCCTCCGATGCCTTCTTTTCGTGACGACATGCTACTACAATCGGGGAGGTCGAGGGTGGTGGAAACTCCCGCTCAAACAACTTTGAAAAAGCGAGGCATAGGAAACAGAATATTCAACGCAAAGGCGCAAAGACGCGAAGGCGCAAAGGTCTTGGCCAAACTTCACAGTGTTCGAGCCCGGCAACCGCGGACTTCGTCCGCTCTCGGCAGGAGGAAGACAGTCTCCATGAACTAGCTTGTTTCAGTCCTGGGAACCACGCCGTTTCCACCTCGACTTTTGAGATGGGTACAAGCTCATGTCGCCCGTTTTCCTCCTGCCTCGGCACGCTTCGCGTACAGCCGGGCTCTCTTCAACTTTGACCCCAGCCCAGACCAAAAGAAACCCCTTTGCGTCTTTGCGCCTTTGCGACTTTGCGTTTCTGTCTTTTTGTGTTTGTTCTGAAGCGTTATCAGAATCCGCGAAGCCGGTTGGTGAGGCCGCGGTCAACGACGATGGTCTGGCCTTGAATGCCGCGCGCAGCGTGCGAGCACAAGAACATGATCACGTCGGTGATTTCGTCGGCGGAAACCCAGGCCTCGTCGTCCAGGGTCTCGACGCCTGGCCATACCTGGCGCAGCGTCTTGATCGAGTCGGTCTTGACCAGTCCGCCGCAGACCGCGTTGGCCGAGACGCCGCGGCCGTCAAGCATCACGCTGAGGTCTCGGATCACAGCCTCCATGGCGGCTTTGATGCTGCCGAGGGGATACTCGGGCAGGGCTACCCGGCTGCCGAGGCTCGATACGAAAACGATCGATCCACCAGATTTTTCGAGCATCGGCAGTGCGTTCTTGATACACAGAATATTGCCGATGAAATTGGTCTCCACGAGTTGCCGCAGGTCCCGCTCTAGCAAACGATCGTAGTTTTTGATTGGCGCCCGCGCAGCATTCAGGATCAGGTAGTCGAGACGCCCGAATGAGTCCTGCGCCGACGACACGAGCTGCTCGACCCCGGCGCGCCCCGAGATGTCGGCCGGCGCCACTGCGGCCCGGCCCCCGGCGCCCTGGATTTCGTCACGAAGCGCATCGAGTTGCTCCAGAGAGGTCCGTGTTGCGCCGCGGCCGTTGAGAACCACAGCCGCTCCGTCAGCGGCGAATCGCCGCGCTATGTGGGCCCCGATTCCGCGTGAGCTGCCGGTCACGACACAGACATGATTCGAAAACCGCATTGAGCACCGACAGTAGTTGAGGGGCGCTGACAGTGTCAAGGTTCAGAGTCGATTGGCGGGCAGGGCCTCGTACCGTTATGGTGCCGTCCCTGCCACTGTGGTATCTCACCCCACTCCAAGCCGTCTAAAATGATCGTACTGCTGTCGCCGAGAAAGAGACGGACCCGATTCATCCCTGTTTGGTGCCAGGAGGAATATTTCGTTTCGGTTTGCGCTTGTCGCTTCGAAAACCGGTAAGAAGCGTAGGTTAGAAGATTCGCGGATCGACAACAATCCCCAAGACAGCGACCCAAGTTGTCTGGCGAGGCTCTCCGCCGTGGATCAAATTGATTTCCGGGAGGATCTCGACGCCGTTTGAGATCTCAAAATTGGGTCCGATCGCCAGGTGGATGGGCCACCTCCCGCCCTGGGGTTCAAAACTGGACAGCTCCAGGTGGAGTTCGACCGGTCCGACCGGCTGCATAATGCCGACCAGGGGATGCCAATGGCCGCCGTCCCCGTCGAAGAAGAAGGATGGCCGAATATAGGGCTGGGTAGATCCAGTTCGAAAACTCCATTCCGCTCCCACCTCCAGGTTAATTCGCTCAGGGTCGGCCTCTCGATCGGAGAAGATCTCGGTGACGGCCCAGAGATCGAGATCCTGAGAATCGCTGAGTGATGTGCTCCATGCGGCCAGGCCTCCGACGCGTGTCGGTCCTCCGTTGAAGTGACTGAGAAGCACCCCAAGGGAAAATCCCTTTCCCGCACCGAATCCGGCGACAGCGGCAGAACTGGTGCCTCCGCTCTCTTCTGAGGTTGCCAGATAGAATTCAACGTCCGAAAACCCAGGATCCCAGGGCTCGATCAGATCTGCCGTGTACAGTATCGGCGTCTGAAGCAGGGTCAACAGGATGAATAGGAACAAGAATCTGTTGCTGAAGTCCATCAACCCTCCTCTGGAGGCAGAGTGTAGAGATTGCGTGGACGGTTGTCAACTATGCTTAACTTCGAAATTTGAACAGTACGCATGTATCCGATTCTGGGCTGTTTAGGGGTTCTCGGGGTTGGGTGCCACCGGTCAAAAGGTCAGGATCGTTTCGATCTGCTGGACTTCCTTGCCCGGATGCTGTCTAGGGCGCTGGATCTCTTTAGCTGGTAGCGGCCTTGAGCACATTGGTCGGGTCAAGATCTTGGTAGGTGACGCCGTGCTCGTCGAGTTGCACAATGTCGGCCCCAGCGACCGGAGTTTCGGTTTCGCAATCCGCGAAGTATGCAAAGCGGTAGGGGTTGTAAAAGACTGAGCGTCCTTCGACGCGTCCGAGGTCCCGATCCTGGGTCGGGTGTACGAAGTCGAGAAGGCGACCGATGGCGTAGGCGTGAAGGTTTTTCTTCTGTCGTTGCAGCATACGCTCACGACCGGTTTCCCGAACCCGGAATTCGACATCACCCAGGCGTACCTGTCGGGCTGAAGCGACCACGACTCCATGCTGCATGATGGAGTAGCAGTTGTGTTTCCAGTTCTTGAAAATATGGACCCTGTGGTCGTGATCGATCACTGTCGTCAGCCCTCCAAAGTGGCGAAGAACGGCGATTATAGGCTGAAGAATACGGAAAGCAAGGGTTTTTGGCGAAGAATGTCGGTGTCTGGATCAGATTCTCGACCGCTGGATAGTTTTCCCTCAGCAAATTCGGCGGTCGCCCCATGTGACGTCTACGGACGCGCTCCCCTGATACCTTTTCCGGTACCACCACCAGCGGGTAGAAATACGCCACAATGAGGGCTCGCCCCATGCCTACAGAATCCTCTGTGCATTTCTCCACATCTCTTCTGGCGTTCGTGACGAGACCCATTCGGCGCTCAAGGTGGTCTCGAGCTGTTGCAACCGGAAGTGTGTCAGGGTCAACCGGTGGGCATCGAGCCACATACGGCGACCACGATTGTCGGGGTCCTTGCATGGGTCACTTCCGTAGAGAGGGTCACCAAAGACGGGGAGGCCCGCTGCGGCGAGTTGCACCCGGATTTGGTGTCTGCGTCCGGTAGAAGGCGTGATGCTGTACAGGGCCAGTTTTTTGTCGGCATCGATCAGGTTGATGGTTGAGTGTGCGTTGTGTTGCAGACCTGGCTTGGTGATCTGAAGCCAGAACCGCTCGGGACACCGCACGATGTGGTGGTCGAGGATCGCGTATTTGATCGGCGGTGTTGAGCTGACCTCGCAGACCGCCGTGTAGGTCTTTTCGATCGGCGCCCCAAACTGGAACATTGCAGTGAAATCCTTTCGGGTTGCCTGCCTCTTTGAAAAGGCGATGAGGCCCGAGGTCAGACGGTCAATGCGGTGCAGCGGAACCAGTTCGGAGTTTCCGGTATCTTGCTCGAGCAGATGCAGAAGGTTATGGCGAACCCAGGGCCCACCCGGGATGACCGGCAGGTTTGGGGGCTTGTCGATGACCAGCAGATCGTCGTCCTCCCAGACCGTAGAATAATCGGTGCGCACCGGTGGTTCCCGATCGACTTCACGCCGGTAGTACACCTCTTCCAGAGGACGATACACGGTGGACGGGTCGAGAACCCCGGAAGAAGACCAGACCTTGCCCGACGAGAATCGAGCAAACCAGGTTTCCCGATCGATGTGGGGGAACCGGTCGATGAAGAAGTCAAAAACCGTTATCACTCCCTCGGGTATGATCTCGGGCAAGGTGATGGCCGATGGGCGAATCTGATCAGACATGGTTCACAGAAATACCGTGTTTCCAGCTTTGCCGAGATCGATGGAGAATTTGGTCGTAGCCACCAGCTGCCTCTCTCACCAACGCCGTAGCCAACTCTCACGCCAGTCGTGACCCTGCCCCTGGATTTCGGTGTAAAGGCGCACCATTTCGGCTCTCATCTCCTTGAACACCACAGGTTCGGCAGCAGCCACATCCGTACGTTCGCCGGGGTCGTTCTCGAGATCATAGAGTTCAAAACGAACCAGGGGGGCAGTGCGGATCAGCTTGAGGTCACCCGGGCGCATGGTCGAGCTGTCGGTTCGAAGCCGCGCCGCCCCATCCCAATAACCGGCCAATTTCCAGCGGTCACGGCGCATGACAACCTTGGGCCCACCCCACGACTTGAAGTGGTACCAGAAAAGTGGCACCTCGCGATTCACGCCTTTCCCGTCAAGGGCAGGAACCATGCTCGCACCGTCAAGCTCGATTTTTTTTGGCACTCGAACTCCAGCCAATTCGCACAAGGTCGGCAGCAGGTCGATGCCACTGACTGGGGTCGTCGAGACGGTCCCGGGAAGCACGCGACCCGGCCAGCGCACGATCCCCGGCACCTTGATGCCGCCCTCCCAGAGTTGGAGTTTCTTGCCACGGAGCATTCCCGCCGAACCGTAGGAGCGGTGAGCCTGTGGGTGACGGTTGAGCATCTCTGGACCATTGTCCGAGGTGAAGAGCACGAAGGTATTCTCCGTGAGGCCGAAATCGTCGAGCGCAGCCAGCAAGCGCCCGACCGCCAGGTCAAGGTTGGTGACATTGGCGAAATACTCTGCCTCGTTGACATTTTGAGTGGCCGGATAGCCCGCAACCAGCTCGGGTGGCGAGGCAATGGCCTCGTGAGGTTCGTGATAATTGACGTATTGAAAGAAGGGCTTGTCCTGATCGCGTACCTCATGAAGCCACCGGATGGCTTCATCGGTCACGAGCTGGCACGCATAACCCGAGAGCGGCCCCAACTCTTCGCCGTTGAGAACGAAGTTGACCGGGTCGTGATGGCTGGGCATGGCAAAGCCGGCGGTCGCAAACCAATGATCGAAGCCGTGGTCGTCTGGCTGGGGCTGATCACTGTCGAGAGCCCCGTTCAGATGCCACTTGCCGAACATGCTTGTCGCGTATCCGGCCCGACGCAGCAGAGTGGCTACCGTAATTTCTTTGGCCGGCAAATGCATGTCGCTGCCTGGTGGGATCCAATCGTAGATCCCGATTCGGCTGGGAATCCTCCCAGTGAGAAAGCCGGCCCGAGCCGGTGAGCATACAGGCGCTGCCGAATAGAAGTCGGTGAAACGCATACCCTCTTCGGCCAAACGATCGAGGTTGGGGGAGCGGATGTCTGCATGGCCGTAACTGCCGAGATCGCCATAACCGAGGTCGTCGACCAGAATAATCAGGATGTTGGGGCGCTCCGATCCTGGTGGGGCAGGGGCCTGAGCAGATGCGCTGAACGCGGTACCGGCCAGCCCGAGGGCCAATAGAAGAAAATGCAGTCGTTTCATGGATAAAGACCTCCCTGGAGTCGAATCGACCTCTGTTACCCAACAGGAATGAGTCGGCCACGGGGCGGCACGACAACCGTCTCACAGCTCTCAAAGTGCGCCTCGAGAAGTTTGGCGAACTCGGGGCCGTCGGTGACCACCACCTTGGCTTCGGTGAAGCCTGAGTACAAATCCGCTCCCGAGGCAAGAAAATCGAAGGTGGTGACTGAATACTCGGCCTTGGGATCGAGCAATCTGTCTGCCACCCAAACTTCGTGTACACGTTCTCCGATCGGTTGTGTCACATCGTATTCCACTCTCAAACCCGAAACCTGAAGCACGCCGCGTTCGAGGGTGAAGCTTTGTTCCAGAACGTTGAGGATCTGCTCGCCGGTCATAGATAACACGTAGACAAAATCGATGAACGGAAAAGCGTCAAGAAGCTCTTCGCGTGTGACCGGACCGGGTGGGAGGTCGGCGCGTATTCCACCGGAATGTACGAAGGCCATATCGGTCGAGCCATGTGTACGCAAGATATCGGCGAAGAGGTTCCCCAGGTCGGATTCCTGATTGTATCGCCGGGTGAAGCGCTCAGCCGTCTGGCCGAGAATCTCATTGGTCTCGGGAAAACGGGCCCGATACGCAGCGAGTTTGGCAGCCACAGTTGGGTGTGGCAGGAGGGCATCGCTGTCGACAAGAAGCAAACGACCGTCGTGGTCAACGACCTTGCCACTCTCATTGTCGATCATCAGTTTCAAATAACCGAGACGCGTACCCTGCCCGTAGGTCTGACAGATCAGCGTGCCGGTCTCCGGGTGAACGAAGGGCGTTTCCTGACCGGCATCGGCGTGGCCGCCGATCAGAACGTCGACACCCTTGACCAAACCGGCGATACGAATATCAGCGTCGATATCACGCTGTACAGCGAGGTCGGCTTCATCATCGGTCTGCATCGGTGCGGTCTTTCCCTGGTGGGTGAGCAGGATGACCAGGTCGACATCGGGCCGCAGACGCGCAACCTCTCTCTGGGCGGCGACCACCGGATCACGGACCTCGATGCCCGCAAGGTGTGGTGGAAAGAGCGCAGTCGCCGCGTCAGTCCCAAAAATTCCGACAACCCCGAGTCGGAATCCATCCCGTTCTACAATCGTGTAGGGCCGCACGAATGGAATGTCCGTGTCTTCGTAAAACAGATTCGCGGCGAGCACCGGGAAGGGCGCGCGTTGCATCGCATCACGAAGCACCCACCAACCGTATTCGAACTCGTGATTGCCGATGCACATCGCGTCGTAGCCCATGGTGATCATCAACTCGAACGGCAACTCACCGTGAGTGAGCTTGGCGAGAGTGCCGGTGAAAATGTCCCCGGCGTCGAGCAGAAAGCTCAGCTCTGCCCTGTTACGCTCGGACTCGATCAGACTTGCCAATTCGGCAATCCCACCGACATGCTCGAGATCATCTCGCCAGAAGGCCTGGATCGGGTCGTAGGCGCTTTCGAAGTCGTTGGTGTAAAGCAGCACAACCTCGCGGGTTTTCAGGCCTGGTTTGGCATCAACCCGACTCTTGCAGCCGACTCCGCAAATAGCGACGATCAAAAAAATTAAGGGTGCTATTTTCGTTAGACGGCGAGAATTCGTGTGTGCATCAATCACAATCGTCTCCAGTTGGGCCCAGTGTATCCGATGACGACCGGCCGCTTGGCATTGCATTGGCTTTGCCATGACACTTGCCTATCATGGGTGATAGAATATTGAGACAAGCCGCCCGCGCGGCTTCCGGAATCTCGTGGAAAAAATTCTGCTTTCGTACTACGACCGGAACGGCGCTGTACATTCCTTTGAGACCGAGGCCTCCGAGGTTGTCATTGGAAGCGGTCAAGGCTGCGGCCTGCGGATCGATGGCTTACGGTCGGAAGAATGTCGCATCTACCTGAGCGTTGACGGATTTTTTGCCGAGGATCTGGGAGGCAGACTGGCCATCAATAGCCGCCCAGGGTCAGGTTTTCTGCAAGACGGGGACGGGATAACACTCGGGGTGCGGTTCGCGTTGCGCTTCAGTCTTCAGACTGAAAGGGTCGCCCCTCAGCTCCAGAGAGAGGCGCCTCGAGCCGAAGAGGCGCCAGTGGCATCCACACGCCGAAAAGGGACCGGTCGCAGTCATTCTCCTGGTTTCGCACTTTTTGCAGGTATATTTCTTCCCGGCGCGGGCCAGGCCTACAACGGCCAGCCGATCAAAGGCATCATCCTGGCAGTTCTCAGCGTACTGATCCTGCCGTGGCTCCTCAGCCTCTGGGGCGCCAGGCGTACGGCGATCAGGATTGTCGAAAACGGAGGACGCACGGGGAGAGGTGGCCTTTTCTGGGTTGTCCTTCACTGCTGGGGGCTGGTCAATCTGGGCCTGCTCGCGTTGGTTGTTTTGACGTTGTGGGGAGTGTTGGTGTGAGTTCGACAGGCCAGAGTCGTTTCGGTTGCCTGGGTTGTTCCTGGGTGGTGGCCCTGATTCTGGGTGCCCTGCTGCCGGCTGGTCTCTTGTTCTGGCTGAGCCCACGATGGATGGACCGTCTGATGGTGTGGGAAGGACCGGTTCATGCCGACCGAGTCGTGCTTGTTCCCGCCGGCGACGGGGATCTTGAAGGTCTTCCGGTGGCGCGCCCCGTGGAGACTGGAGTACCGACTTTCTGGCACGAAAAGGCCGTTCGGGCGCAGTACACACCACACAACGGGGCGACGCTGACAACCATCGAGGGCGGTGTTTTTTCGTTGCCGCCAGGCGCCATCGATCGGGATGTAGAAATCGAGGTCGTGCCGGTTCTCCACCTTCCCGGAGAGGTGCTCCCGAATTCCTACATACAGGTTGGCGGCATGCACGACCTAAGGGTCGATGGACAAGACCACTGGTTATTCAAGCGTGCGATTTCTATCAGTCTGCCTTACCTCCCGGAGGTGGTGCAGTCCAATCCGGGCGCTCCATCACCCGTGATTGCGACCTTGGTCGGCGATAGTTGGGAAGTCCTGCCGTCACGGGTTGACAAGACACGAGAGGTCATCACAGCTCAGACCAATCACGCTTCAATTATTGGTACCTTTATCATTACAACGACTGTGGGAACGCTGCTCAAGTTCACCGAAACAGGCCAGGGCCTGTGGATGTGCCTGACCAAAGGCCTTCAGCACACCT
>Ga0164313_10004567_pt1 | contig 12294 bp, 14 predicted proteins | sample GuaBasSedimGuay4_FD_113735 | JGI IMG/M metagenome (GOLD analysis project Ga0164313, IMG submission 113735) | Subseafloor sediment microbial communities from Guaymas Basin, Gulf of California, Mexico - Guay4, Core 4569-4, 0-3 cm | ecosystem: Environmental > Aquatic > Marine > Hydrothermal vents... | reverse complement strand
TGGATCCGACAGGCATTTGCATTTGTGGCCGAGTGCAACGTTGGCGGCGAATTCATGGCCGATGAAAAAATAGAGCGGCTGGAAGAGATTGCCCGGCGCAAATGGGTGCGGCATCTCGACGATCGCCTGGGGTTGTCCCATGAAGAGACAGCCAGAATGGCCGTTGAACCGCAGGAAGCGCTTCCTGTGGAAGAAAACCTGCTGGCCGACAAACCGGTCCACGTGATACCGCGAAGTATGGCCAACCCCTTTGGCGACAACCCGCATGGTTTCAAAATGGATGTCCCGGAGCACCTTTACAACCATGGTGAACTTTACAACCTGAGCATCCGCAAGGGGACCCTCACCGCTGAAGAACGTTTCAAAATCAACGAACACATCACCCAAACCATTATCATGCTCAACCAGTTGCCCTTCCCCGCTTACCTGAAGCAGGTGCCGGAATTTGCCGGCGCGCACCACGAAACAATGATCGGGACGGGTTACCCCAAACGGCTCAGGCGGGAGGGCATGACCATCTCCGCCAGGATTATGGCCATTGCCGATATTTTTGAAGCCCTGACAGCCGCGGACCGGCCCTATAAAAAAGCCAAAACCCTGAACGAAGCCCTGCGCATCATGAGCTTCATGCGCAACGACCAGCACCTCGATGCCGAACTGTTTGACCTGTTTCTCGAAAGCGGCGTCTTCCGGCACTACGCTGAAAATTTTTTAGAGCCCGGGCAAATAGACGACGTGGATATCCGGAAATACCTGAAATCCGCCTGACAAATGAAGAGATCATATCGACAACTACCGCTTAAAATATTGCTCGCAATTTTCATGCTCCTTTTTAAATTGCATTAAAAGGAAACTGCCATGGCTCAAGAAGGTTTTAAGCGCAAGCTGACGGCTATTCTCAGTGCCGATGTCGAAGGCTACAGTCGTCTCATGGGTGAAGACGATGAGGCCACGGTCCGCACATTAACAACCTACTGGACTACACATACTTCCTTATGGGTTTGTTTATTCTGGGGCGCTACGGTTTTTTTAACGCCGGTCTGGTCCAACGCTACAGTGGACCATGGCCTCTATGCTGAGCTACTTGAAAAATACGCTCAAAATGGCACGGTAGATTACCAGGGTTTTAAAGAATCGGAGATCAAGCTTGATCAATATCTCAAGTTTCTATCGGAAACTGATATAAAGACGCTTTCTCGTGATGAGCAGTTTGCCTTTTACGTCAACGCTTACAATGCATGGACCATTAAATTGATCCTTACAGGTTATCCCGGAATTAAATCCATAAAGGACATGGGTAGCATCTTTAAAAGCCCTTGGAAAAAACAGGTCGTCCGGATCGATGGAGATATCGTCACCCTGGATCATATTGAGCATGAAATACTTCGCCCCGGATTTAAAGATCCACGGGTTCATTTTGCTGTAAATTGTGCATCCAAAGGATGTCCACCGCTGCGATCTGAGCCCTATCGAGCGGACATCCTGGAACAGCAACTGGATGAAATGACGCGGGAATTTATCAATGATTCCCAGCAAAACCGTCTTGAAGGGCGAACGCTCTATGTAAGCAGCATATTCAAATGGTTTTCAGAAGATTTCAATGACGATGTTGTCGGCTTCTTTTTGAAATATGCTCAGGAAGATCTAAAAAACCAGTTGGAAGATAAAAAAAGTAAGATAAAAATAAAATACCTGGATTATGATTGGTCGCTTAACGGAAAATAGCATGGAAAATGTTAACCAACAGAAAAACAATCGGTTTAAAATTGTTAAAGGTCCCGGACCTGGGAGGCCTGTATAATAGCATGGTTCAGAATGAGAGCCCGTATCGAAACCCGGTGATCCTTATTCCCGGTTTGATGGGTTCCAAACTAGTCGATAAAGATACCGGCTCCGTGATATGGGGTTCTTTTGGTTTAAATACCGTGAGCCCGCGGACTGCCGAAGGTGCCCGGGTTATCGCCATTCCGATGTTAAGCGAAAAAAGGCTTGATGAAATGCGCGATAATGAGAAAAAAAAATATGTCCAGCTTGAGATTGAAAAACGTTACGGTATTAAAGATTATGATGTCAAATTTGATATTGTCGCCCATTCCATGGGTGGGCTTGTCGCTCGTTATTATCTTAGATAGCCGGTTAATATCGCCCATCCAATGGAGTCAGGTTCTTTTCCTGTTTTCCAATCATCTTGATCTTACAAAGCATCCCGCCTTTACAGACAATCTTTTATATTTTTTATTAGAGAGTCAGAAGGATTAACACAAGAAGCTGGTTTTCTTGAACGATCTTATGGTTCGCTGTTTAGGCCGTGTCATAATAAAGACCAAATAGTTCCACGAATAAAAATATCCAGTAATACCAAATCTTGACAATGAGCTTCGTGGGTATAAGCACGCCCACCCCAACGGTTCCCAAGCATAACAACGAAATGTGTAAGGATTTTAGAAACCAATCGACGAAAGAAATAAACGAAGAACTTCAAAGATAAGCTTTTCAAATAAAGAGGTTTTCCCATGAAAAAATATGCACCCAAGATAATCCTCGTCATAGCCCTCTTGACTGCTGCTGTTTCTTTTTTCGTGTTTGACCTGGAACAGTATTTCACCCTGGAAAATCTAAAAGAACATCAGCAGGCCTTTGAAGACTATTACCAACACAATAAATTCCTGACCATTACACTATATTTTATCGGCTATGTTGTTATGGCTGCACTTTCGTTACCGGGTGCTGCAGTGATGACGCTCGCCGGTGGTGTGTTGTTGGGGCTGGGTGTAGGCACCCTGGTGGCCAGCTTTGCATCCTCAATTGGAGCCACGCTCGCTTTTCTTGTTGCTCGATTTCTACTTCGTGAGAGTGTTCAAGGAAAATTCGGGGAAAAACTGACCACCATAAACGAAGGCGTTCGTAAAGGTGCCCAAATTGGAGGAAAGTTGAAGCATCATTTGTCCACGTCTTTCAGTTGCGATCCAGGGATTTCCAGCTTGTAAAAAATAAATGACTTGATACCCTGATCGGCATCGTCGATAACAACCTATGCCGGTTAGGGATATCATTGGAATATGGTTTGAACAAAACCCAAAACGAAAGGAGGTCAACAATGGCAAGATTACCCGTTATTACAGAAGAAAAAGCAGATGAACATACAGGAAAAACCTATGCCGCAATAAAGTCTAAATTTGGCATGGTGCCGAATATCTTTAAAGGCATGGCGAATAGCAGCGTCACCTTAGATGCCTATTTGAAGCTCGACGAGATGATATTCAACTTTTTTAACCATATCAATGATACGGACCTTGATCTTCCTGCAGCCCCGGAAATATAGTCGGTCATGAATTCATCTCAAAAAACGGCTGCCCGGAATTCCCGCAAACTCTCTCACCTCCGCTGGACCATCGGCATGCCATATTTTGTCCAGGGCACAAAAAACTTAACGGAAATTCCCATCCTGTTTTTCATCAAGTTTCAGCTCGGAATGGACGATGCCGGAGGGCAACTGTTCGACGCTTTGAAGAGCATTGGATGGATGATGAAACCCATTTGGGGCTACATTTCCGATCGGTTTGCGCTGTTCGGCTATCATCGAAAATCCTGGTATGTATTGATGGCCTGCCTGGCGGTTGTATTCTGGTTTATGGCTGCTATTTTATATTATCTGGGAATCACCATCCCGTTGATTTACTTCATTGTTTTTAATCTTACGTTTGCAACATACGCATTTGTGGACGTCGTGACGGATGCCATCATGGTAACAGAGGGGCAGCGTCTGAAAAGGGTAGGATCTTTTGTCAATTTTCAATGGTTAATCTTGTCTATCTCAAATGCAGGCGCGTTGTTATTGGGTGGCTGGTTGCAGTATAACATTGAGGGCGGGTTGGTGGAGCCATGGGTGGTTTTTTTTCTGGCTGGAATTCCACCGTTGTTTACAGCGCTGATCGGTTTCCGGTATATTCCTGAAAAAAAGCAGCTTAAGCCGCGCAAGCACACAAAGAAATTGGAATTATCGACAGGGTTCAACCGGGCATGGCCTTATATCAAATCCGTTCCGAGTCGTTTGAACCGTTTTCGGAAAAATAACCACACCATATGGCTGCTGATGCTTTTTATCTTTTTTTGGAAGTTCAGCCCATCGGTTGGATACATCGAGCGAAGCTATTTGATCGATGAACGAGAATTTACAGGGCAGATTTTTGGCATCATCCTTTCATCCGGAGGAATTATATTTTTATTGTCGATTCTCACTTATCGTTGGATGGTGCGAACGTTTCGCCGTATCCAGTGGCACCATTACCTGTATGCCATGGTTGCCCTCGCAGTTTTGCACTTCCCCTTAAGCTTTTTTCTTTACTTGGAACCGGATCATCCATGGTGGCGATTTTTCTATTTTACATTACCGGATGCCTTTAACCCATTGCCGGCATGGAACCGATATCAGTGGTTCAAGATGGTCAACGGGGCGATATTTAGTTTTGCGATGATTCCGGCTTTTCTAATCCCCCTGACGATAAACGGCCACACCGTTAAGGTATCCCACGCGGCCATCGGGTATGCATTTCTAACCGCTCTGGCCAACACAACAAATATCGTCGAAGATGTTGTCGGGGCCGGTTTGTTCAAATTGTTTTCAAGCCCATCGTTTGACTGCCTGCGGAATGCTTTTCAAGGCTCGATACTAGAAATTGCCAATTCGGTAGATACGCGGACGCTCATACTGGAAATGTTCATTTTCATCAGCTTGTTTTTTACGCTTTTGACCATTCCATTTATTGAACTGCTGAGAAGAGATCTGAAAAAACAGGGTATTAAAATCGTTTTAAGCAAAGCGGACGATTAGCAGTGAGATTTAGGATTTATGCTGCTGTTTGAGCAACAGCTGCTGGGCCGGGCCGAAACAACGCCGGCGCACAAGGCTCAGCACCAGCAATGACCCGACAGCGGTTGAACCCACCAGCATGACCATGACCACGATCTGGTAGCGAATGGCATTTACCGGATCGGCGCCGGCCAAAATCTGCCCGGTCATCATGCCCGGGATAAAAACAAGGCCCACCGCCATCATGGAATTGATGGATGGAATCATCCCCGCCCGCATGGAATCGCGGAATATGCTCTGACTGGCTTCCCGGTAATCCGCACCCAGGCTCAGCATCATCTCGACTTCCGAATGTCGCCCCCGCAGCTCCTTGAACATGCGTTCGAGGGACACGGCGATAGCACTCATGGAGTTCCCGATAATCATGCCGCTCAGCGGAATAAAATACTGGGGCCGCCACCAGGGATCGGCACCAATTAACACTGCGGTCACCATGAAAGACACAAAGAAATAACTGACCGCCATGGAAATGAAGACCGGCCAGAAAAACGAAACCTGCCGCTCCCGTACACGTCCCTTGATCGTGTACGCGGCAAAAAAAACCATCAGGGCAAATACGATCACGACGGCCCAGACCCTGTCGATATTGAATATGATGTTCAGCACGTACCCCAGCATGAACAACTGGACAAAGGTCCGGAACGTACCGATCAAAAGATCCTTTTCCAATCTCAGAGCATGCATGATGGAAAGCGCACCGGCAATCACGATGAACAGAAGACCCAGGCCCAGTTGAAATACGCTGATCTGCATCAAATCCGGGTTCATAACAAAATGTTCCCTTCTGCAAAGGTAATCACAACGGGCTCTATATCGCCTTCCCCGAAAATGCGATGGCTGGCCATAAGTATGGTCAGGCCGGATGTCCGGCAAAGCTCCCGGGCAATCTCCAGAACCACTGTCCCGCTTTTATCGTCCAGGGCGCTGGCCGGTTCGTCCAGCAGCAGGACCTCGGGCGACAGCAGCAGTCCGCGAATAAAACAGACACGCTGCTGCTGGCCCGTGGAAAGATTCATGGCGGGCGATTCCAGCTTTACGTCAAAAAGCAGCAGACGTTCCATAAAGTCCATCATGCGTTTTTCATCGGGAACAGTCAGATCCTGGTTTTGCTTGAATTGAAACGGTAGCAGAAGATTTTCCCGGATGGAACCATCCACAAGCTGTGGTATCTGATGAAAGTAAAGGATGGAACGACGCAAAACCGTAGGGGAATAGCAGCAAAGCGGCTGCTCATTGAAAAGGATCTCACCCGCCGAAGGTTCTTCCAGGCGGTTGGCCAGACGCAGAAATGTGGTTTTCCCCGCTCCGGATACCCCCTGGAGCAGGTAAAAACGTCCGGATTCAATCCCCATGGAAATGTTATCAAACAGTTTCTTTGATTGCGGATAGGCGAAAGAAACATTTTTGAAGTCGAGTATGATATTACGCATGGTGCTTGCCAGGGATCGTTTTACGATTTACGTGTTACGTTTTAAGTTCAGACCGGTCATTACGAGTTCATTGCTCTATGTATAATATGCAGGGCAGAGATTTATCCCTGTTAAACCGTATTGTGTTCAAGTGTCCCATTGTCCGTTCTACCTTCTTCAGCCTTATACCTTATACCCTCAACCTTACACCGTACACCTTCTACCGTATACCTTACACCTTATACCTTACACCGTATACCTTACACCGTACACCTTCTACCTTATACCTTTCACCTTCCCTATATGCGCATCAATAATGTTTTGCATCTCCACGGCATGATTGGAGAAAACCCACTCCACCCCCCGGTTCAGTTCCCTGAAAAGGCAGTTTGCCGAACGGGGGTAGCCGGTGCCGACATGCTGCCCGCCGGCCTTGTGCCGTGCGGCTATTTTGTTGCCGATAAAGAGATAATGGCCGGCTACGCCGGCATACCGGCGGGCCAGCGCCAGCCGGCTGAACGCCTTGAAATTGAGTTGCGAAACCGGCAGAAGCGCGGCAGAGGGAACAAAATCGACGTACGCGAACATTTCAGCTTCGAGGGAAAGAAAATGGTAGTCCTTAACGGGTTCCAGTCCGGAAAAAAAGGCGGACAGCATGCCCGCCTGCCGCTGGGGATCGGGATAGTACTCCTGCTTGACTTCCACCATCAGGTGCATGCGGCGACCGTACTTTTCAAGCACAGCTTCAAGCGTCGGAATCAAGGGATACTTTTTTCTCAATTCCCACCGTTCCACCTTTTGAATCACGAGCGGATCCCTGAATATGCGCAATAAGTCCCTGTCGTGAAAAACCACCGGCTTGAGGTCGCGGGTCCAGCGGATGTCAAATTCAAGGCCCCACACCCCGCCCTGCTTGGCTGCGTCAAAGGCTTCCAGCGTATTTTCGAATACGGTCCGGTTGTCGTGCTGGCCGCGATGGGAAATGATTTTACATGTTTTCAGGCGTTGTATCGTCGGCACCCGCTGCGGCCATTTGGCATAGAAGGCGTCCATCAGGTGAAGAAAAGATTTTTCGATCAGGTCATGCATGCGTCCGTTTCCTTTAAAGGTCCCGCATCTGTGCCCTAAGCCTGTTAAATAAAAATTCACCGATCTGGTCAATATCATAATCGGATTGCGTCCGCTGAATATCCGTTATGTCGAGATATACCCTGTTGGCGGACGGGAATATATCGCGCTGCGCATCAAAATATATGGACAGGTAGACATTTTTCCCCAGAAGGATGAAATTGAAATCGGCATCCGGGCAGAGTGCCTGAATCACTTTTTCGGCATTGTCCGGATAGATGACCAGCGGACGTTTGTAGTGATAGAGCACGCTGGAAAGCCCCAGGATATTGGCGTCATAAACCATAAGTTCCGACACCTTTCTTTCAGGGCCCTGCATGATGAAACCGATCTCCTGAAAATCCAGGTTAACCGATAGAGACCTTGTTTTCCATGCCTTCCTTGAGCCCGGGTCACCAGCCTCTCCCACCACGACCTGCATCAGATAGGACAACAATTCGGCGGCATACTTTTGCGCCGGCGCTTGATCGCTGGGCCCCTCGCCGGCACCTGCTGGAAAGGGCGGGTCAGGTTGGCCGGTATCTCTAATGGCGCCGCACTGGAGCATAAAAAAAACCAGGCCGAAAAATAGTGTTGAAAAAATCACAACTCTCATTTTTTGATATACCATATGTATAGCCCGGTTGAACCGATAACATCCATAACTGTATCGGGTCGGTTAACCTCACACACAATGGTAGGCTTGTCAACTTAGGCGGCTTTTTCATCCATACGCCTGTAGTCGGATAAAGTCTGCAGAAATCAGCTCAATGTTCCGCATGTAAAAAAAGAGCCGCTCTCCTTGGAACAAATAGCTTGCCTTTAATCTCGATTATATGTTAGCGACATACAACCATTTAATTTTATTGTTATTATAGTGTGTCTGCCGCACAGTTTTTGGCCTATAATTCTAATAATATTGTATTTTTTAAGGGCGCACAACACCCCAAAAGTCAAATAGGAGGAAGTCAGATAAAAAAGTTAATTATCATATTCGCCGTCACTCTGCTGTTGTGTACCTTCACGCTGCAGGCGACAGCTGCCGACTGGAGTTTTTATGGCAGCGCGCGCGTGAAAACCTGGTCTTATTCTGAATCCGCAAAAGCCTCGGACACGGGATATGAACGTACGGATACGGTCTGGGATCTTCAAGGCAACAGCCGTATCGGCGCCACAGTCAAGGCAGACAACATCGGCGGCCGATTTGAATACGGCACAGCGGTCAACTTAAGACGGCTTTACGGCACCTGGGACTTTGGCAAGGGTGTCTTGCTCGTGGGGCAGGAATACACCCCCCTGGATTTCACCATCTCCAGCCAGGTTGTCGGCAGTGATCTCACCTTGAACGGGTGGGGTACCACCCTAAGCCGCAAACCTATGCTGCAGGTGGAGATTATGAATTTTTCCATTGCACTCGTTCGGCCGGACACCAGCGATCTCGATGGACAGGCCGCCGACGAGCAGGTGATTCTTCCCAGCCTTGAAGCAGACTACACCTATTTGGCCGATCGGTTCATGGTAAAGGCCATCGCCGGCTTCAGCACCTATGAGATCGTTGACGTAAACGACAACAAGGACCGCATCAACCGCTGGATAACAGGTGTCGCCGGCACCTACAATTTCGGTGCGGCCTATGTTTCCAGCCAGTTCCAGTTCGGCCAGAACCTGGGCACCTGGAACATCACTGCAGATTTTGCAGGTGCATCCAACGCATCGCCGGTGATTGTTAATGGCAGTGTGAAAAACAATTTCGGTTTCGGGTATGGTTTTGAAGGCGGATACAAACTGAATGACACTTTCAAGTTTGCCGCCGGCCTGGGTGGTGTAAGCTACAAAGTGGATATGAGCGGCGCCAAACGCGACAACGCCATCTCCACTTACCTGAACTCCCAGATCAACGTGACCAAAAACGCCTTTGTGGTTCCCGAAATCGGTTACTTCGACAACATGAAAGACGGCGCCGGGAACTCCGAAGGTAATATTTTTTACCTGGGCGCCAAGTGGCAGGTTAACTTCTAAATCAATTTGCTGCCCCACAAAAGAAAAATCCCCTGCTCATACAGGGAATTTTTCTTTTGTAAAAGTAATGTAAAAGGCCTGATTTTCCTTGAAATATTTTGATTTCCCCTCTATCAGGTCCTTCATGAATACACTGACGCGCACAACACGCGGGATTTTGTCCCTGGGCCTCTACGTCATGAACACACTGGTCTGCTGTACCCCGTTGTTCCTGATGACCCTGCTCAAATTGATCGTACCGTACACTCCCTGGCGAAAAATGTGCAACCGAATTCTCATCAGCATCGCCGGCACCTGGATCAGGATCAATAATTTCAACCAGGAAGTATTTTCCCGCACCCGTCTGACAACACGCGGCACTGAAAACCTGGATCCCAAAGACTGGTATCTGGTCTTGTCCAACCATCAGTCATGGGTCGACATACTTATTTTGCAAAACATATTCCACGGCAAGATTCCCATGCTGAAATTTTTCCTGAAAAAAGAGCTGATCTGGGTTCCGGTCCTGGGCCTGGCCTGGTGGGCCCTGGATTTTCCTTTTATGAAACGGTATTCTAAAAAATTTCTTAAAAAACATCCCCAACTCAGGGGCAAAGATATCGACATCACCCGTAAGGCCTGTCGGAGATTTCGAACCATACCGGTGTCAATCATGAACTTCGTGGAAGGCACCCGCTTTACATCACAAAAGCACCGCCGGCAAAGCTCCCCCTACAACCACCTGCTGAAGAGCAAGGCCGGAGGTATTGCCTTTGTACTGGCAGCCATGGGCGATCAGCTGAACACGATTCTGGATGTCACCATCGTGTACCCCGGCAAAATCGGAAGTTTCTGGGATTTCGTCTGCGGCAAAATACCGGACATCATCATCGACATCAGATCCATGCCCATTGACCCTTCCCTTGTGGGCAACTACACTCTGGATGAGGCTTTTCGAACCCGGTTTCAAACCTGGCTGAACCGGTTGTGGACAGAAAAAGATGCGCGCATGGATGCCATGCTTACTGCATCTGCCGACAATCCGAATTCGTCGGGGGGAAGCACAGAACACCTGCGAAGGGTCGCCTGATGTGACGCTGAGAATCCCGTTTTCAGCATGATGCCACCCCATAAAATCATCACACGATATCTGTTGACATTCTCCTTGAATTCAACCTCTTTTTTTAATAGTGTTGATGCTTTAAAATAAAGGAGCATGATATGTCTGTAGTCGGTATCATCGGCGGGTCCGGTCTGGACGATGCCGATATTTTAAAAGATGCACAATCAATGGATGTGGACACGCCTTACGGCAAACCATCTTCTGCGCTTACAGCCGGTAGCATAGAAGACGTTGATGTTATTCTGCTTTCACGCCATGGGACCCGGCACCAGTACAGCCCGACCCAGGTCAACAACCGGGCCAACATTCACGCATTGAAAGCGGCGGGGGTGACCCATATTCTGGCCACGACCGCCTGCGGCAGCCTGCGCCGCAAAATAGATCAGGGACATTTTGTCGTTATCGACCAGTTTATTGACTTTACCCGTTTTAGAAAAAACACGTTTTATGATTCGTTTGAAGATGGCGCCGGGCACACGCCCATGGCCGAACCCTTTAATGCCGATTTGAGAAATTCTCTGTACACAACCTCGGTGGCGTTAGGCTATCCCACCCATGACGGTGGAACGGTCGTTACTATTGAAGGCCCTAGATTCTCCACCAGGGCTGAATCCCATATGTTCAGGGCCTGGGGTGCGGACATCATCAACATGTCCACCGCTCCCGAAGCCATGCTGGCCAACGAAGTGGAAGTGCCTTATGCCGCTGTGGCCATGTCGACCGACTATGACTGCTGGAAAGAGGATGAAGCACCTGTATCCTGGGAAGAAATTCTTACGGTTTTCAACAAAAATGCCGACCGGGTTAAAGCGTTGCTTGTCCGTGTCATTCCAAAAGTAGGGAGTTATCAATGAACTTAAAAGATACCATCAGGTCCATACCGGGCTGGCCCATCGAAGGGGTCATTTTCAGAGATCTTACAACACTCATGCAGAATCCGACCGCCTATAAAGAAGCCTGCGACATCTTCTACTATCGTTATAAAGATATGCAGATCGATAAAGTCATCGGTATCGACGCCAGAGGCTTTGTTTTCGGGGCGGTTCTGGCCTATCACCTGAATGTGGGTTTCATTCCCGTCAGGAAAAAAGGTAAGCTCCCTTATCATACGATCTCGGAAAATTATGCCCTTGAATACGGTGAAAATACCGTTGAAATGCATGCAGATGCCATTGATAATGGCGAAAGAGTCGTTATCATCGACGACCTTATCGCCACCGGAGGGACCATTGAAGCCGCCGTGAAACTGGTGAAAAAGCTGGGTGGCGATATATTGGAATGCGGTTTTGTTGTAGAGCTGCCGGATCTGAAAGGACGTGAAAAGATAAATGGCGAAAAAGTCTTTGCCATGTGCGCGTTCGAAGGGGATTAAGCATCCGCAGACGATGTCAGTCGCTTAAGAGAAAATTAATACTTTTTACGATAAGAAATTATAAATCCTAATTCGCCAAACTCTAAACAAATTCCAAATACAAATGTTAAAATTCAAAACCATTAAAAATTAGGGCTGGCGATTGGCGATTGCAATTTAAAGCATTCAGTATTGGATCATTTGAATTTGTTTCGGATTTGGGGTTTTAGATAATCGTATTTCCCGGCTTTGCGGACACAGCGATCTTCCGACCCAGCGCATTCACCCTGCTTAGAACGTCATCCAGATCCAACGCCGTCAACCGCCCGTTTCTGACCAGCATTCTGCCGGACACCATGACATCGCGCACATCGGAGCCGCGGGCAGCGTACACCATCTGGGATATGGGATTGTACATGGGAACAAGATGGGGTTT
>Ga0164313_10004566_pt1 | contig 12295 bp, 6 predicted proteins | sample GuaBasSedimGuay4_FD_113735 | JGI IMG/M metagenome (GOLD analysis project Ga0164313, IMG submission 113735) | Subseafloor sediment microbial communities from Guaymas Basin, Gulf of California, Mexico - Guay4, Core 4569-4, 0-3 cm | ecosystem: Environmental > Aquatic > Marine > Hydrothermal vents >... | reverse complement strand
GGAAGGCTCCGACACCCACGCACAGCACGAGCGCCACCTTGACGCTCGTCAACGCGGTCGCGATATGACCCGTCGAGCGCACCGTGCCGAGGTTCAAGCCGGTGGCGATGGCTATGACGACCAGCGGCAGGGCCTTCAGGGCCCACGGGGGGATCGCCGCGCCCAGGAGATCGTTCAGAAAGGTGACAAACAAGATCGACACGGAGTCCCCGACGATCGCTCCGGCTGCCCCCGACACGGCGCCAGGACTATGGTGAGGCCCATGCCCGACGCCCGCGACCTGCATCCCTTCCCCGCCCTGGCCGCGATCCCGCTCCGCTCGGAGCGGAACGTGACCTTGCGCGTCGATCGCACCGGGGAACGCGCCGTCCGCAAGCGACACCCGTGGCTGTTCTCGGAGGGTGTGCGGGAGCAGAGTCACCAGGGTCGCGTCGGCGACCTCGCGGTGCTCTTCGACAAGGCGCGTCAGTTCCTCGCCATCGGGCTCTACGACCCGGACTCGCCGCTGCGGGTGCGCATCCTGCACAGCGGCAAGCCTACGAAGATCGACGCGGACTTCTTCCGCCAGCGCATCGAGGCGCTCGCGGCCTTGCGCGCCGAGCTGCCGATGAGCGGCACGAACGCCTACCGACTCGTGAACGGCGAGAACGAGGGCATGCCCGGCTTCATCGCCGACCGCTACGCCGACGTGCTGGTGGTCAAGCTCTACACCCCCGCTTGGCTGCCCCAGCTCTCCTTGGTGCTGCCCGCGCTGCTCGCGGTGCAACCCGCCGAGCAGGTCGTACTGCGGCTCAGCCGCGACACGCAGAAGCGCGTCGCGGACCTGCACGGGTTGGCCGACGGCGACCTGCTGCTGGGGTCGGAGCTGCAGACCCCGGTCGTGTTCGAGGAGAACCGGCTGCGCTTCGAGTGCGATCCGCTGAAGGGCCAGAAGACGGGCTTCTTCCTGGACCAGCGCGAGAACCGCGCGCGCGTCGAGTCGCTCGCGGCGGGGCAGGACGTGCTGAACGTCTTCGCCTACTCCGGCGGCTTCTCGCTCTACGCCGCGCGAGGTGGCGCGAAGCGCGTGACGAGCCTCGACCAGTCCAAGCCGGCGCTCGAGGCTGCCGAGCGAAACTTCGCGCTCAACCGCGCCGACCCCGCGGTCGGGGCGACGCCGCACGAGATCGTCGTCGACGACGCCTTCACCTGGCTCGAACAACGCGAACGCCAACGCGCCCGCTACGACGTGGTCATCATCGACCCACCGTCCTTCGCGCACCGCCAGACGGACGTCCCCCGCGCGCGCGCGGCCTACGCCCGCCTGGTCCAACTGGGTCTCGGCTGCCTGCGACGCGGCGGCACACTCGTCATGGCCTCCTGCTCGGCCCGCGTACCCGCCGCCGACTTCTTCGAGCTCGTGCTGCGCAGCGCCCGCGACACGGGCCGCCCGCTCGACGTCTTCGCGCGCACCGAACACGCGCTCGACCACCCGACCGGCTTCCCGCAGGGCGCCTACCTCAAGTGCCTCTTCGCGACGGCATAGCAGACGCCTTGCGCACGTCGGACGGCGCGGAGGCCCTCAGCACTCGGGCACGCGCACGGAGATGTTGGCAGCCAGGCCGCCGGCGCTCGTCTCCTTGTATTGCTCGCGCATGTCCCGGGCCGTCTCCCACATGGTGCGGATGACGTCGTCGAGGGAGACCCTGGCTTGTGCGGGATCGCTCTCGGCGGCCAGTTCGGCCGCGTTGATGGCCTTCACCGCGCCCATGGCGTTGCGTTCGATGCAGGGAACCTGGACCAGGCCGCCCACCGGGTCACAGGTCATACCCAGGTGGTGTTCCATGGCGATCTCGGTGGCCATCAGCACTTGGTCCACCGGGGCGCCACGCACGGCGGCCAGGGCGCCGGCGGCCATGGCGGACGACACGCCGATCTCCGCCTGACAGCCACCCATGGCGGCCGAGATGGTGGCTCCTTTCTTGAAGAGCGAGCCCAGCTCACCGGCCACCAGCAGGAAGTCGATCACCTCGGTCTCCTCCACCTCGTGATCGGCGAAGCAAACGTGGTGCATGAGCACGGCGGGCAGCACGCCCGCGGCGCCGTTCGTGGGGGCGGTCACGACCCGGCCCAGGCAGGCGTTCTCCTCATTGACCGCCAGGGCGAAGCAGCTCGTCCACTTCATGACCTCGCGGAACGACCGCGGCGCATCACGCACGGCACGCATCCACTCGTGCACGTCGGTCTCGGTGCGATCCCCCAGCAGGCGTCGACTCATGCCCGCCGCCCGCCGGGTGACGCCCAGGCCACCCGGGAGCATGCCCTCGGTGTGGCAACCCCGGTAGATGCAGTCACGCATCACGTGCCAGATCGCGAGCAGCCCGGTGCGGACGCTCTCGTCATCACGCCAGGCGCGTTCGTTGGCCCGCACGAGATCGGCGAGGGACAAGCCGCTCGACCGACAACTGGCGGCGAGCTCGGCGGCGTTCTGACATGGGTAGGGCAGCGGCGAGCGCTGCGTGTCGACCTGCGTCAGCTCCTCTTCGCGTCGCACGAAGCCCCCACCGATGGAGTACCACTGGCTCGCATGACCAGCCTCGTCGGGGCGGTCCGCCGACCACCAGCTGAAGCGCATGCCGTTGGCGTGGCCCGGCAGGCGCTGGTCGACATGGAAGACGATGTCTTCGGACGGGTCGAAGCGCACGGACCGCGTCGCGCCGGGGAGCAGCAGCGTGCACATGTCCTGCAACTCCTGCACCAAGGCCTCGATACGCTCCACGGGGACGGTCTCCGGGTCGTGTCCGAGCAGCGCCAGGCACAGCGCCTTGTCGGTGGCGTGCCCGCGCCCGGTCTGTGCCAACGAGCCGTACAGCTCCACCCGCAGCCGCGCCACGCGATCCAGGCCAGGCTCGCGCCCCAGCTCACCGAGCCAGCGCTGCACGGCGCGCCACGGGCCGAGAGTGTGCGAGCTGGACGGCCCGACACCGACCTTCAGCATGTCGAAGACGCTGAGCGCTTCTTCAGGTGCGGTGGGAAACGGCATCGGCTTCGATTGAGGGGACAGGGATCTGCGGCGCGGGAGCGGCGAGCGCCCCAGATTCCCGCGCTGCCCCAGCCACTGCAAGCCCGGCCATCAGGAACCCGCTCGAGGGCACCCGAACAGGCCCTCGAATCAGCAGAGGCGTGCCACGACTGCAATCAGAAGAGCAGCCCCGGCGCCCCCCGGCCCAGCCCTCTCGCCAAAGCCGCAGGCGCAGGGGCCGGTTGCAGCGCCGGAGAGATAAACGAAGAAGCGCAACCGGCCCCTCCGCCGGAGGCGATGCCAGCAAGCGTCAGCCGTTCAGTAAGCCGTCGCGAACAACACCCCCTGCTGGCCTCCCTCCCCACTGAACACGCACGTCCCCGCCCCACCCGGCGAGACGATCGCCGGTAGACTGGCTCGCACGGGTGGAGCCGTCGGGTCGCTGAAGCCCGAGGGCGCCTCCCCCCATCCCACCGACGTCGGCCCGCCATGATGCTCTCCATTCGCTCCCTGCTCCGCCTGCTCCCGGTGCTGAGCTCCGTGCTCGGGCTGGGGGGCGCCCTCACCGCGCAGTCCGCCTCCTCGCCGCAGCTTCAGGCCAACTTCGACCCGGCCGACATCACGGCCGGCGGCTGCGTGGCCGGATGGGTGGACACGTTCGGGGCGGGGTCCGGGACCGACGGCCAGCTCCAGGACATGCTCGAGCACGACGACGGCAGCGGGCCCGCGCTGTACGTGAGTGGGTTCTTCACCCAGGCCGGCAGCGTCTCGGCCCAGAGCGTGGCACGTTGGGACGGCAGCGAGTGGAGCGCCCTCGGGGCGGGCCTGGACGGGATCGTGCACGCCCTCGCCGTGTACGACGACGGCTTGGGCGGCGGCCCCCAGCTCTACGCCGCGGGTGGGTTCACCATGTCCGGGGGCACGTCCATGCCGCGCATCGCGCGCTGGGACGGAACCACCTGGAACGCGGTGGGCATCGGCATGAACGGACCCCTGCAAGCGCTCACCGTCCACGACGGCGCGCTCTACGCCGGCGGCAGCTTCAACTTCGCCGGCGGTGCGTCGGCCAACAACATCGCCCGCTGGGACGGCCTGGACTGGAGCTCGCTGGGCGGCGGCACGCCGAACATCGTCCTGGCCCTGGAGTCCTTCGACGACGGCGGGCTCTTCGGCCCCGACCTGTACGTGGGCGGGCTGTGGGCCGCCGAGCCCGGGTTCCCGCACGACAACCTGGCCCGTTGGAACGGCGCCGCCTGGAGCAGCGCGGGGGGAGGCGTGACCAACGTGGTCTGGTCGCTGCAGACCTACGACTGGGGCGCCGGCCCACATCTGATGTTGGGAGGCAACGGCGGGCTGGCGGGCACGCTCGCCGTCCCCCACAACGGCATCGTGGCCTGGGACGGCGCGGCGTGGACCACACCACTGTCGCCGTCCACCGGCGGCGTGCAGGACATGGCGCTGGGGTTCCTGTTCGGCGACCCGGTCCTGCTCATGGCCGGCAACATCCTGGACAACGTGGCGGCGTGGGACGGTTCCGTGCTGACGGCGCTGGGCGACCTGGGCCCCTTCGTGGATTGCGTGACGTCCTTCGACGTGGGCTTCGGCCCGCAGACGGCCTGCGGCGGCCCGTTCGACACCGACTTCAGCGCCTACGGCCTGGAGCACGTGGCCGTCTGGGGAGGGACCGACTGGGCGCCTCTCGGCGGCACGGGCATCTCCAGCGGCGTGAGCGCCCTGCTGGGGCACGACGACGGCAGCGGCACGGCGCTCTACGTCGGCGGCGACTTCGGCTTCCCGGGGGGCGGCGCCAGCCACGGGTTCGCCCGCTGGAAGGACGGCGCGTGGGATGACATGGGCGGCGTCCTCGGACAGCCCATCCTCGACATGGTGGCCTTCAACGACGGCGCCGGCGTGAACCTCTACGTCTGCGGTCGGATCCTGCCGCCCGGAGGCTCGTCCTTCTGGGACGTGGCCCGCTGGGACGGATCCACGTGGACCCAGGTGGGCATCCCGAACGGCGGGAGCATCGTCTACGACCTGTTCGTCCACAACGACGGCTCGGGGTCGGCGCTCTACGCAGGCGGGACCTTCTCGGTCATGTCGGGCGTGGCGGCGCCCAACCTCGCGCGCTACGACGGCAGCTCATGGAGCGCCGTGGGAGGCGGCCCCGGCGGCACGGTGCTGTCCATGACGACCTACGACGACGGTTCGGGCAGCCAGCTGTACGCCGGCGGCACCTTCCACTCGCTCACGGGCGACGCGGGCGACTACGTGGCCCGCTGGGACGGCGCCAGCTGGAGCGACCTGGGCGGTGGCCCGCCGCTGGTGTCGGGCCACGCCGTGCGTGCGCTGGAGGTGGCCACCCTGTTCGGCGAGACCCACCTCTACGTGGGCGGGACCTTCTCGGACGTGAACGGCATCCCCTTCACGGAAGCCCTGGCGCGCTTCAACGGGACCGGCTGGTCAGACCTGCCCTTCGCCGGCTTCAGCGGGACGGTGCACGCCCTCGACGTGGACTACGACGGGGTCTTCTACAAGCTCGTGGTGGGCGGCGAGCTGGAGGGGATCGGCCTCAACAACATCCTCAACCTGACGGCCTGGAACGGCTTCGGGTGGGAGTATTACGGCGGGGGCGTCGGCGACACCGTGCACGCCCTCACCGTGGTCGACGTGGACGACGGCTGGGGCCCGCTGCTGGTGGCCGGTGGAGACTTCACCTACCAGGTCAACCAGCCCACCGACGACAGCGGCGTGGCGCGCTTCGGCGGCTGCTGGGCCGGCGTGGACAACTGGTTCGACCTGGGGTTCGCCCTCGGCGGCACCTTCGGCGATCCGTTGCTGACGGGCAGCGGCAGCCTGGCGCCTCTCAGCGTCAACGATGTGAACCTCTCCAACGCGTTCCCGTCGGCCTTCAGCGGCCTGTTCCTGTCCTTCGCCAGCACGCCCATCCCGTTCATGGGCGGGACGCTCGTGCCCAATCCGTGGATCGACCCGCCGACCTTCGTCACCACCTCGGCGTCCGGGGACATCCCCCTGGACTTCGTCATGCCCGACAACGTGCCGCCGGGAACCCAGCTGTTCGTGCAGTGGGCCATCCAGGACCCGGGCGGCCCGTCGGGTGTGGCCCTGAGCAACGCATTGCGAGGTGACGTTCCGTAGGTTCGTGGCCTGGCTGAGCTCTGCGCGTGAGCGCGCCGGCAGCTGTGCTGGACTGGCGGGCGCGTCAGCCCCAGCCGAACGGCCACGGATCGCGAGCGATGATCGACAGGGCTGCCGACCCCGCCCAGATCCTCTCGCCCTGGCCCTCTCGCCAAAGCCGCAGGCGCAGGGGCCGGTTGCAGCGCCGGAGAGATAAACGAAGAAGCGCGACCGGCCCCTCCGCCGGAGGCGGTGCCAGCAAGCGTCAGGAGTCAGCCGCTCAGTAAGCCGTCGCGAACAACACCTCCGTACTCGTCTCCTTGCCACTGAACACGCACGTCCCCGTGCCTCCCGGCTGATCAAACGGGATACACCGCACCGTGGCCTTGGTCTCCTCCTTGATCTTGGCCTCGGCCGCGGCGTCCTCTTCGAACCAGCAGCGCACGAAGCCGCCGTGCTCCTTGAGGATGGCCTTCAGCTCGTCGTAGCTGGACGCGCTGCGGGTGTTCTCGTCACGGAAGGCGACGGCGCGATCGAAGAGCGCCTGCTGCCCGGCTTCCAGCCCGGCGCGCAGCCAATCGGGGCTGGCGTCGTCCATGCTCGTCGGCGCCTTGGTCCCGTCGATGCGGTTCTTGAGCATGAAGCCGCCCTTGTCGACGTCGCGGGGTCCGACCTCCATGCGGAAGGGCACGCCGCGCTGCTCCCAGTGGTACTGCTTGTCGCCGGGGCGGGCGTCACGCCAGTCGACGATCACGCGCTGGTGGCTGTGCTTGTCGAAGAAGAAGGACTGCACGTCGCCGGCGGCGAGGCGGCCGCGGCTGGCCTCGACCTCCTCGGCCCCCACCAGCTTGGTGACCAGGGCTTCGATGTGCGCGGCGACCTTCTCCTTCTCTTCGGGCTTGCGCCAGATGGGGATGATGGCGGCGACGACGGGCGCCACGCGGGGCGGCAGCACCAGGCCGGCGTCGTCGCTGTGGGCCATGATCAGGGCGCCGATCAGGCGCGTGCTCACGCCCCAACTGGTGGTCCACGCCAGGTGCTGCTTCTGGTCGCGGCCCAGGTAGTCGATCTCGAAGGCGCGGGAGAAGTTCTGGCCCAGGTTGTGGGAGGTGCCGCACTGCAGGGCCTTGCCGTCCTGCATGAGCCCCTCGATGCAGTAGGTCACGTCGGCGCCGGGGAACTTCTCGCTCTCGGTCTTCTTGCCCTTGATGACGGGCAGCGCGAGCGACTCCTGCGCGAAGTCGGCGTACACGTCGAGCATGCGCACCGTCTCGCCCTCGGCCTCCTCGGCGGTCTCGTGGGCGGTGTGGCCCTCCTGCCAGAGAAACTCCGACGTGCGCAGGAACAGACGCGTGCGCATCTCCCAGCGCATGACGTTGGCCCATTGATTGATGAGCACGGGCAGGTCGCGGTAGCTCTGGATCCACTGGCTGTACATGTGCCCGATGACCGTCTCGGACGTGGGCCGCACGACCAGGGGCTCCTCCAGCTTGCCGGCCGGTTGCAGTCCGCCGTCGGCGCCCTTCTCCAGCTTGGAGTGCGTCACCACTGCGCACTCCATGGCGAAGCCCTCGACATGCTCGGCCTCCTTGGTGAGGAAGCTCTGGGGGATCAGCAAGGGGAAGCACGCGTTGACGTGGCCGGTCTCCTTGAAGCGCCGGTCGAGGTCACGCTGGATGGCCTCCCACACCGCGTAGCCCTCGGGCCGGATGACCATGCAGCCGCGCACCGGGCTGTGATCGGCCAGCTCGGCGGCCTTGATGACGTCGAGGTACCACTGGGCGTAGTCCTCTGCGCGGGTCTTGATGTTGCGGGCCATGGGAGGGCTCGTGGGGTGGCTCGGGAAGGCCTGGCCCGGCGCGTCTGGCGGCCGGCGGGTGCGCGACTCGCCGGGCACGCGCGGGGCGGACCGGAGGCAAGCGCACCATTCTCGGCGGCGGGCGGCGCGGCGCAAGGGGGACGCGGGTGGCCGGGGCCCAGCGTTGCACCAGATCGCAGCGCCCGGCACCGCCTCCAGCCGCTCGCGGCGCCTCAGCCGCCCGCGGTACCGCCCACCGCCCACCGCCCGCCGCCCGCCGCCCGCCGCCCGCCGCCCGCCGCCCAGGCAGGGCCCGCAGATTGCCTATCGTGTGCGGGGAGTCACCGGCGCTGCGTCCGCGAATACGGGGAGCTGCATGTCACGCCACACGAACACCGAGCCCGGCAGACCCCACGCCCTCGCATGGGCGCTCGCTGGTGCGGCCATCACGCTCACGGCCCTGGGGGCCTGGCTGGCCGGCGCCGGCACGGGCTCGGCCGCGGACGGCGCAGGCCAAGCACCCGGCAGCGAACGCGAGCCCATGGCTGTGGCACCTCTGCAACCTGACGCAGCGCGCTCCCCCAGCCCCTTGGGGGCGCAGGAGGCCCAGCCTCTCGGCGCGACCGCCGGCCATCTCGTGGCCCTTCGCCGCATCGACCCGGTGCGGGCCTACGAGCGCACGGTGCTGCTGGCGCCCGACGGCAACTACGTCGCCTCGCGCGTGCTCGACGCCGACGGCTTCCCCGTGGCCGGCGCGCACGTCGCGCTGTACAAGTTCGTCTCCGGGGGCCACGGCAGTCGCTCCATCAGAGACATCGACGCGACCACCACGGACTCCGAGGGCCGCTTCGAGGTCGGGCGCAGCGAGGGCGACTGGTTCGGCGCGGAGTGGACCAGAGAGTGGCGCCTGTCGGTGCGCGCCGAGGGCCGGCCGCGCTGGCACGGCTTCCCCGTGGCGGCCGGAGCCCCCGCCGACGTGCTGCTGCCCCACGGGCGCCGCGTCGAGCTGACCCTGCGCCTGGACAACGGCGAACCCCTTGCGGGGGCCCGGCTGCGTACGGACCTCATCCACCTCGAGAACATCGAGGGCAAGGACGTCGAGCCGTACTGGAGCTGGGGTACGACAGACGCCGACGGCAGGCTGAGCGTAGTGCTCGCGGCCGATCACCTCGACCCGCTGGTGGCCATCGAACACCCGGAGCACAAGTCGACCCTGCGCCTGCCCGAATCGCCCCCCGACGGCAGGCTGTCGCTCGTGCTGCAGCGGGGCCGCGCCGTCGAGGTCACCTGGGTGGGAGACCTGCAGGCCTACGAGGCGCGCGGGCTGAAACTGCCCTTCATCAGGCTGAGCCACGTCAACGCGCCGGGGCGCATGCGCCACTGGACGCCTCCCGCGTTCCGCTACACGGCCCGCCGCGAGGGCGCGCTCGCCACGTTCGAGCACCTCTCCGACGAGCCCATCGTGCTTCGTGAGGGCAGCAGTGGCCCCGTCCTGATCGAGCCCTTCGTTCCGCAGGTCGGGCGCGCGCAGCTCGAGGCCAGGCTCCCAGCGCTCGAGCCCTTCGAGGCCGGCAGCTCTCGCTGGGGCGCCACGCTGCAGCTCGTCTCGGTCGGCCCTGAGCTCGCATGGAAGCCGAGCTACGTCCTGACCGGCGCCGATGGACAGGTCAGCAACGTGCGGGCCAGCGCCGCGGACAGCGACGAGCCGCGCCCGTTTTGGACCACGCTGGAGCCGCCCGTCACGGCGCACTTCCCGGAGTGGGGCCTGGCCGGTCCGCAGGTCAGCGGCATCATGCCCGGCGACAACGCCAGGCTGTTGGTGGATGGCGCGCGCAAGCTCGAGTGGTCCGCCGCGATCCGCGTCGATACGCAGCTGTTGGACGCCGAGCGCGCGCAGGGACTCACGCTGCGCGTCACCCCAGCAGGCGACAGCCGACCATGGAAGACCCACCCCACGCTGATCGACGGCTTGCCACCCGGCCGCTGGTCGTACCGCGTCTCCGGGCCGGGCGTCGAACAACTCAAGCACGAGGTCGAGCTCGCCGTCGGCGACGAGCTGGTGCTCCAGCCGCTACCGGCGCCCTGGCCGCCACCTGTGGATGAGCGCCCCCACGACCTGCGCGAGTCCCACGCCATCGTGGAAGGCCAGATCGACATCCGGGGCGACCCGTGGACCTTTGCCACCAGGCTGCTGCTGCGCAGGATCGGGTCCGACGCGCCCGCGCCGCCCGAGGACAGCGAGCAGCCCAGCTGGGCTGACCCGAACCGGGAGACGCTGAGCGTTCGTGGCGCCGCGTTCCGCGCGGCCGTGCCGCCAGGCAGCTACCGCGCAGAGATCACCCTCGCGCGCGCCCGATACCCCAGCGCCTCGCTCGACCAGGGCTTCAGCCTCGAGGACGACCACCGCCTCGACGACTCCCAAGCGCTGCTCGACCCGCCGATCGAGTTCACCGTGCTGGCAGGCGAGCGACACCGGCTCGACCTGAGCGTGGTCACAGAGCCGGCGCGCGGCATGATCCACGCGCGGCTCAGCGTCGATGGCGAGCCCGCGCCCAGCAGCTTCGGCAACGTCGGCGCCTACCAGGACTACGACGTGCGCTGGACCGATGAGCACGGGCAGGTCCGGTTCGAGCGCTCGCTGAGCCTGCGCCGTGACTATCTGACCATCAGCGTGCCACCCGGTCCGGGGACGCTGCGCATCGTGCCGGACGCCGATCGTGGCGCGTTCGTCGATCGCCTGCCGGAGCCGGCCCTGATCGAGCTGATCGCCCCGCCGCCGTATGCCCTCGACGGGCAGCCTCAGGCACTCGAGGTCGAAGTCGAGCTGCACCACGTCGACGCAGAAGACCCACGCTGACCCTGCGGCCGTCCTCGGGGACGGCATGCCAGCTGGCTGGCTCAGCCGGCATCGGCTCGCCGCCTACCGCCTACCGCCTACCGCCTACCGCCTACCGCCCGCCGCCCGCCGCCCGCCGCCCGCCACGCGCCACGCGCCACGCGCTACCCTGGCCCCCGCCTCCGGCTGACGCGCCACTCACACCACCCGCACCACCCGCCCAGGTCCCGCCATGAGCGCCACACTCCGTCTGATCTCCCTCGCCGGTGCCGCCACTCTGGCCCTGGCCACGGGTTCGTTGCAGCAGCAGCCCTTGCAAGCCGCCCACGTCACCGGCGCAGGCTGGACCGAGCTGACTCTCGCGGACTTTGTCAACGTCAACGGCGAGCACGACACCTGGACCGAGCGCGACGGCGCCATCGTCTGCACCGGCAAGCCCCTGGGCGGCGCGCGCAGCGAGCAGCGCTACACCAACTTCGAGCTGGTGCTCGAGTGGAAGCACCACACCCACGCAGGCAACGCCGGCGTGTTCCTGTGGTGCCCCGAGTCGGCCTTCACCGACCTACCCCCCGGCAGCCTGCCCCGCAGCGGCATCGAGGTGCAGGTGCTCGACCTCGGCTACGAAGAGAACTGGGAGGCGGCCCAGGGTGCGCCGTCGGATTGGTTCACCAGCCACGGCGACGTGTTTCCCGTGGGCGCCTCGTCCATGACGGCCATCACGCCCATGCTCGAGTACGCCCGTGACGGCGACGACGGCGGCGCAAGTCACGACGGCCACGACGGCCACGACGGAAGCGACAGCACCTACACCGTCGGCAAGCCGGACAGCTCGCGCAGCTTCCCCACGCAGCGCCTGGTGCGCCCCGCGGGCGAGTGGAACCACTACTACATCCGCGCCATCAACGGCGAAGTGCGCCTGTGGGTCAACGGCGAGGAGGTCAACGGCGGCACGGACTGCTCACCGTCCACGGGCTACCTGGCGCTGGAGGCCGAAGGCGCGTTGATGGAGTACCGCAACTTGCGGCTGCGCGAGCTGCCGTAGGCGTCAGATGGGGTCCGGGCTCGGACCCGAATCGCCGATCTGATGATTGACGGATTCCCTCTTCCGTTGACAGCTCAGAGGCATGGCCTAGACTGAGCAAGCACCCGCCGGAAAGGGCATCGGGCCGCCAGTACCGTCTCCACCGAAGAGAGCAGTGTGATCGTTCCCTGATGCGGAGGAGCCTGCCCGCTCCAGCGTGGAGTTGCGCGACGCTGCGGTGCCAAACACCAAGCGACGCGGCTAAGTCGTTCACAAACGAAGGGGAATGCGATGGGGAGCACCGTGCCGAGAGCCTGGCTGGGCGCCTTGCTGGGCGTGACTTGCTTCGTAGGCGTCGTAGAAGCCCAGTCGGTCGAACGTAAGCGTCCGACGCGCGCGTGAGCGCGGGGTGGACGCCGCTCATCGTTCTGCGATCGTGTGGGCATGACGAAGAGCGAGCACAGTGAGCGTCCCCCGCGCCACGTGAAGCGTGCGGCCACG
>Ga0164313_10004565_pt1 | contig 12295 bp, 15 predicted proteins | sample GuaBasSedimGuay4_FD_113735 | JGI IMG/M metagenome (GOLD analysis project Ga0164313, IMG submission 113735) | Subseafloor sediment microbial communities from Guaymas Basin, Gulf of California, Mexico - Guay4, Core 4569-4, 0-3 cm | ecosystem: Environmental > Aquatic > Marine > Hydrothermal vents... | reverse complement strand
TGAACAATATAGTTTTGGTTGCTTATAGCAACTTGTCCACATATTCCCTTCCCAAAGGGGATGATTGTATGTTCTGTTGGTTTTCCAGAGAATTGAGCAAGTTTCAATTCTTGTTTAGTTCCATTTTTAAAGTAAAACCCAACCCAATCATAATAAGTGATTTCTTTTTTTAATAAATCACAAATTTGCTGTAAAGTATTCCCAATATTTTCATTATTGTTAATTATGTGAATAATTTTATTCTCTAAAACATTTATTTTCATTTCTTTATTTTAAATTTGAATTCAACAAAAATATTTAATCTTTGAATAAAAACAGAACCATAGTAGTTTTTTTAATAAAGTTTTTTGCCACTTACTTTATTCTTGCAGGAATTTATTCAATATATTTAAAACAAACTCAGCAAAAAGGAGATCTATTTACTTGTTCACCTTTGACAAAAACTGTTGCCAATCACGTTCAAATCACTTCACGGATGTTGGGTTATGATGCTTATGTTGAGCAACATACTCAAGAATTATCCATGAAATTTGTATTAAATGGAAAGTATGTATCTAGAATAATTGAAGGATGTAATTCTGTTAGTATAATCATATTATTTTTATCATTTATTATTGCTTTTTCAGGAAGTGTAAAAGCGACTATTTTATTTGGGTTGTTTGGTAGTATACTTATTTATTTTGTCAATTTACTTCGAATCATTGCCTTGAGTATACTGTATTATAAATTTCCAAAACAACAGGAGTATTTACACGACCTGTTATTTCCTGCAATAATTTATGGGTTAACCTTTATTTTATGGATTACATGGGTTAAATTCTATTCAAATATCAGTAAAAGAACTAATGGATAAAAAGGTTAGAATATTGTTAATTATACTATTATTTATTTTATTAATAATGGTGAGGGCAATTGCTCAAAAGGTATTTTATGATCCATTTATAGAATATTTTAAGAACGATTTTTTAAATAAACCAATTCCAGTTTTTAGTGGTTCAAAATTGCTTTTGAATTTATTTTTAAGATATTCTTTAAATACCACGATTTCTTTAGTGATCATTTATTTGGCTTTTCAGGATAGAAAATTTTTAAAGTTTTCTTTTAAATTTTATGTGGTAGCATTTGTGATCTTAATTATTACTTTTATGATCATTTTAAAAGGCGAGCTCAAAAATGGTTATCTGTTTGCCTTCTATATAAGACGATTTATTATTCATCCATTATTCGTTTTATTGCTACTTCCGGCCTTTTACTATAAACAATTAACATCAAAAGAAATAATTTAACATTTTATTAAAATAAAAAGTATTTATTAATGCTAAATTTGTTCTTATGTTACAAGTGTTACATAAAATATTAGCTATTATAATTACAATCATTGTTTTGTTGTCTACGCTTTCATTTACTTATATAAAGCCTGTTTCAGAATATAATGAAAGTAAGATTTCTTATTTTAGTGTTACTGATTCCTGTAATGATGATCTCAAGAATAATAGGAGTGAAGCTTCTCAAGTAAGTAAGGCTTGCGAAATGAGTTGTTGTGATATTGATCAAGCAAAACCTACTTGTAAATAGAAATTCAAAAGTATTTAATAGTCTCCATTAATTCCTATAATGTATTTCTCTTTTTCTTAATTTTAGTTAATTTGATTAGCATGAAAATTGTTGATAACTTCGGTAGATAATGGACAATATAAATATATTTTTGAGGTTATTTGTAGTTAATAATTAAACTAAAAAGGTCAATAATGAAAAAATTTACAATCGTAGCTGTATTGGTTTTAACCATTGGATTTGTTTTTACATCTTGTAATGAAAACAAAAAACAAGAAGCTCAAGAAGAAGTAAGTACCGAGGTTAAAGAATCAGATGAAAAAGTAGTTGAGGCTACTGAACATGATCATTCAGATGATATGGCAATGGCTACTTATCAATGCCCAATGAAATGTGAAGGAGACAAAACTTATGACAAACCAGGGTCTTGCCCGACATGCAAAATGGATCTTGCTAAAGTTGAAATAGAAGAAGGTCAAGAAGAGAAAGAATCTAAGGAAGAAGAAAGCGAAGATTAATAACTTAATTTTCTAAAATAAATAAAATCGGCCAATAGTTACTATTGGCCGATTTTTTTATATGTTTTCAAAACTTGCTTTGATAAATTCCACAAACAATGGATGTGGATTTAAAACAGTGCTTTTATACTCCGGATGATATTGAACTCCAACAAACCAAGGGTGAGAAACTAATTCAAGAATTTCAACCAATCCAGTTTTGGGGTTAATTCCAGTAGCAATCAAACCATTGTCAGTTAGTTGGTTAAAATAATCGCTATTAAATTCATATCGGTGACGGTGACGTTCACTAATTAATTCTTTTTGATAGGCTTGATATACTTTTGATGATTTTTCAATTTTACAATCCCATGCACCTAAACGCATTGTCCCTCCTTTATCTGTTATGTTTTTTTGCTCTTCCATAAGATCAATAACAGGATAAGGTGTTTCTCTATCCATTTCTGTAGAATTGGCATTTTCTAATTTTAATACATTTCTTGCAAATTCAATAACTGCTATTTGCATCCCTAGGCATATCCCAAAATAGGGTATGTTGTTTTCTCTTGCAAAGCGAACAGCATTTATTTTTCCTTCAATTCCTCTATCTCCAAAGCCAGGAGCAACTATGATTCCATGTAATCCTTTTAATTTATCTGTAGTGTTCTCTTCGTTTAGGCTCTCTGAATGAATCGAGCGAATATTTACTTTAATTTCATTTTGAGCTCCGGCATGACCAATAGCTTCTATAATTGATTTATAGGCATCTTGTAATTCTACATATTTACCTATCAAACCTATTTCAATAGTATTTTTCGGGTTTTTATATTTTTTTAAAAAAGCATTCCAGGCATCAAGAGTTGGTTTTTTTCTAGCCTTTAGATCTAATTTTTCTAAAACAACCTGATCTAATTTTTCTTCAAGCATAAGGATAGGCACATCGTATATGGTATTTGCATCTATTGATTCAATAATAGCCTCCTGTTTAACATTGCAAAAAAGAGCCAATTTTCTTTTGATCTTTTCGTTGAGATGATGTTCTGTTCTACATACTAATATATCAGGACTTACACCACTTTGCATCAACTCTTTCACAGAATGTTGAGTAGGTTTAGTTTTTAATTCCTTAGCAGCTGCTAGATAGGGTATAAGGGTTAAGTGAATAACCAATGCATTATGTTCACCCAGATCCCATTGTAATTGACGAACAGCTTCTATATATGGTAAAGATTCAATATCTCCAACAGTACCGCCAATTTCGGTTATTACAATATCAAATTTTCCTGTTTTGCCCAAGGCTTGGATCCTTTTTTTGATCTCATCCGTGATATGTGGAATTATTTGTACTGTTTTACCTAAATAATCACCTCTTCGCTCCTTATTAATTACAGTTTGATAGATCCTCCCGGTTGTAACATTATTATCCTGTGAGGTTGGAATGTTCAAAAAACGTTCATAATGGCCCAAATCCAAATCTGTTTCCGCTCCATCATCAGTAACAAAACACTCTCCATGTTCGTACGGATTTAAGGTTCCGGGATCAATATTGATATAGGGGTCGAGCTTTTGAATGGTTACTGAAAACCCACTTGATTGTAATAACTTGGCTAACGATGCGGCAATAATTCCTTTTCCAAGAGAAGAAGAAACTCCCCCTGTTACAAAAACATATTTTGTATTTGGCATTGTGTTTAGGTTTGTGCAAAATTACAAAGTCTGATTACTTGGGCAAGAATTTTTGATTTTATTTTACAAAAAAAAGACTGCCTTTTCAGACAGTCTCCATATTATGAATTTAAATATTTTTAATTGATGTGTTCTTTATCTTTTTTAAATTTTTTATTGAGTGTATATTCCTGATTTTCAAATTTCATATTCTTAATAATGTATTTATCAGAAGTTACACAACTAGAACTTGAGCCCCCACAAGAACTTAAGCTTGCCGAAGCAAATATAAAAACGAATAGATAAGCTAATTTTTTCATAAGTTTCGATTTAGATTAATAAAATATTAAGGGAGCCAAAACTTATAACGTAAAAGTGTAGCAATTTATTACATCTATTTGTAATTTTTTAATTTGACAACTTATTTAAAGTGTACTGAATTAGATTTTCAACAGCTTTATAGAGATCTTTACTAAAAGTTAAATTAGCTCTATTTGCAATAATAGCATTCATAGATACGGCTTTGTGTCCCAGCAATCTAGATAAACCAAAAATAGCAGAAGTTTCCATTTCAAGATTTGTGATTTTAAGACCTTTGAATTCAAAACTATCAATTCTAGTGTTCAATTCAGGGTCTTGTAAAGCTAAACGTAGAATTCTGCCCTGTGGACCATAAAAACCACCTGCAGTAGCTGTAATACCTGAATAGACCTCATCAGAAATTAACTTTTTCTCCAATTCGCCATTGTTTTTAATAATATAAGGTCTTGATTTTCTACTTGAGTATTGGGTATGTTTAATAAATGCATCTTCCATTTCTTTTTCAAGGATATGTTCACAGTCATAGGCATGTAAAAGGCCATCAAAGCCCAATCCGTATTTAGCCAATACAAAACTATCGACGGGTATATTACTTTGTAAAGAACCCGATGTTCCAATTCGTACTATGTTTAAGGAAGTATGCTCTTTCTTAATTGTTCGAGTTTTAAGGTCAATATTGACCAAGGCATCTAATTCATTAATTACAATATCTATATTATCTGGACCGATTCCTGTAGAAATTACTGTGAATCGTTTATTATTCAAAGTACCGACTATGGTCTTAAACTCTCTTTTTTGAGTTTGAAATTCAATTGTGTCAAAATGTTTCGCAACTTTGGCCACTCTATTTTGATCTCCAACAAAGATGACATTTTTTGAAATATGTTCTGGTTTTAAATTGAGATGGTAAACGCTTCCATCTGGATTTAATATCAATTCTGAAGGTGCTATTATACTCATTTTTTAGAATTTAAAAAAGAGTAAAGATAACAAATTTTACTGGTGTTTTGAGATTTAGAATTAGTGTACAGAGTCAATTCGTAAAAAATATAAATAGAAACAAGTTAACCACCTACTCTTTTAACCTGATATCCTTCTTTTTTTAAGATTTGAATTATCTTATCGCGATAATTTCCTTGAATTAATATTTCTTTATCCTTTACGCTCCCACCAACTCCACACTTTGTTTTTAGCATTTTGCCTAATTTTTTTAAATCTATGTCAGATCCTTTGAATCCGGTGATTATTGTAACTGTTTTTCCTCCTCTTCCCTTATTGGAAAAATGTGCTTCCAAGAATTGTTCTTTAGGACTTAACAATTTGTCATTTTCTTCTTCAAAAGAAGAAAAATCTTCTTTTTCATTTGTTGAGAATACAAATCCTCCCAATTCAGATAAACTACTTAAATTTTTTTTAGCCACTTTTTTGTTTCCAAAATTTTATAAGACCAAATATAAAGAAAATTATACCAATAAAGATCAAAGCCAGAGAGCAATAATAACATTCAGCTTTAACTTTAATCGAAAGAAATGCAAGAAATAAGGAAGATAATATAATTGTAAGTGGACTTGATTTACCCATTATTTTTTGATTTTACTCCAGGCAAAAATTAAAATAGCCATGGTTTCAAAAACTAATCCTGTAGCTAAGAAGATTGCTGCCTGCTCCCAATTCAAAAATTTTCCAATAGACCCAATAATAATTAATAAGATTCCAAAGCTAAATAAAGAAATTACCCTTTTACTCATCATAAAAACTATTTTCTATAAATTGGAATTAAGTAGGAAATTGTATAATTAAAACTATACCCATTATTATTTAAGAACACTTTATTGAAGCCCGGAATAAATAAATTATCAAAATTATCTGGTTCTTTTGAACTAATCAATTGATTTCCACTAAACGAAGCTCCCAGAAAGATATTCTGTAAAACCTCTACCTTAATTCCTAACACAAAAGAAACCCAATGTGCGTTTAAATTATCGTATTTAGTAGATTCTGTTACTGTTTTAGGCGGTAAAAAAGGATCGGCATTAATCGTGTACTCTTCAAGTGTTTGATCAAATCTACTAAAACCATAGCGTAAACCAACTTGAAAGATATTCTCCATGCCTACCCAGTTTTTATAAGCATTGAAATCTACCCCAACTTTGATATATTGTCCGTTTGTAGTATAGCTAAAAAAGTCCTCCAGATCTGTATTTTCTGTATAGCCTAACTCTGATGCTAAATAAAACCTCCTTGTTATTCTGTAATCACCTACCAGCTCTAAACCTTTTCTGGAATCATCAAAAAGAGAATATATAGGATTATAAATATCTATTCCAACCCGTAATCCATACCTGTCTTTATATTTTATAGTATCATTTTCTTTTTTTTGTGAAAAAGAAGATAATGCAAATAATAAAATGAATATATTAATGAAATATTTTAACATGTGCTGACTGTTGATTTAATATATCTTGTGGGTTTTTAATTGTTTCTATGGCAAATATCCAATTATCACTTTCTGCTTCTAACCTGGTAATTGCATCAAAAAATATCGTTTTGAAACCACAAGATCTTGAAACATAAACATCTTCACGTGTATAAATGAGGTCGAAAACATCTTCATTGTCATTTAATTCATCACTATCTGAACCATTGAGAATCAATTTGAATTTTGTTAGATCTTCAGTAACCTTTATTGGAATGGAAATGGAATCAGTAAATACTGTTATGCTTTCGTTAATAAATACATCATCAATCCCATCAATTTCAACTCTTATGTTCGTAACAACTTTCAATTCATCAGGGTCATCCTTGTCGAAAAACCTTATTATAAGTCGGGGAGTGGTCTCTTCTATACAAATCTCATCTTTTTCACAAGCTGAAAAGAGAAATACGAAGGAAATGAATATGGTTATATGTAATCTTGATTTTTTCATTTTTTTTCTTTCATCAAAATATAATTTACTTAGCGATATAAAGCCCACCCATTGTAAATTTCAGTAAGAATAAAACTTATTCAAAGGATTCTTGTCAAAGAATTATTTTTGAAACGAATATATATATTTTAAACTTTAAAAATTAACTAAACGATTAAATAAATTTCCAAACTAAAGCTTTTTTAACAATACAACATTTTCAACATGATGTGTCTGTGGAAACATGTCAACAGCCTGTGTTTTAACTATAGAATAATGATCTTTCATCAAAGATAAATCTCTAGCCTGTGTTGCCGAATTACAGCTTACATAGACTATTTTATTTGGCAATATTTGTAAAATCTGTTCTACCACTTTTTTATGCATACCATCTCTCGGAGGGTCTGTTATTATAACATCGGGAATGCCATTTTTCTGTATAAAATCCTTGTTAAATATTTTTGCCATATCACCAACAAAAAACTCAACATTACCAATTTTATTCAGTTTTGCATTTTCTTTTGCATCAATAATTGCCTCAGGAACAGACTCTACCCCGATAACTGTTTTAGCTTTTTTTGCGATGAACTGGGCTATGGTTCCTGTACCTGTATACAGATCATAAACAATTTCATCTCCTTTTAAATCGGCAAAATTTCTAGCTATTTTGTATAATTCAAATGCCTGTTCAGAGTTGGTTTGATAAAATGATTTTGCATTAATTTTAAACCGAAGTCCCTCCATTTGTTCGAAAATATGATCTCTTCCATTAAATAATATAACTTTTTGATCATAAATGGTATCGTTGCCCTTTTTGTTGATGACATACTGTAATGAAGTTATTTCCGGAAATCTTTCTTTTATAAAATTAAGGATCGACTCTCGATTCTCTATGTTATCCTCATAAAATTGAACCACGACCATTATTTCTCCTGTAGAAGATATTCTAATCATTAATGTGCGTAATTCACCCGTTTGATTTCGTGGATTAAAAAAAGATATATTATTATTTATTGCGAATTTCTTGATTTCATTTCTAATGTCATTTGAAGGGTCTTCTTGTAAATGGCATTTATCTATATCCAAAATTTTATCCCACATTCCCGGAATATGAAATCCACATGCATTTCTATTATTAATTTTTTGATCACTTTTGATCTCATCTTCGGTCAGCCATCTTGAGTCAGAAAAGGAAAACTCCATTTTATTTCTATAAAAATAAGTTTCCTTACATCCTGCAATAGTCGTAATTTCGGGTAGGTCAAGATGACCAATTCTAATTAAGTTATTAATTACTTCATTTTGTTTGTAGGTTAACTGTTCTTCATATTTTAAATTTTGCCATTTGCATCCTCCACACACGCCAAAATAATCACAAACAGGTTCTGTCCTTTTATCAGATAATTTATGAAATTTAACCGCTTTTCCTTCATAATACGATTTTCTCTTTTTACCGGTTTGGATATCTACAATATCCCCCGGAACAGCATTTGATAGAAAAACTACTTTCCCATCCGGAGCCTTAGCAACTGATTTGCCCTTTGCTGCAGTATCTATTACTTGAATGTTTTCAAATAGATAAAATTTTTTTCTTCTTGACATGCTGCAAAAGTAAATTATTTTAGGGAAAATCTATTTTAAAAACTGACAAATGAAAATTAATTATTCAGCTGATTAAATTTCGATATTTGTGTTTTTCTCGCTTTGTTTTATCTTTAATTCGATGAGGTTTTAGAAAAAATTTAACCATGATGAATTTATAATTTATGTAAATTTACATGGTGAAGGAAGCCGAAATCATAAAAAAAATCATCCATATAGATATGGATGCATTTTATGCATCAGTAGAGCAGAAAGATAATCCTGATTTACTTGGTAAGCCTGTTGCAGTTGGTGGGGGCAGTGAAAGAGGTGTTGTAGCAGCAGCTAGTTATGAAGCGAGAAAATTTGGAGTAAGATCGGCTATGAGCGGGTTTTTAGCAAAAAAGAATTGCCCTCAATTAATATTTGTAAAACCGCGTTTTCCCAGATATAAAGAAATCTCTGGTCAAATTAGAAAGATATTTTTTGATTATACCGATTTGGTTGAACCACTTTCTTTAGATGAAGCATATTTGGATGTAACAATTAATAAAAAACAAAATCCTTCGGCCTCATTAATAGCAAGAGAAATAAGAAAAAGAATTTTTGATGAAGTTGGGCTGCATGCATCAGCTGGTATTTCTTCGAGTAAATTTGTAGCCAAAATTGCTTCAGATATCAATAAACCCAACGGTCAAAAAACGATTCCTCCTGAGGAGGTGATAAGATTTTTAGAAGAATTACCTATTGAAAAATTTTTCGGAATAGGCAAAGTAACAACTGCAAAAATGTATGGATTAGGAGTTTTTAATGGGAGAGATCTTAAAGAAAAATCATTAGATTTTTTGATAGAAAATTTCAAAAGCTCAGGAGCTCATTACTTTCAAATAGTAAGGGGTAAATACAATAGTGAGGTGAAGCCGAATCGAATTCAAAAATCGGTCGCTGCCGAACATACATTTGCAAAGAACCTCACTTCAGAAGTTTATATGTTAGAACGATTAAAAATGATTGCTAAGGAATTGGAAAAGCGCCTTCAAAAATCAAAAATAGCAGGGAAAACAGTCACATTAAAAATCAAATACAGTGATTTTACACAACAAACACGAAGTAAGACCTTGGCTTTTTTTGTTAAAGACGAATCCATTTTATTTGATACAGTAAAAGAACTATTATACCAAAGTAAAATGGAAAACTCAGTAAGATTGCTGGGTATTTCTGTTACCAACCTTAATAATCAAACTCGAAAACAAGAAAAAGTGATGGATGTGCAGTTGAAATTTGAGTTTTAAAAAAAGTGTGCATTAGAAATTAATGCACACTTTTATAATAAGTATTTTATATTGCTTATGAAAGTTTAATCAATTTGAGGCCCAGAGGCAACAAGTGACTTACCTTCTTCATTGACAGTGTATTTGTTAAAGTTTTTAATAAATAATCGAGCCAGTTTATTTGCTTTCGCATCCCATTCTTTTACATTTTCATAAGTATCTCTTGGGTCTAAAATATTGTCATGCACCTGCTTTAATGAAGTTGGAATCTCCAAATTAAATATTGGTAGAACTTTGGTCTTTGCTTTTTCGATCGATCCATCTAAAATGCGGTCTATAATTCCCCGTGTATCTTGAATAGAGATCCGTTTTCCTGTACCATTCCAGCCGGTATTAACTATATAGGCTGTTGCATTGTTTTCTTCCATTTTCTTGATCAATTCTTCTCCATATTTAGTTGGGTGTAATGATAAAAATGCTTCACCAAAACAAGCAGAAAAAGTTGGAGTTGGCTCAGTAACACCCCTTTCTGTTCCAGCCAATTTAGCTGTAAATCCTGATAGGAAATGATATTTAGTTTGCTCTGGAGTTAATTTCGCCACAGGAGGCATTACTCCAAAAGCATCAGCGGTTAAGAATATTACTTTAGTAGCATGACCTGCTTTAGAAACAGGTTTAACTATGTTTTCTATATGATAAATAGGATATGAAACTCTAGTATTTTGTGTTACAGACCCATCGGTAAAATCAATTTTACCATTGGCGTCAACCGTGACATTTTCGAGTAAAGCATCTTTTTTGATCGCCTCAAAGATATCGGGTTCTGCTTCATGATCAAGATTGATTGTTTTTGCATAGCACCCTCCTTCAAAATTAAAGATACCGTTATCATCCCAACCATGTTCATCATCACCAATCAATTGGCGATTTGGGTCAGTGGAAAGTGTTGTTTTACCAGTACCGGATAATCCAAAGAAAATAGCAACATCGCCATCATTTCCTTTATTTGCAGAACAGTGCATTGCAGCCATGCCATTTAATGGGAGGTAATAATTCATCATAGCAAACATACCTTTTTTCATTTCTCCACCATACCAAGAACCCCCAATAACCTGCATTTTTTCACTTAAATTAAAAACTGTGAATACCTCAGAGTTCAATCCGTGTTCTTTCCATTTTTCATTAATAGTTTTTGAGCCATTTAATACCACAAAATCGGGTTCTCCATAGACTTCAAGCTCCTCTTGGGTTGGGCGAATGAACATGTTTTTTACAAAATGGGCTTGCCAGGCAACTTCAACTACAAAACGCACCTTTAATCTGGTGTCTTCATTTGCGCCACAATAAGTATCAACTACATACAATGTTTTATTAGAAAGCTCTTTTAAAACCAATTTTTTGAGATCGTTCCATACTTCTTGAGTAATTGGTTTGTTATCATTTTTTGCTTTATCTGAAGTCCACCAAATTGTATCTTCGGTTATATTGTCTTTAACTATATATTTATCTTTTGGAGAACGACCAGTAAACTTTCCTGTCATTACATTTACAGCTCCTAGTTCTGTTAAATACCCTTTCTCAAAGCCTTCTAAATTAGAATCTAGTTCATATTGATATAATTCTTCATAAGAAGGGTTGTAAATTATTTCTTTCGGATCTTTAATTCCTAATTCATTTAATGAAGAAATAACAGATTTTTTAAGAATTTCCATAAGTTGAGTTTTAGTATTTATTATTTGAGTTTTCGTTTAACAAATTTAAGAATAATTGTAGTGTTACATTTATGATATTTGTCAGTTCAATTAAACTATTTACTATATCGTTTTATTGGGTAAATTATTTCATTATTTAAAAATAGATAGAATAAAAAAAACTGCAAAATTTAGATTAACTTTTTCAAATTTAATTTCAATAAAACATATTAAAAATATTGATCTTTTTCAATTTTAACTTGTTTGAGACAAAAGTGTTTTTTTTTACATAAAAAACATTATTTTGAACTAGATAATTTACCCTTGTTGTCAATTTTTAAAAATGAGAACATCATAAAGATCCATCCTAAAATTAAAAATAAACCTCCCAGAGGAGTAATATACCAAATGTTTTTGGCAGGAACTCCACCAATAGTTATGGCAAAAATTGATCCCGAAAAAAATAATATTCCAATGAAGAATAAATAACTAATTCTATTTTTTGTTTTTTCAGAGAAATCGACAAAAGAATTCACAAATAAAACTATAATAACGTGATACATTAAATATCTCACTCCAGTTTCAAAACTGTTCAATACTTCAGGGCCCAATTTTTCTTTAAGGGAATGGGCTCCGAATGCACCAAGTACAACAGCTAAAAAACCTAAAAAAGATGCGATGGTTAGATTGATTTTCATATTTTATAAAATAGAATTTATTCCATTTCAAATCTACAAATTATTTGTTTAGTTTGAACTGGTAAAATTTTCTCATTTAGCATTATTATTTATAGGAAATAATTAAATTTG
>Ga0164313_10004564_pt1 | contig 12298 bp, 9 predicted proteins | sample GuaBasSedimGuay4_FD_113735 | JGI IMG/M metagenome (GOLD analysis project Ga0164313, IMG submission 113735) | Subseafloor sediment microbial communities from Guaymas Basin, Gulf of California, Mexico - Guay4, Core 4569-4, 0-3 cm | ecosystem: Environmental > Aquatic > Marine > Hydrothermal vents >... | reverse complement strand
TTCTGTAGGTAGTTTTTTATTATCTTCAGCTAATTCTTTTTCAGATTCAACTTTAGGAGTTGAGGATTCTGAAGATTCAGGAGATGTTTTTGTTTCTTCTTTTTTAGTTTCTACAACTTTTTCTTCTGTTGCTGTATCTTCCACTTTTGGTGTAGGCTCTACATCAGCAATAGTCTCAACAGGAACTTCTTTTTCTATTTCAATAGTTGTTGTGCTTTCTTCTTCAGGTTTTGTAGATTCTTTCTTTTCTGAAGTCTTTTCTGTTACAGGTGTAACAGTTTTTTCTTTTTTAGTTTCTACAGCTTTTTCTTCTGTTGCTGTATCTTCCACTTTTGATGTAGGTTCTACATCAGCAATAGTCTCAACAGGAACTTCTTTTTCTATTTCAATAGTTGTTGTGCTTTCTTCTTCAGGTTTTGTAGATTCTTTCTTTTCTGAAGTGTTTTCTATTACAGGTGTAACAGTTTTTTCTTTTACTTTTTTGATTTCTTTTTCTGACATTTTTTTCAATGTTAAGGTTCGGTTCTGAGTATTCAGAATTTGAAAGTTCAAGATACTAACAACATATTAATTGGCAATGGATGAAATGTTTTTTTAGAAAAAAATTATGATTTCCAAATTGCCAAGGATTTTTTTGCTTGGTATTCAAGCATTTTTAATCCGTTACAAACTCTGGCTTCTTGAGCTTTGCTTTTTTTCATGAATTGAGTTTCACGAGGATTGTATGTTAGGTCAAATGCAAGATGGTCTTTAGTAAGAAATTCATAAGGAATTTCGGGAAAAGTATGAATATCTGGAAATGTTCCTAATGGAGTTGAATTAATTATTAAATAATTTTCAGAAATAATGCTTCTATTTAAATCTGAATAGGTGATGTTGCTTTCACTTTTTGTTCTAGAAACTCTAGTAATTTCAAAGTTCATAGCTTCTAAAACAAAAGTAATAGCTTTACATGCTCCACCGGTACCTAAAAGCAAAGCCTTTTTTTCTTTAATTGGAAGAAAATTCATCAATGCTTTTGCAAACCCATAATGATCGGTATTATAACCTATCAACTTTCCTTTCTTATTAATTTTAATAGTATTAACGGCCCCAATTGCTATAGCCTCCTTGTCTATCCTGTCAAGTAAAGGCATGACAATCTCTTTATAAGGAATGGTTACATTTAGCCCTTTAATACTGTTGTCTTCTTTTAGAATTTCTTTTAGCTGATCGATACTGGATATATCAAAATTGCTATAAGAATCTCGGCTATTTTCTTGTTCAAATTTTATATTGAAAAACGTTTTGGAAAAAGAATATCCAATGTTTTTTCCTATTAAACCATATTTAGCCATTCTTAATTGTTTTAATTTTATAATACCAGTCCAAAGCTAATAAAATAAATATACCTGCAATAATAAAGAAAATTGCTATAAGTATTTCATGTGAATATTCTGAAGGAAAATAACGTTCATACCCTTGTACTATTTCCCTGCCATTTGCATCAACCATAAGCTCTCCTAAAGAATTTTTTTCGAATATTTTTGTTTTCCAAGGCCAGACAACGCCTAAGGATCCAGCAATAAACCCAATAATAACTGCATTTGTAATTTTTCTAAAATGTTTTAATAAATAAGCCAATACATTTGATAGTGTCACCAACCCGACTATGGATCCCAAAGAAAAAACTGCCAATACTTTTAAAAGATGAATGCGGTCAGAATTTTCAGTAAAGCTAAAGTCTCCTTGAAAAACTTCAGAAAATGTATCATATAAAGCATTTACAGAATCAACTAAAAGCAACACATAATTTCCTAATAAAATTAGAATGAATGAACCTGATAACCCAGGTAGTGTCATTCCGGAAACACCTATTATTCCACAGAAAAAAACAAAAATAAGGTTGTCGTTTTCTTTGGCGGGTTCTAAGAAACTAATACTCACGCCTACAATTATTCCCAATAGGAGGTAGGCTATAAATTTTCTATTCCATTTTCCAAAATCTTTAGCAATATGGTAGACAGAGCCTATAATCATTCCAAAAAAAGTACTCCAAACATAAAGTTCATAACGGTCTAATAAGACATCTAGAATCTTTGAGATACTAAAATAACTTATAATCATCCCTAGAAAAAGGAGTCCTAAAAATCTTGCATTGGTATACTGGTAAAAGCTTTTAAACCCTCTATTGAAAAGTAATTTTATAGCTTTCCCATTTATTTTTTGAAGTGAATAAATAAATTCTTCGTAAAAGCCCACAACAAAAGCTACAATTCCTCCTGAAACTCCAGGCACTTTATTTGCTGTTCCCATCGCAAGTCCTTTGAAAACTAGCCAAAATTTATCTGATATGGAACGCTCACTAGCCATTACTTGCTTTTTGAAGATGAAATTTTTTCTAAAATAAAAATACTTAAAAACCCCAATACCATAAAAATAACGGCTAATAATAATTGTGGATCTTCAGTATAATGGTTAGGAAGGATACTTTTTTCAATAAAAGGAACTTTTTCTCCATGATGATTTAGTCGATATTGGAGTACCTCTTTCCATGGCCATATTTTATTTAGAGCACCAATCATAAACCCTGTTAATATAGAAAGAATGAGGTTTTTATGGTGCTTAAACATCCAGTTTAATGCTTTAGAAAATACTTTTATACCTACAATGGCTCCAATCCCGAATACAGACAACTTTATTAGTGCATTTGAAAATAACTGCCAATCTAGTTTCGTAATACCATCACCCAATTGTGTAATAATCCCTAAAACCGATTGGTAGGCACCCAATAATAACAAAATAAATGCGCCTGATATTCCAGGTAAAATCATAGCTATGATCGCAACAAATCCTGCGAAAAATAAAAACCAAGTACTTTCTATAGAACCTATTGGTTCTGCTAGTGTGATATAATATGATAATCCAAAAGCTATAAATAAAGCAAGCCAAATTGATATAGACCATTTATTAATTTGTTTTCCTATAAATAAAATACTTGCAATAACTAACCCAAAGAAAAATGACCAAACTAAGACGGGTTGGTCTTTTAAAAGCATAGTTATAATTTTTGCAAATGATAAAACGCTTATTGCAATTCCTAATAATAATGATGCTAAAAAGGATAAATTATAATGTTTCCAGGCAGCTATAAACCCTTCTTTTTTCCATATCTTAAAAAAACCAAGATTTATTTTATCTATTGTTTCTATAAGCTCCTCATAAATACCTGAAATAAAAGCAATTGTCCCGCCAGAAACACCAGGAACAACATCTGCAGCTCCCATAGCAAGTCCTTTTGCAGTAATAATAAGATAGTGTAATAGATTACGTGAAGGCATAGATTAATCTCTTTGCTTCAAAAATACACAAATTATAGGGAAGGTTTTTTGTGCTTTTTAATTATTTCTTGAACACTTTTTGAAACATAAATTGAGGGAAATAATTCTTCAATAATTATTAAATATTCTTGATCTAATCGAAGCGCATTTTTTAAATGATATTCTCCTTTTCTATCTTCTTTATTGTGAAAGAATAGTCCAGCTAAACGATATTCTATTTCAGCACAATCTGGATGAAACTCAGCAGCTTGAAAAAGATTATTTGTAGCAGCCTCATATTCTCCAAGTTGCATTAAAACATCATTCCGAGTTAACCAAGTATTGAGTTCGTAGTTGCCAAGCTCTAAGGTTTTTCGGTAGCCTATTTCAGATTCTTCAAATAGATTTAATCTATTATTAATCTTAGCATAACGCTTCCAATACAACACGTTTTCACTATCTATACTAATAGCTTTATCTATATAGTAGAGGGCTTTTTGGTAATTTTTAGCTCTAATATAAAAATCTGTAATCGCAATCCATCCTTTATCTAAAAGTGCATCTTCTTCTACACATTTATTAAAAAACTGCAATGCTAATTCTTTGTTGCCTAACTTTTCATAACATTTTCCAATGCGCAATAATGCAAATGATGTTGGATCGTCAAGTCCTAGAGTAACCGTATAGCTTTCTATAGCTTCAGGATATCTTTTAAGTTGCTCTAATACTTTTCCTTTTTCTAAATAGGCTCCAATAAAAGTGTCATCACTAATGATTGCAAAGTCGAAGGCAGCCAAGGCTTTTTTATGATGTTTTAAAATATAATACTGCTTTCCAACTTGATGCCAGGCAACTTCGCAATATGGATTTTTATTTAAAAACTCATTTAGATAATCTATTGCGGCTTCGTGTTGTTCTAAATATTCAAAGCAATAGATAATATTATATAAAGCCGAAAAATCTTCGTCGTCTTTGTCTAAGCATTTTATAAAGTAATATTTAGAATTCTCAAAATCTTCTAAAAATAAATATTCCATTCCCAAAAGTGACAGTACGTCAGATTCATCCTCCGTAAGATCTAAAGCAATCTCTAACATTTTTATAGCTTCGACATGTTTATTTCTTCTTGAAAGTATATTTGCCTTCTGAATATATAACTCTTCGTTAGACTTTTCTATTAAAAACAAATCTTCTAATAAATCATCTGCGGTATCTAATTCATTCTCAAAAACAAACATTTCTACCCTAAATAATTTAAGGTTAACAGATGAGGGATGTTGTTCAAGGCCTAATTTTGTTGCTTTTTTGGCAAGTGCTATCTTCCCATTTTCTAAATAATAGTGAATTATCTCTTCGAACTCGTTAGAGTCGAAAAAAAGCACACTGTTGGTCTTTAGCATGGATTCGAAGCGGGTAAGTGAGAAATTGTTACGCTCGTTAGGGCCTTGTTGCATTAGCGGGTTTTAACTGTTTCTACTATTTTAAAGATAGTAATGTATGTCAAAGTTCAATAGTTATGCCGTTTTTGTTGTTAACCTACTTATTAACACAAATTTTTCACAGGTAAAATGCTGTAAAATAAATCTGTAGATACTTATATTTTACTATTTATATTGTCTAGTATAGTTAGTAGTATTTGACAACCCTTTTTAATTTCTTCTTCTGAAATGGTTAAGGGAGGAGTAATGCGTACCGCTTTCGTTTCAAAAAGTAACCAAAAAAGAAGTAATCCCTTATCTTTAGCTGTTAGGATTACTTCGGAAGCAAGTTCTTCAGAATCTAATAAAATAGCTAGCATTAACCCTTTTCCTCGTACTTCTTTAATAAGAGGATGTTTCAATAAACTTCTAAAAAGTGATTCTTTCTGAAGGGTTTGAGCTATTAATTTGCTTTCTGTCAATTCTTTTAAAGTAGCTAAAGCTGCAGAAGCAATTATAGGGTTTCCTCCGAAAGTAGTGATATGACCTAATTTTGGGTTGTGGGTGAGAAGTAACATTAATTCTTCTGATGCTGTAAATGCTCCAATAGGCATTCCGCCACCCATTCCTTTTCCAAGTACTAAAATATCTGGGACAATTCCAAAATGCTCAAAACCAAAAAGTTTTCCTGTGCGCCCAAATCCTGGTTGAATTTCATCTAAAATGAGTAATGCTCCAACTTCATTACAACGACTTCTAACTTTTTTTAAATAGTCGTTGGTCGGTAAAATAAAGCCAGCACCTCCTTGTATGGTTTCTAAAACTACTGCTGCGGTTTGGGTAGTGATTTTTTCTAAGTCTTTTTCCGAATTAAATTCTATAGAGTTACAGTTGGGCAGTAATGGTTGAAAAACTTTCTTACGTTCTTCCAAACCCATAATGCTCAATGCTCCCATGGTATTGCCATGGTAAGCTTTATTGGCATAGATAATTTCTTTTCTACCTGTTGCTCTTCGAGCCAGTTTTATAGAACCTTCAATAGCTTCCGTGCCACTATTAGTAAGGTATGTAGTAGTTAAATTATCTGGTAATTGATTTGAAAGAAGTTTAGTAAGCTCTACAGCAGGCTCTTGAACAAACTCTCCATATACCATAACATGTAGATACTTATCTAACTGATTTTTTACGGCAGCCACGACTTTAGGATGACAATGCCCTAGACTACAAGCTGAAACCCCTGCAATGAAGTCTAAGTATTCTTTATTGTTGATGTCGTATATATAGCTTCCTTTTGCATGCGAAATTTCTATCGCTAACGGATGCGATGTGGTTTGTGCTTGGTATTTGTAAAAATCATCACGCATTAATTCTCTTTGTCAGGACTAGTATTTTCTTCATTGTCTCCTTCCTATCAATGGTGCAACATCCTCAGGTTTGTTTTGAAAATGTTCTGGTGAAAGTTTGGAGGCTTCAGGAATAAGAAGTTCATTTTCTAGATTTTCATCAAAAAACTCCCCTTCATCTTTTGGTAATGGGATTCCTTGTATTTTTGGTAAAATGGGAGCTGGTTTTCTTTTAAATAAATCTTTTACTGTAAGTAATCGTTCTTCTCCTCTCCATTCAAAGTCAGGTAAAATTCTAGCATTTTCAGGAAATTGAGAGGGTGGATATAATTCCCCTTTTACTTTATTATTAAATCGAATGCCTCTAATTTGTTGGTTTTCGATATACATTTGGATAGAACTACTTTTGGTATTGTTAATACCGACCAATTCTTGTTTTTCATTTCTTGAAAAGAAAATGACTTGTGTGTTTTTCACAATGTTTATGGTGTCTAGCTCATTGTTTGTAAATAAACCAATTAATCGTTCCCCTTTTACTTGATTGTATCCTGAACTATCTTTTTGGACTAAAAAAGAATTGTTGAATACTTTTAGGGTGTCCATTTGATTAGTTTTAAGATTTCTGAGAAGATGAATAGTATCACCTGTCATCTGATTTTCACCAGCCCATAAAACTGGGTTTCGAAGTAGTTTTGTAATTCCTGTTTTCTCATTTACAAAAATAGAATCGCATTTTCCACTGGTGGGCTCTTCTCCAGGCAATCCTCTTTTAAAGAAACGTGCTTTGTAATAGCCTCGCAGTATTCTATTTTCTGGTTTACCTGTAATCCTTAATGTGTCTGCATGGATATATATAGAATCATTTTCTCTTACAGTTATTGCAACCGCTCTTTTAGTAATAAATAGGGAATCTTTATCTCGGTAAACTTCTGCATAATGTCCTCTAATAAAACTTTGGTTAAGGGTATCTATTACTCTAATATTATTTGTTGCGGAGGCAAAATTATTATTTCTATTAAAATAAATGCTGTCTCCATATAATACTCGGTTTTCGTAATCAATACGAGAATTCTTTATAAAATATCCAATGTCAGACCGTGTATTATAATATCCTCTTTCGCAATAAACGGTACTTGTTTCACTTTCAATAGTAGACTTACCATACATATAAGCAATACCAGAATCCGAATAAAAATCCAATTGTTCTGAATTTATGATATACTCAGGGTTTGTAATTTTCACATTAGATAAAAACTGATATTTTTTTGACTCAGCAAAATAACGCCCCACTCTACTAGTTAAAGTACTTGCAGAATCCTTTACGGTTCCTCCACTTCGGTAAAAAGCTTGTTGTTTTAATCTATCGAAATAAAGTGTATCGGTTTTTAATGTAGTTTTCGGGTCATTAAACAGAACATTGCCACTGGCAAATGCAAATTGAGTGTTGCCGTTATATTCTCCATATTTACTAAGCATAGAAATACTATCACCTTGTGCAATCTTTACACTGCCATAGGCTTTTACAAAATTGTCTTTGGTATAAACATAGGCTTGGTCACACCACATTTCTACTCCTTCGTGAACAATATAAACTTGCCCTGAATTATCTCGAGTGTAAATAACAGCATCTGGAAATTCGGGTTTCTTCTCCCAATAACCAGATTTTATAGTCACCTGAGTTTTAGTTTCAGAAGATATAGAATCTTTTTCTTGAGCAGATATTGTTATTCCGAAGAATAAAATAAAAAGAAAGAAGATGTGTCTAATTAGTTTCAAAAATAGAATCCTTAGCTATAATAAATAACGAAGATAGTAAAGAAAAGGTATCTATCTATGTATGGTTTGTGTTCTGTCTGGTCCTACGGAGACTATCTTGATGGGAACTTCTAATTCTTTTTCCAAATAATCAATATATTCATTCAATTCCTTTGGTAATTGAGAATCGTCAGTCATTTTAGTAAGATCTTCTTTCCAGCCATCCATTTCAGTATAAATTGGACTTAGGTTATGCTCTTCAATATTATAAGGAAGATGTTGAATGGTTTCTCCTTTGTATTTGTAAGCGGTGCATACTTTTAACTTTTTGAAACCGCTTAATACATCACCCTTCATCATCATTAATTGTGTGACGCCATTTATTTGTACAGCATATTTTAAAGCAACCAAGTCCAACCATCCACAACGTCTTGGTCTTCCTGTGGTAGCACCAAACTCATTGCCAACACGTCCCATTCTTTCGCCATCTTCATCAAAAAGTTCTGTTGGAAAAGGTCCACTTCCTACGCGAGTTGTATAGGCTTTAAATATTCCGAAAACCTCTCCAATTTTATTAGGGGCAACACCCAATCCAGTACAAGCACCTGCTGCTGTGGTATTAGATGAAGTAACAAAAGGATAAGTTCCAAAATCTATGTCTAAAAGAGACCCTTGAGCTCCTTCTGCAAGAATTGTTTTTCCTTCTTTTTGTGCTTGGTGTAAATACTCTTCACTATCTATAAAAGTTAGTGATTTTAATACTTTTAGAGCTGCGAAGAATTCTGTTTCTAGCTCTTCTAAATCGTATTCTATTTTAGCTTTATAAAAATCGATCATGGCAACATGTTTGTCAGCCAATGCACGATACTTTTCTTTCCAATTATCCATTTCTAAATCTCCTACACGAATACCATTTCTACCGGTTTTATCCATATAAGTTGGACCAATTCCTTTTAAAGTAGAACCAATTTTCGCTTTTCCTTTAGATGCTTCTGAAGCGGCATCAAGCAACCTATGTGTTGGAAGAATTAAATGTGCTTTTCTAGAAATATAAAGAATGTTTTTTATGTCTAGATTATATTTTGAAAGTTGATCCAATTCTTTCTTGAAAATCACAGGATCTATTACCACACCATTACCTACAATATTTAAGGCGTCTTTATGAAATATTCCACTAGGAATAGTATGAAGTACATGTTTTATGCCATCAAATTCCAGTGTATGTCCTGCGTTAGGGCCTCCTTGAAAACGAGCTATAATATTATAATCTTTTGTGAGGACATCAACGATTTTACCTTTTCCTTCGTCTCCCCATTGTAATCCAAGTAGTAAGTCTACAGCCATAAATTGAATGCTTTATTTTATCCCAATAACTATTGGGATAAGTTATTTTTTATTTCCGTAGAAATAAAGTGAATGATTTATTATTTCAATATTAAAAACTTCTTCAATAGTTTTTTTAATGTTCTCTATTCGAGGGTCACAAAATTCAATTACTTCTCCATCTGATAAAATAATATGATCATGTTGTTTGTCGAAAAAGCACTTTTCGTAATGTGCTTGATTTTGTCCAAATTGATGTTTTCTTACCAAGTTACATTCCAGTAACAATTCAATCGTATTGTAAAGGGTTGCACGACTCACACGATAGTTTTTATTCTTCATGTTTATATACAAAGATTCAATGTCAAAATGCTCCCCATGATCATATACCTCTTGCAGGATGGCATATCGCTCAGGAGTCTTACGATGTCCATTGTCTTCTAAAAAAGAAGTGAATACTTTTTTTACAATCGCTTGATTATTCGAATTTACCTTTACACTCATATCAAGACAAAAATACTGATTTATAATCTGGTAACTTTATCGATACCGCTAATTTTTTTAATATTTTTCACTAGGTTATTAAGAATTGTTATGTTTTTTACAACCACAATTACTTTTCCGTTGAAAACACCGTCATTACTTTCAAAATTAACACTAATCATGTTGATGCTATGGTTGTCTGAAATTACTTTAGTGACATCACTTACAAGTCCTATAGTGTCAATTCCAGAGATAGTTAATTCAGATTTAAAATCACTTTGTGTAGAGTCGATCCACTTTGCTTTAATAATACGATAGCTAAAATTACTCTGTAATTGTACAGCGTTTGGACAATTCTTTTTATGCACTTTCATTCCTTCAGAAACTGTGATAAAACCAAAAACATTATCTCCAGGTATCGGATTGCAACATTGAGCAAGAACATAATCTAGTTTCTCTTCTTCTTTCCCAAAAACAAGATGGTCGTACTTGGCAGAAAGTTCTTCTTTATTTACATCTTCTGGAGTACTAGATTTTTTAAGTCTATTTTTAAAGAAGCTTACAATAGCATTATTTCTAGAAGCTGAAAATTCTTTTAATTTTTTATTATCAATGATGCCGGCACCTACTCGATAATATAAATCTAGACTTGTTTTTATCTTAAAATAAATAACCAATTGGGTAATAGTTTTTTCATCAAAAGAAATTTTAAGAGATTTAAGTTTTCTTCCTAGAATTACTTTTCCATCATTGGCAATATGTTTCTTTTCCTCGTTGAGAGAGGATTTAATTTTAGACCTTGCTCTCCCTGAAGTTGCATATTCTAGCCAGTTGGCATTAGGTTTTGCATTATCTGAAGTTATGACCTCTACCTGATCTCCACTTTTAAGTTGATGGCTTAGCGGAACTAGTTTTCCATTTACTCTTGTTCCCCGAGTGTGTAAACCAATTTCGGTATGTACTGTAAAAGCAAAATCAAGGGCAGTAGACCCTTTGGGGAGTGAGTATAAATCTCCCATTGGAGAGAACACAAATATTTCTTTAGAATAAAGGTTGAGTTTAAATTCTTCAACAAAGTCTACTGCATTTATCTCTGAACTTCCTAGTGTTTCTTGTAGTTTATTAAGCCAATCGTCTAGTACAACATCCTCTTTCTCTTTTGTTTTGTATTTATAATGCGCAGCAAATCCTTTTTCGGCAATTTCGTTCATTCGCTTACTGCGTATTTGCACTTCTACCCACCTGCCTTTGGGTCCCATTACGGTAATGTGTAAAGCTTCGTAACCTGTCGATTTTGGTGAAGAAATCCAATCTCGAAGACGTGTAGGGTTTGGCCTAAAATGATCGGTTACTATAGAATATATTTTCCAGGCAAGGAATTTTTCAGTTTCAGGAGTTCCTTTGTAAATAATTCTAACAGCAAACTTATCATAAACCTCATCAAAGCTGACATTTTGAACCATCATTTTCCTTCTAATAGAAAAAATTGATTTTGGTCTTCCTTTTATATCATACTCAAGATCCTCCTTGTCTAAGGAGCTTTTAATAATTTTGGTAAATGAATTTATATACTCGTCTTGTTGTTCCTTACTATCTTTAATTTTACCAAAAATGTCGTTGTAAATTTCAGGTTCGGTGTATTTAATACCTAAATCTTCAAGCTCAGTTTTAATATTATACATCCCAATTCGATGAGCGAGGGGTGCATAAATGAATAAGGTTTCAGATGCTATTTTTACCTGTTTATGAGCAGGCATAGAATCCATGGTCTGCATATTATGTAAACGATCTGCAATTTTAATAATAATCACTCTTACATCTTCATTAAGAGTAAGTAGCATCTTCCTAAAGTTTTCTGCTTGTTGTGAAATATCTTTATCTGAAGATAGGTGAGAAATCTTTGTTAAACCATCAACAATACGAGCAACATTTTCTCCAAATAGTTGCTCTATATCCTCAATAGTAATACTTGTATCTTCAACAACATCATGAAGAAGTGCAGCAGCTATAGAAGTTGCATCTAATCCAATTTCTGAAGCTACAATCTTTGCAACAGCAATTGGATGAAAAATGTAAGCTTCACCCGACTTTCTTCGTTGGTCTTTGTGTGCGTCTACAGCTAGATTAAAAGCACTTCGGATTAGTTTCTTGTCCTCTTTGGTTAGTGTTCTATAACTGATTTTAAGCAGTTTTTTATACTGCTTAGTAATCTCTTTATTCTCTTTTATGAGAGCCTCTTCTGTCATATTTTAAAAATACAATAATGAATGTAATTAGCAAGAATTAACTAGAAAGAAATTTTAATTTGTTTTAATAGAATGTAGAGTGAAGAAAAGAGATAATAGAAAAGAGAGGGAGAGAAGATGAGTTGTGCAAGTATAATATAGTGGTGTTCAATTAAGTCTTTTGTCTTTAAGCGGAGCGGTCTTTAGTCTTTTATCTGACACTAATGATTCTTAAAAGTAGTTAAGGATAAGTAGTGAATAGCTTTAATCTACTTATTTAAATTATTAAAACGCTGTAAAAGTGTGGGGTGAGAGTAATGTACCACAACATAACTTGGATGAGGTGTGAGATTGCTTAAACTGTTTTTTGAAAGTTTTTTTAATCCAGAAATAAGGGGTTGTGCTTCAAAAGTGTTTTTAGCATAATCGTCTGCTTGATATTCAAATTTTCT
>Ga0164313_10004563_pt1 | contig 12300 bp, 11 predicted proteins | sample GuaBasSedimGuay4_FD_113735 | JGI IMG/M metagenome (GOLD analysis project Ga0164313, IMG submission 113735) | Subseafloor sediment microbial communities from Guaymas Basin, Gulf of California, Mexico - Guay4, Core 4569-4, 0-3 cm | ecosystem: Environmental > Aquatic > Marine > Hydrothermal vents... | reverse complement strand
GGAAAAGTAGGATAGACCTGCACGAAGGCCACGATCGCCGCCCATCCCGCCCCAAGACCCACAAGCCCGCCGAAGGTAGAAAGCACCGCGGCCTCGGTGATGAAAACCGCGAGGATCTGGGTTGTGCTCGCGCCTAGCGCCTTGAGGAGGCCGATCTCGTGTCGGCGTTCGGATACCGCCACCAGCATGACGTTCATGATCCCCACGCCGGCCACAGTAAGCGATACCGAGGCGATCGCGGCCAGGGCGAGCGTCAGCACACCGAGGATGGAATCGAGAGTGTTGACGACCGCATCCTGCGTGATCACGGTGACGTCCTCGGCGCGGTGCCGCTCGGCGAGAAGATCGATCACCGCCTCCTTACCCGCCTCCAGATCACCATCTTCTGGCAGCTCCACGAGAATTCGAAACAGGGTGCTACGATTGAAAATCCGCATCGACGTTCGTACCGGCACGAAGACCAAATCATCGAAATCGAAACCGAGAGAGCGCCCCCGAGGTTCGAGGACGCCCACGACTCGAAATCGCCACTCACCGAGCCGAACGACCCTGCCGAGCGGGCTTTCGGCGCCAAAGAGCTCCTGGGCCACCTTGACCCCGAGCACGATCTCTGCACCGCCCCGGTCCGGGTCGCCGGGTGGCAGGAACTGTCCGGCGCCGATCCGCAACCTGCGAACCTCGACCAGCTCCCTGATCGTCCCGATGACCGGCACTGAACGCGCCTTTCCGCCGAAGCGCAAGGTCTCCTCGCCGGTCGCCAGGGGCGCCGCCCGCAAGACCTCCGGGATCCGGTTGGCCACCGCCTTGTAGTCGTCGATCGTGAGATCGTGCACGGTGCCGCCAAAGGGCATCATGCCGGTGGTCTCGACCTTGCCGGGAAGCACGATTAGGAGATTCGAGCCCAGCGAGCTGAACTCCTGCACGACGTAGCGGCGGGCCCCCTCGCCGAGGGCGGTGAGGGCGATGACCGCGGCAATCCCCACCGCCACCCCGGCCACCGATAGGACGGTGCGGAGGCGGTGACCACGTAAGGCCCCAACTGCAAACGCGATCAGCTCGCCGAGAGCCACCACACCCCCTCAAACACCCAATCAATTAGGAATGAGGAATTAGGAATTAGGAATTCCGGACCGTCCTCCCCGCGGATTGATCGTGAGTGGGTGCGATGCATTCCTAATTCCTAATTCCTAATTCTGGACTGGTTCCTAATTCCTAATCAAAAAATCATCGTCTTTCCACGATCTCACCGTCGTCCATGCGCACGGCGGACCGCGCTCGCGCGCCGACCTCGGGGTCGTGGGTCACGAGCACGACGGTCTGACCATCGGCGTTCATGGCGTCGAGCAGCTCCATCACCTCGACCGCCGCCGCCCGGTCAAGGTTGCCGGTGGGCTCGTCGGCGAGCAGGAGTCCAGGCTCCATCACCACCGCGCGTGCGATAGCAACCCGTTGGCACTGACCTCCGGAAAGTTGATCCGGACGATGGTGGACCCGGTCGGTGAGCCCGACCGCCTCGAGAGCGTCCAGCGCTCGCCGACGGCGCTCCGCACGGGCCACCCCGGCGAAGAGCATCGGCAGCTCGACATTGCCCTGGGCGGTCAGCCGCGGCAGGAGGTGGAAGAACTGGAAGACGAAACCGATCTCGGTCTGCCGCAACTTGGTCCGATCGGTATCCGAGATCTCCCCAACGTCACGACCGTTGAAGGTGTAACTGCCGGAGGTGGGGCGGTCGAGACAGCCGAGAATGTTGAGAAGGGTCGATTTCCCTGAACCCGAAGGACCCATCACCGCCAGGTAGTCGCCCTTCGCGATCTCGAGGGTGACATCGCGCATCGCATGCACGTCTGAATCCCCGACGTGGTACGTGCGCCACAAGTCGCGCAAGGCGATCATTTCCACCCACCCGGGTCCTGAATTAGGAATGAGGAATTAGGAATTAGGAATTCCGGACCGTCCTCCTGGCAGATTGGTCGTGGGTGGCTGCAATGCATTCCTAATTCCTAATTCCTAATTCGTGCGTCATGGTGTTTTCTCCTCGGCCAGCGCTCCCGCCTTGATGTCCGGCGAGTTGCGGGCAATCACCACCTTCACACCCGACTCGAGCCCGCCCAGAACCTCGGCGAAGCGCCAGTTACGGAGGCCCACTTCGATCGTCCGTTCCTCGAGGAACCCATCCTTCAGAATAAGGACCTTCCCACCCTCGGCAACCGCCGAAGCCGGGATGCGAAGGGCGTTGTCCCGGCGATCGAGGATCAGCTCAACGTCGGCCGAGGTGCCCGGCAGCACCCCCACCATCGATTGCGCATCATCGAGCTCCACCTCGACCTCGACGGTGCGGTTCTGCTCGAGAACGTCGAGCACGTACGGCGCCACGCGGGTCACCACTCCCGGAAAGCTCTGATCGGGACGGGAGTCCACGGTCACACGCACGGCTTGACCCACGAGGATCCTCTCAGCGTCCACCTCGTCGATGGGTGCGCTGACGTAGATCGAGGCCGGGTCGAGGAGGTCGATCACCGGCGGGATCGGCAGCCCGGGAGGCGACGGCGTGATGTACTCCCCGATCTCGGTGCTCACTTCCGCCACCGTGCCGGAAAACGGCGCCCGCAGCTCGGTGAACGCGAGCTGGACCTCGGCTGCAAAGACCCTCGACTCCGCCTGACCGATTGCCGCGCGGGCCGCCGCGCAACCGGCCCGCGTCCGGTCGCGGTCCGTTCGCAGGAGGTCGAGGTTCTGGTCGCTGGCGATACCCCGGGCATGCAGTGTCTCGACCCGCGAGAGTTCCTTCTCCGCGAGATCGGCCGCCAGACAAGCTTCATCCGCCTGCGCTCTCGCCGCCTCGACCGTGGTCCGCGCCGACGCAAGCTCGGCGCGCTGGGCGCGGCTGTCAAGCTTGACCACAACCTCGCCGGATTCCACCCAATCACCTTCACGGTGCGGCAGGGCGACCACCAGCCCCCCAACCTGGGGCGACAGTTCGGCCCGGAGACGGACCTTGACGGTGCCGGCTCGAGTGTTGGTGACCGTCTGCTCCACCAAACCCCGTTCGGCCGTAGCGGTCCGTACCTCAATAACGTCGGGGGCAAAGATCGTGTACCGAAGCAGCACAACCAGCGCGATGATCGCGACCACGGCGAGAATCCACTTGGCTTTTCTCATGATATTGGATTCTACTCCTTCGGGCGGATCTTGGTTGCAGGTTATAGCCCGGTTTTCTCACCGGGTTTCGTAGCGAGGGTGGCGAAAGGTAGTTCCCATCAGGAAACTCTGGTGGGAACTGCGTAGTTCTCGATGCAGAAACGAGCGATTTTTGTGCAAGCTCTAGGAAAACAAGGATTTCCGCGGAGGCGTAACCGAGTACGCCGCACAAGGGAATCCGCAGTCTGACGACGAAATTGCCAATAATCGCCGTTTCTGGACGAGAACAAGCTACAGTTGCGCGTCCCAGACTGCTCTGGAAGGAGTGCCGATGAGCGACGAAAAGAACGAGATCCAGACCGGCGGCGTGGCCGCGGAAAAACCAACCTGGCGTTTTCCGCGCACTTTCTGGACCGGCAACGCCGCCGAGCTGTGCGAGCGCGCAGCCTACTACGGCACCTTCATCGCCCTCCGCACCTACCTCATCAGGGTCGTCGGCCTCGACGACGTCCAGGCCGGCGTGGTCGCCGGTCTCTTCGGCGGCTGGATCTACCTGGTGCCCTTTTTCACCGGCGCCGCCGCCGACCGCATCGGCTTCCGCAAGGCGCTGATCCTGGCCTTTGTCTTGCTCACGGTGGGTTACGGAACGCTTGGCGTATTCTCCACTCTGACCCCGGTGCTCGGCGGCCTGGGATTGATCGTCCTCGGCGGCGCCTTCGTCAAACCGGTGATCACCGGCACTGTGGCCAAGTCTTCCGATGCTACCAACCGCGCGCGCGCCTTCTCGATCTTTTACATGGTGGTCAACATCGGCTCCTTCACCGGCAAGACCATCGTCGCCCCGATGCGCATTCAGATGGGCGTCGAAACCGTTCCCTTCTTCTCCGCCGGCGCCAGCCTCTTCGCCCTGATCCTCGTCATACTGATCTTCTGGCCGCCCGACGACGGCGAGGCGCAACCCAAGGACCTACGCGAAACCCTGCAGGGCATGTGGATGGCCATGTCGAACGTCCGCTTCCTTGCTCTGATCCTGATCACCGCCGGCTTCTGGGCGATCCAGGGCCAGCTCTACGCCTCGATGCCAGACTACGTGCTGCGGATGGCCGGCGAGACCTACAAACCGGAGTGGTACGCCAACGTGAACCCGCTGGTGGTTGTGCTCTTCGTCGTCGCCATCACCCAACTCGTACGTAAATGGAGGCCGCAGGACTCGATCCTCGTCGCGATGGCGATGATCCCGCTGTCTTCCCTGGCGATGGCGTCCTCCTCGTGGTTTCATGGTTATGTCCACATCTTTGGTATGAAGGTCCACCCCATCACGCTGATGATGGTGATCGGCATCTCCATCCAGGGGTTGGCCGAGTGCTTCCTCTCACCCAAGTACCTCGAGTTCGCCTCCAAACAGGCACCGCGCGGCAAGGAGGGCGTCTTCCTCGGTTTTGCCCACATCAACACCTTCTTCGCGTGGATCTTCGGCTTCATCTTCTCGGGCTATCTACTCCGGGCCTACTGCCCCGAACCCACAACCCTTCCCGCAGCGATCCAGGAGCAGCACACGCTGTGGCTGGCGGGCCAGGGGCCGATACCCTCAGCCTATGCCCACGCCAACTACCTCTGGTACGCATACACGGCTATCGGTGTGGTCTCCTTCCTCGCTCTCCTCGTCTATATCTGGGTCACCAACCGGATCGACGCGAAGACGGAAGTCACGGAGTAAACTATGAACCTCTCCTCTCCCGCCGAGACCCTGCTCTTACCCTACGAGCTGAGCTCCGCCCTGACCCTGTCGAACCGCATCGCCATGGCCCCGATGACCCGCAGCATGGCGGGTGAGGGTCTGGTACCCACCCCGGCCATGGCCGAGTACTACGCCCGCCGCGCCGCCGCTGGTCTGCTCATTACCGAGGGCGCGATCATCCGCGCCGACGGCCAGGGCTACCCTGACGTACCCGGCATCTTCACCGACGCCCATGTGGAGGGGTGGCGTGAGGTCACACGCAGGGTCCACGAAGAGGAGGGCCGAATATTCCTCCAGCTGTGGCACGTTGGGCGGGTTTCACATCCCTCGTTTCTCGGCGGAGAGCTCCCCGTCGCACCCTCGGCCGTCGCCCTCGACGGCCGTGTCCCACGCAGCGGAGGTCTCGAGTACGGCACTCCGCGTGAGGCCTCGACCGACGAGATCCAGGATCTCGTGGACGCCTACGCCGGCGGTGCGGCCAACGCCCTTGCCGCCGGATTCGACGGCGTCGAGATCCACGGCGCCAACGGCTACCTCGTAGACCAGTTCCTTCACCATCACACAAACCGACGCAACGATGTCTACGGAGGCTCGCCCGCCGCCATGTCGCGCTTCGCCCTCGAGGTTGTCGACGCTGTTGTAGCGAGGGCGGACGCAGGCCGGGTTGGCATCCGCCTCTCCCCCGGTGCCTACTTCAACATGGAATCGCATCCGGACGATGCGAAGGTCTTTCGCCATCTGCTCGAGGAGCTCGAAAAACGCAGTCTCGCCTACGTTCACGTGGGCATTTTCGAGCGCACCACGGTGTTCGAAGATCTCGATGGAACTGCCGAGGCATTCCTCCGGAAGAACTACTCCGGCGCCCTGATCGGCTGCGGCGGCTTTACCCCCGAAAGCGCCTCGGCTGCGGTCGCGGATGACGCCGTGGACCTGGTGGCCTTCGGCCGCGGATTCATCGCCAACCCGGACCTCGTCGCCCGCATCCGCGCCGGCCAGCCTCTCGAACCGTACGATCAGGAGATGCTCCTCAAGCTCGAGTAATCCTTCCGAACCGTTCCGCTACTATTCTCGTAGTTCATCATGAGAGGGGATCATCTGATGAAACCAGAACGTACCCTGACCGCACTGATTGCGTGCTGCCTGGTCCTGGCCGGTTGCGGTGTCAACAAGTCGATCCACATCGCCGACGGCGAAACCGTCGACGGCGGCAAGGTCACGGTCAACGGCAGCATCCGCATCGGCGACGGCTGCGAGGTCCGCGGCAACTGCCAGACGGTCAACGGGAAGGTCACGGTCGGCGCGGCCTCCAAGGTCGGCGGGCTGCGAACGGTCAACGGTTCGGTAAAGATTGCAAATGACGTTTCGGTGGACGACGATGTCGGTACCGTCAATGGCTCGATCCGGCTGGCTGAGAATGTTTCGGTCGAAGGCGACGTCAAAACGGTGAACGGGTCCATCGCCTGTGACGCCGGCAGCACGATTTCCGATGACGTGTCGGCGGTCAACGGTTCCATCCATCTCGCGCGCACCGAGGTCGGTGGCAGCTTGACCACTGTCAACGGCTCGGTCACGTTGACCGACCACTCGCGGGTGGCCGGAGACGTGATCATCAAGGGCAAGAACCGGCGCGGCACCAAGAAAAAGGTCATCGAAATCACGATCACCGATGGCTCGGTGGTTGAAGGCAACGTGGTAGTCCGCGATCCCAAACGACAGGTAACGGTGATCCTCTCCGGCGGAGGTCAGGTCAAGGGCGAGATCCACAACGCGAAGGTGGTTGAAGAGTAACCCGCCTCCCACTCTTGACATATTGATGTCAAGGACATATGTTTTGATGCATGAGGACCACCGTACGCCTGCGGGACGACCTTCTCAAGCGCGCCAAGAGGCGTGCCGCTGACGAAGGCCGGACCCTGACATCGATCATAGAGGAGGGCGTGGCGCTTGTGCTCCGGCGGCCGGGGCCACGGCGGCAAACCCCGACTCCATTGCCGGTCTCTCAGGCCGGCGGCGGCATCATGCCAGGGGTCGACCTCAACTGCTCGAGCGATCTCGAAACGGTGATGGACAACTCGTGATTCTGCCCGACGTCAACATCCTGGTCCACGCCTTTCGCGCAGATTCGCCGGACCACGCCGTGTGCCACTCCTGGTTGGAGGGCGTCGTCAACGGTGACTCACGCTACGGCATGTCCCCACAGGTGCTGAGCGGCGTCATCCGAGTTGTCACCCACCCGAAGGTGTTTCGCGAGCCGAGCGGCCTCGACGAAACGATTCTTTTTTGCGAGGCCGTGCTGGCCCAACCACACTGCATGGTCATCCAACCGGGCGAATCGCACTGGGAGATCTTCACGCGTCTGTGCACCGAGGCGGACGCACGCGGCAACCTAGTGCCGGACGCCTGGTTCGCGGCCCTGGCCATCGAGGCGGGCTGCGAGTGGATCACGCTCGACCGTGACTATGCCAGGTTTCCGGGACTCAAGACCCGCCTCCCGGAGTGAGAAGTGCGGGTTAGAACCAATATTATTCAAATAAATGTGCAGCCGAGACGGCTACACCACAAAACCGCCCCCGAGCCCTTGTAGCGCAGGCGTCCCGCCTGCACATGCTGGCGTGGGTTTAGACCCGCGCCGACCGCCCGTCGATCTTCGGCAAAAAGGTGCCAGGCACCTCGGTATTGATGTTACGATTCACCTCCCGTCCCGTCACCATCCGGCCCGGCGATGACCGAATACACCCTAACATCAATACACTGGTGCACCTTAAATCGGGCCTCTCGCGGCGGCCTCCTCTAGATCCACAACAACAGCGCCGAGATGCCGAGAATCAACGCAGCCACCACCGGCACCATACACCGGGCCCAGCGGTCGATCCTCTCAGCCCGTTCGGGCTCTCCTCGCGCATCGACCCTCTGCACCACGATGCTGACGACGGTCAACGCCGTAGCGACGAGGTAACACACAATCAGTACCATGTCGGCCAGAGTGGGATAGGCGAGCCGCGGCAGGTTCTTCGAGACGACCGCATGGATCGCCACCACGGTGAGCAGAGCGATGAAGCCGACCCGGAACCGGTCTTCGAGCGATTCCCAGAATGCGAACCAGGTGAGCGTCATCACGAAGAAGAGGGGCAACAGAATGCGCAACAGGTAATGCCCGGCGTGCCGCCGCGCATGAATACGCAAGGTGTAGGACGAGAACTCGCGATCGTCGCGAATCTCTGACTGCACTCCGATGAGGCCCTCCACAGCCGACACGCTCCACTCCGGCGTGTGGAAATCGAGATCGAAGCCGGTCTGCTTCTCGTTGGCGACAAGAACCGCCTCGCTGCCGTCCCAGGAGAACGACTGCAGCTCGATATCCAACAGCTGCCGGTCGAACGGGTACCTGCGAAGATCGAGTTGGGCATGGAGAGTCGCGCCAAAGCGCTCTTCATAGTCCACCGTTCCGTCGGGGAAGATCCTCAAGTCGACGCTCTCGGTCCGGCGCTTCTCCACTTCGTTCTGGATCCCGATATCTGGTGACCAGATCTCGCTCAGCTTCTCCTCGGCCTCCTCCTCCAAGAACACGTGCGGCTGTGCATCGCGGTCGCCGAAGGCAAGGCGTGGGTCCCGCCAGGACAGGTTGAGGAACATCTCCACCTCATAGAAGGGAAACGGCTCCGACGGCTCGGACACCCGACTGAGTCCGATGAGGTACGCGCCCACCGAAACTTCGGTCGGCTGCTGCGGCGGTGAAACGAAGGTCGGAGCGTCCTCGGAGGACGGCTCGGCCCCAGCCACCGGGATCTCACCGAGAAACGCCAAGAGCACCGATACGCCGATCGATGAGACCTGGGCGAGGCGGCGGACCGTCCGGCTTTCAAAGCAGTGCGACATCATCATCCAATTCCCGTCGGAAGCGATCCAGAAAAACCAGAGCGGGACTGCCCATTGTGATCCTGGAGCTTGCTCACCCTGTTGGTCAGACGGCCGACACCCTCGATCTCCACCGTGACCTAGTCGCCGGCAAGAAGCGGCCCGACCCCGGCGGAGGTGTCGGTGGCCACGAGATCGCCGGGCTCGAGCGTCAAGGGATAGGAAATTCCTTTCGTTCGACTTTATGCTAACACGGTGTTTGGGGCCCTTTATGGGTCCCAGAATGAGTTCACAGGCGTCGAGCGTCCTCCTGAATCGGCAGGAGCCGGCGGCCAAAAGGGCCTGTCCCGGCACAACAGCGCCGAACCGCGATCCCGGACTCCGAAGCCGTCGCCACGAGCACACCCCGCACTGGCGGCTGCAGCCGACATGAAGCTCAGGAAGCGGCGGGGAGGGCTGCCGCGATCGGGGGACCGCAAAGCGCCGTCAAGCGGACTGGCCCGGCTCAGCCCCGCGCATTGCCCCTCGCCGACCGCCCATCGACCGGAGGAAGATCGAGCCCCAACCGGCGGATCTTGCGATGCAGGGTGGTCTTGTGGATCCCGAGCTCGCGCGCGGCGGCGGTACGGTTCCACGAGTTTCGCGCCAGCACGTCGCGGATGAATCGACCTTCGAGCTCCTCGAGAGTCGCCGGCTCTCCCGACTCGTCCGCGCCGTTTTCGGCTTGCAACCAGTCGGGAAGATCTTCGACCTCGATATCGCGCCCGGATGAGAGCACGTAGGCGTGCTCGAGGATGTTTTCGAGCTCACGGACATTGCCCGGGAAGTCGTGACGCATCAACCGCCGCATCGCGTCCCGGGAAATCGAGTCCACGATGATGCCGCGGGTGACCGACAACCGGCGGAGGATGGTTTCGGCGAGGAGCGGAATGTCCGACGGCCGCTCGCGCAGGGGCGGCATCACCAAGCGGATGACGTTGACCCGGTAGTAGAGATCACGGCGAAAGCTCCGTTCCTCAACCAGGGCTGCCAGGTCACGGTTGGTGGCGGTAACGATGCGAACATCGGCCTGGACTGTGCGGACGTCGCCGAGAGGCTCGTAGACCCTCTCCTGCAGTAACCGGAGGATCTTGACCTGGAGGGACAGCGGCAAATCACCGATCTCGTCCAGGAACAGGGTTCCCCCCTCGGCCGCGGCCACCCGCCCCTTCGTGTCCCGGTCGGCGCCCGTGAAGGCACCGGCACGGTATCCGAAGAGCTCCGACTCGAGCAGCTGCTCGGGGATGGCGCCGCAGTTGATTGTCACCAGCGGCCCTTGACTTCGCGTGCTGAGCCGGTGGATCTCCTTTGCCAGCAGACCCTTGCCAGTGCCACTCTCGCCCTCGATCAGGATCGTGCTGTCGCTCGCCGCGATGGTGGGGACGATGTCGAGGATCTGCCGCAGGTGCGAGTCGGAGGTGACGATCTCTTCGCCACCCGCCGTCGCCTCCACGTCGCGCAGCAGGTTCTTGACCATATTGAGGTCGCGGAAGGTCTCGACACCGCCGATGACGCGACCGTCGTCGTCTCTGAGGAGCGCGGTAGAGATGGTCACGGGCACCCGGTTGCCCTTCTCGTCGCGTATGTGGATGGGTAGGTTGACGATCGGCCGCCCGGTCTCCATGGTGTAGCGAAGGGCGCACGCCTCCTCGCAGATGTTGGAGCGGAAGACCTCGCTGCAACGCCGTCCGATAGCATCCTCCCGCGGCACGCCGGTGGTGCGCTCGGCGGCGCTGTTGAAACAGGTGAGTCGCCACTCGCGATCGACCGCAAAAACCCCGTCGGAGATGCTGTTGATCACCGTGTCGAATCGTGCAGGTGTGATCCTGTCCCCGTCGGGCTCACAGTCGATTGGTCTCGGCTCTTCGTCCCGCATGGCCCCTCCTCCGAAAGCAGTGAATACGCTACCCTAACCACACAAATGATAGCATTCCTGCTTCACTACAACCGACAGCACAATCACAAAGTCCACCAAAATAAGCTCCCAACTCATTCAAAATAAGTTAGTTCCCAAAAAGATCAAACCCTGATCGATTCTTGGCACGGAGCGTGCAACTCAGCTTGGTGAGACCGGGGCATTTTCACACCCTGGAGAAAGGAAGAACGATGGAAGTAAAACATGGAGACACGTTGTACGTGGGACCCGAACCCCATAAGGCGGCCCGCCCCATGAAGGTGGTGGTGGCCGACAACGGCTGCACCTGGTTGTGCGACGCCGATGTCGACGAGAGCAAGGATCTCGACGAGCAGGGTTGCTGGCGCTGTGCCGAGGTCCCCTTCACCCGCAGCGACTGACGACATTGCAGGCGAAGAGCCCGGGGCTCGCCCCGGGCCTTCGAAGGAGGTACACATGCAAAGCGCACGGCTCGAGAGTCACGAGATCTTTCAACTCCTGCGACCCGAGCAGGTCAACGCTCTCAGCGCCGCCGCCGAGGATATTTCGCTCAGTGCTGGAGACACCGTCTTCCGGCGCGGTGAACCGTCCGAGGACTTTTACGTCGTTCTCGAGGGCCAGGTGGCCCTGCGTCTGCCCCGTCCCGACGGGGTGAGCGTACTCATCGACGAGGTGACCGGGGGCGCCATCTTCGGCTCCTGCGTCTGCTTCCAGATCGCCACCTACACTCTCAGCGCAACCTGCAGCAAGGACTCACGAATCCTCAAGATCAAAGCCGCAACCCTCAAGAAGCTCATGGACGACGATCCGATCATGGGCTACGCGATCCAGACCCTCGTCTCGCGGGTGTACTTCAAGCGCTACATCGACACCATGCGCAAGCTCCAATCGATAGTCCAGAGCATCCCTCTGGAAGCGGTATGAACACGGGGGTTTTCGAACGACTCCGCGTCGGACCGATCGAGTTGCCCAACCGCCTCGCTCTGGCGCCGGTCAAGACCGCATTCGGTGGCACCGACGGCATGGCGACGGACCGCCACATCGCGTACTACCGGCGCCGCGCGCTGGGCGGCGTCGGCCTCATCATCCTCGAGCCCCTCTTCATAGCCCCGATGGGCCGGGAGCACCCGCGCCAGCTCGGCGCCGACAGCGATGCAGCGATCCCCGGCCTGAAATCGATCGTGGAGGCGGTCCATGCCGAGGGCTCTCTCGTCTTCGCCCACCTCAACCACGCCGGCCGCGCCGCCAACCCGAAGGTCATCGGCGGCCCGCCGGAGGCGCCCTCGGCGGTGCCATGCCCTACCTCCGGCGCCACCCCCGAGTCGATGTCGGCCGAGCGCATCCAGGAGGTGCTCGACGCCTACGCCGAAGCCGCGCGCCGCACGCGCGAGGCGGGTTTTGACGGCGTCGAGCTCCAGCTCGGTCTCGGCTACCTGCCCGCCCAGTTCCTGTCGCTGCGCACCAACTCGCGCACCGACGAATGGGGCGGCGAGGAAGGTCGATGGCGATTCGCCGACGAGGTGGTTGCGCTGGTCCGCCAGGCCATTGGGCCCGATCTCGCCCTGTCGGCGCGTATCTCGACCGATGAGAAAGTGGAAGGCGGCCTCGACGTTGACGATGCCGTTGCCCTGGGCCT
>Ga0164313_10004562_pt1 | contig 12301 bp, 8 predicted proteins | sample GuaBasSedimGuay4_FD_113735 | JGI IMG/M metagenome (GOLD analysis project Ga0164313, IMG submission 113735) | Subseafloor sediment microbial communities from Guaymas Basin, Gulf of California, Mexico - Guay4, Core 4569-4, 0-3 cm | ecosystem: Environmental > Aquatic > Marine > Hydrothermal vents >... | reverse complement strand
TCTGGATTAGCGCGCATAGCATCGATGATTTCGTAGGCCAGAAAGGTTGACTGGCTGCGGGTGTAGCCGCCCTGGTTAAAGCGTAGTGACTGGCCAATCATTCCGGCCAGTCCGAGTAGGCCAACTGACAAAATTAACAGTGTCACCATCACCTCAATGAGGGTGAAACCCCGTGCTGAGTCTGCGGACTGGCGGTGTTTGCGCATTGATTTGACTGGGTTCATGATTTTGTAGTGCCCCCGGGTCATGGTGAGGTGTCGGTACAGTCGGTATTAGCGACAAAGGTTTTACTAATTTCTGGGCGGCCGGTTATGCTTAATGACATCTGCCTGCCGTGATTGATCCCTCGGTCATCGCACAAATTAAAGAGGGTGCTGCCGGTGGCAAGAAAACCATCGTTGGCGAACCCTATTTCTCCATGGCTCACGACTATATCTATCGAGCCAGAAGGGCTACCGCGAGTGATTAAAAACTCGCCAGCGTCGAATGTTTGGTTGCCATTGTCATCGACAAACACTAGCCAGCCGTTAGCCCAATTCGCTGCGATGCCGTCGCAATCAGGGGTTGCAGCCTGGCTGTCGTCGGTTTGGCACAGAGCTGTAGGTAAGTTCCGTTTGATCGTCTCGCTACGAGCAAGATTGACATGGCCCACCAGCGTGTTCACATCACCTATCATGTGGTTGTTTTTCGATAGATTTGGGAAAGCAGACACCGCTAGCCCGGTGAGAATTGCGCCAATCGCAATGACGATCAGCATCTCTGTCAGGGTGTACCCGCCATGCCTGCATGGTTTAGCCAGTAAGATTTTCATGGCTGGGGTTTTACCTCTAGGTGTTTGGCGATGCACCCTATACGCGACGAACGGTTATTTCAGGCCGACGAGCGGCATACTCAGTTACATAGGAAAGGATAAAACGTATGGGAAATGATGATCAAAAGGATGACAGAACGTTGGCGATTCGCGTCATAGCTATGCCGGCAGACACGAATCCCAGTGGCGATATTTTTGGTGGCTGGCTGATGTCGCAGGTCGACCTGGCTGCTGGCGTTGTGGCCGGCCAGCGTGCACGGGGGCGGGCAGTGACTGTGGCCGTTAAATCTTTCGAGTTTAAACAACCGGTTTACGTCGGTGACCTGGTGACATTCTATGGAAAAGTCACTCACGTCGGTAACACATCGCTAACGGTTGATGTAGAGGCTTATGCTCAGCGTTCGACCACGCCGGATGGTGGGATAAAGGTTACCGAAGCAGAACTGACTTTTGTAGCGGTCGATGATCGTGGTCGACCACGTCAGGTGCCGCCAGCAGGGTGATCGAGTATTAGCCGTTGCGTCGATGCTGCCAGAGCCTGTCGGCGACGCCCAAGTGCTGGTTCAACTTGCGAGCGAGGACAAATAGCAGGTCCGACAATCTGTTTAAGTAGCGCAGGCCGGCCATGTTGATTTCATCTGAGCGGGTCAGGCTCACGACCAGTCGCTCGGCTCGGCGACAGACGGTGCGAGCGACATGGCAGTGGGCGGCGGCGGGTGATCCCCCCGGCAAAATGAAATCTTTTAATGGTTCCAGGTCTGCGTTTAGATCATCCAGCTGCTGCTCAAGCCAGTCGACTTGAGCAGAGGTGATTGCCGTATGTCCAGGGATGCACAGCTCCCCACCCAGATCGAACAGATTGTGTTGAATGTCACTTAACAACGCGCCAAATGGTTCGCTGCCAGAGGTGGCTAACAATACGCCCAGCACGCTGTTGAGCTCATCAACAGTGCCGTAGGCCTCGACCCGCAAAGAATCCTTACCTATGCGGCTGCCATCGCCGAGGCCGGTGCTGCCGTCGTCACCAGTGCGGGTATATATTTTTGATAAGCGATTGCCCATCAGTAAAAGTGACGTTCTGCAGTGGGCACGAAATCAGGCTTTGTCGTGGTTGTGAATTAGTTGCTCTGCTTTCTGTGGAGCAAACAGTAGATAAAGCACTGTTGCTGCGCCCACGTACATCGCCGCGTAACCCACGTAAGCGGGGGCATATTGAGTGATGCGTGGCAGGAATTCCAAAACGCTGGTTTCGGCAAAACGGCCGGAGAAAAAATAGAAGCTACCGCTGGAGATCAAATTGGCCGCGAAGGTGGTCAGCAGTAATGAGCCCGCCAGCGAAGGTATTAACGAATGTCCGGCCGCCACTCGGCGGGCAACCCAATCTCCGCCACACCACAGCAAAGCGTAGGCCGGCACTAACATTAAATAGGCGGGGGTAACACAAAAGCTGCTCACGCCATTGAGGTTAATTGCCCAGTAATCGATGGCTCCGGCGGCGATTATCATCGCGCCCAGGTAGCCCCAACGTCGCTGCATCAACAGCCCGCCGAGGAAAAACAGTGCAACGCTGGCATCAGGCAGGTGCAATTGGGTGGCAATGTGGTGGCTTCGGGTTACTACCATCAGCAGCGTAAAGGCTATAAACGCCAGCAGGCGATGCAGAGGTTTAGTGAGAATCATCCGGTTTCTCCATAAGTGAATTCGTGGTGCAGTGTACAAAAATTATTCACTTGTTTGGGGGTTGTATCTGCGAGGTTCCTGTCGCGCGGAGGTTGCTGATCCTTAGATGAAGGCGCTTTGGTCACAGCGGCGGGTGACCGTTGGTCAGTTAGCGGTATCCGTTCGTCGTCCAAGGTGTGCTTTATCAAAACGCATGAGTTACCTAAGCGGTGAGGATAAAACTGTTCCCGATTCAGTGAAGTCGGTTGATGGTTTTTTTAACCGGTCAAGTTGGTGTTTTAAGCCGGTGGTAATTCAAGCGAAGGGATTAGTGCGATGAAAATGAATTTCTTATCAGCATCCATTTTTGGCGGGTTCCTGCTGTTTTTTAGTGCAGTAATGCTTAATCCACTGAGGGCCGACGATACAGAAATATATTTCGGTGAGGGCTCGGGTGATACGGTTATGCCGAACGTGCTGCTGATTCTGGATACTTCCAGCAGTATGACCGCAGATGTACCTGGGACCGGTAAAAACCGCCTGGAAAACATGAAAGATGCCTTAAGAGACCTGATTAGTAATTCAAACAACGTGAAGATGGGGCTCATGCGGTTTCATCGATACGGTGGCCCCGTACTGTTCCCCATCGCAGACCTTGAGGCCGACGTTACAGATGTTATCGGAGCAGAAGCTCCTGGCGATGTTTATAGCAAAATTCAAACTGCGGCTGATGATGCCACTCAGCTAGGGACGGCGGTTGATTTATCTTCCTCCGATATCGCTATTAATTTTCGCAACGGAACCAACGTTACCCAGGAAATTCGCATTGACTCTACTAACGACGATGCCGAGCAGCAGGTCGCAAGTGGTTCCATGTACCGAAACAGCAGCGATCTGGAATTGACGTTAGAAGATAATGAGCAGGTTGTTGGCATGCGTTTTAATGGTTTGGCGGTACCGCCTGCCGTTTTGATAACCAGTGCTGAAATTGAATTTACTATCGATGAGTTTTACTCAAGTACTACTAATTTGAGGGTGTTCGGAGAGGCGGTTGATGATGCGGATAGTTTTTCAAGTACCGATTTTGATATTAGCAACCGACCCGAGACAACGGCATCAATTAACTGGCTTTCGTTGCCGGCAAAGAATGTTGGAGAAAAACTAACCACGCCTGATATTTCCTCAATTATTCAGGAGCTTGTTTGCCGTGGTTCTGCCGCCGTTCCTTGTTCTGGAGGGCCAGGTAACTGGTTGGCAGGCAATGATGTCGTGTTGATGATAGACGGGGTGGCTGGATCTAAACGAACCGTTGAATCAGCAGACGGTGACGCCACTAAGGCTCCGTTACTCCGCGTCACTTATACAGATCCATTAGGTCCGGTCGGCGATCAATTGGTCGGATTGCGTTTTCAGAGGCTCGATATTCCCCAGGGAGCAACCATTACCACTGCGGTTCTTGAAGTGCGCACCGCCGCTGCTGGCGCGGATAACCTGGTAACAGAGATCTCTGCCCACGATACCGATGATTCTCCAGCGTTTATGGCCAGTATTAATAACCTCTCCACGCGCACCAAAACCGGTGCCAAAGTCGATTGGGATTTAACAACAGATCCCTGGGCTGGGGCTGATGAGAATAAACAGTCGGTTGATATCAGTTCGGTAATTCAAGAGGTGGTCGATCGAGGTGGCTGGTGCGGTGGAAATGCGCTTGCGCTGCTTTTAAAAACTAAAACTCCTGGGCTTCAACGGCTGATTAAAGCCTACGACAGTGGCTCGGTTAATGCGCCTGCGTTACGCATTAAATATGATGTCAATTCAAGCCCTAACGGGTGTATGGAGCAGACGTTACAACGGCAAATAGCTGGTAGTAGCAATGATGTTGAAGAGGAGGTCAGCAATGGTCAAATGTCATCTACCAGTAGTGACCTCGAAATGGTGGATGATGGGGGAGACCAGGTTATTGGACTGAGGTTTAGTAATCTGTCGCTGCCGCAGAACGCCACGGTGCTTAATGCTCGCATTGTATTCACTGCGAAGGACGCCAGTAGCAGTACAACGGATCTGGTTGTCAGAGCGCAGGCGATTGGTGATGCACCAGCTTTTGGCACAACCAATTATGATCTAAGCAGCCGGGCGTTGACATCAGCGCAGGTTGCCTGGAGCGTTCAGGACTGGAACGCCGCGTATCAGGTTGATCAGACCCCTGATTTAACCACCGTAGTTAAGGAGGTAGTCGACCGTGCTGACTGGGCGCCAGGCAATGACATGGTGTTCCATATCTCCGGTTCAGGGCTGCGGCGTGCATTTTCTAGCGATGGGCAGTCAACCGCAGCACCGGCCCTGGTGGTTACCATTCAGGGCTCACTGGCCAGTGGTACGCAGACAGTACGCAATCGACTGCTGAGTATTGTTGACGAGATCGAGTATAAAAGTGGTACGCCTATTGTCGATACGCTTTATGAAGGCGCGCTCTATTACACAGGGTTACCGGTTGATTATGGCCGAGTCAGGGGGGATCAGGGCAGCCGCGCGGAATATACCCGTGTTAGTCATGCAGCATCCTTTACCGGCGGCAATATTATTCACGACCCGGTGTGTGACGATAATCCAAATGACCTTGCGTGCGTATCCGAGGTCATTGATGGGGCGCCGGTATATAAAACCCCGGTGGAGTTGTCTTGCCAGCCGAATCACATCGTTCTGTTGTCCGATGGGGCGCCGAGCGTCAACACATCACAGGCTAAGGTGGCAGCACTGATTGGCGCTGCCTGCGCCAACACCGGTAATTCCGCTGAAAAGTGCGGCAGAGAACTGATTGATTATTTGCAACAAGTTGATCAGCTGCCTGGTATGTCTGACAAGCAAATAATCAACACCTGGACAATAGGGTTTAACCTGGGTTGGGATGAGAATGACCCGGGTCCTAATCCTATGCCGGATGAAGTTAGTTTTCTTAATGAACTTGCAGCGTTGGGCAATGGAGAATTTTTTACGGCCGATACTGCTGGTGATTTGACTGAGGCATTTGACGCTATCTTGACCTCTATATTGGATGCGCCTAGCTCGTTTGCTGCGCCGTCTATCTCGATTAATGCGTTTAACAAGCTAGTGCACAGGAATGACATCTATTTCTCCCTGTTTGAGCCTAATAAAGACAAGCGCTGGAGCGGTAACGTCAAAAAGTACTCGATCTGTGAGGGTAAGCCAGCCGACACCTGTACTCTGGGTGAGGTGATGGATGGTCACACCCCAACGCCAGAGCCTGCGATTGGCGCTGATTCTCGTATCCGAGGTGACGCCCAGAGCATCTGGACCAGTTTCGAAGATGGACCAGAGATAGAAGAGGGTGGTGCCGGCGAGCAGGTCCCCGATTTCGTCAACCGAAACATTTATACCTACACCGCAGCAGTTGCTCCGGTGGATGTTGACCTAACCCTTCCGGCGCATCTGCTTGAAGATACGAATGTTGCGTTGACTGAGACCTTATTCGGGGTGCTTGCTGCCGAGCGTTCCGCGCTCATCGATTGGGTTCGGGGCCGTGATGTTGATGATGAAAACAACGATGGGTCGGTTGCCGACAATCGCTGGACCTTCCCGGATCCACTTCATTCCAGCCCGGTTGCGGTGACTTATGGTTGTAACGGTGTTTCGCCGGGCTCAACCTGTGCGACAAATGCCCCGGCAATTATTAAAATCTTTACCGCCGGCAATGATGGCAGCATAAGAATGCTTAATGGCGCTACCGGTGAAGAAGAGTGGGCGTTCTTTCCGCAAAAAATGTTGTCGTTACAAAAAGACCTGCGTGGCAACCTCGAAGGCGACCATATCTACGGAATTGATAGCACGCCAACCCTCTGGGTTCAGGACGTTAACAACGACGGCATCATTGACCCGGCTCATGATGCAGATCCAGAGAAATCGGATTTCGTCAGGGTCTTTTACTCAATGCGTAGGGGCGGTAGCAACATGTATGCGCTCGACGTGACCCCTGATTTGGCTGCGCTTTCAGATGATACTACCGGGCTGGTTAGCCCAAAATTGATGTGGCGTCTTGAAGGTGGTACTACTTTGTTTAACCACATGGGTCAAACTTGGTCGCGGCCGCTGATCAATAAAATTCAAACCAAGGTTGGCGGTCAGTACGAAACTACTGTCGTGGCAATATTTGGGGGTGGCTATGACGATGCGCAGGACAGCCTGTTCGGTACCTCTAACGAGGGGAATGCGATCTATATCGTCGATGCTCGCACCGGTGACCGTATCTGGTGGGCCAGTAACGCCACGGCTACCGACGGTAATCTGGACCCGCCCAACCTGGTGCTGTCTGGAATGGACTATTCGATCCCATCAAATTTGGCGTTGCTCGATGGCCATCGCGACGGGGTCATCGACCGCATGTATGTTGGTGATCTCGGTGGTCAGGTGTGGCGGATTGATCTTGGGGCCGATATTTCAGCCAGCAATTCGGGACCCGGTGGTTCCACTGGTGGGCGCCTCGCGATGCTGTCGGACGGGGCGGTAGATCAGGATAAGCGGAAATTTTTTGAGGCGCCCGATGTGATCGAAGTAGATGACGAGGTGTTCTCTGATGTCGCCGAGTACGACCTGGTGACGATCGTGAGCGGGGATCGAGCTAATCCATTAGAGACGGGGGTTCTTAACCGAGTCTATGCATTGCGTGACGACAACGTTGGCGAGGTGTTGTCCGAAACGGGTGTGTACCCACTGGGGCACAATCGCGATGGTGATAGTGATGGTGACAATGACCTTTACGATGCCACTGACAATTTTCTACAGGTCGGCAGTACCGTCCAGAAGACTGCTGCGAAAGAGTCGCTGCGTAAGGGTGACGGTTGGTTTATAGATTTAACTGAGCCGCCTGCCGGTACGCTGGCTGGTGAAAAAGGTCTGTCGAGCCCCATCGTGCTCGACGGTAAGTTATTTTTCACCACATTCGTTCCGGGAATTGTTACCGATCCTTGTCAGGCTATAGAGGGTATTGGGCGACTTTACGGTATTGATGTCCTGTCGGGCGTTGCCGAGTTCGATGACTGGGGTGGGGTTGATGACGACAACTTTGAAACCGCAGATCGAATTTATGAACTCGGTGGAGGCATTCCATCAAGTGCTGTGCCAATTTTTCAGGACCAGGGGGTTACCCTGTTAATCGGTACTGGCGGGGGTGCCGAATCGGTTGATCCAGATATCAATTTACCCCGGGTGCGAACCTACTGGTATCAAAAGTAGCGGCATTGAGTTGCTGGATAATGAGGGAGCAATTTACCTCCCCCCATTATCCCAGCGTGACCAGAACATAAATACAGCGTGATTGTTAAAAGTCATCGCCAGGCAGCCGACAAAATCGGCTGCCTGGCGATGTGCTTTTCAGGTGGTTAGTTATTGTCCTGCCAGCGCAGGGTAAACATTAAGTTAGCACCATCCTGATTATAATTAGCGGCCGTGCTGTATGTTTTGTCGAGGAGGTTGTTGACTTTCCCCTGTAATAGAAATTGGGGTGTTAGCTGATAACTGCCGCGTAGGTCGACGGTCACAAAGCCGCCGATTCGGTCGTTATTAGCCAGGTCGTCATAGGCATTGCTGCGCGCCTGCAGGGTGCCCCCATACTCCCATTTACCGCTACGACGGTCGCCATCTACGCGTAACGACTGACGCGCTCGGCGTGGCAGCATATTGTCGTGGTTGGGACCGCCATCTTCGTTTTTGGCATCCAGAAACGTAAACTGGGTGTTGATGTTCCAGCCGGCGATAAGGGTGATTGCCTGCAGTTCCACGCCTTTGATTTTCGCCTCAGAAATATTCGCCGGAGCATAGGTTGCCATATCAAACGCGATCAGGTCGTCCACGGTAGTCTGGTAAAAATTGCTCGACCAGTCGATGCCCTGAAAGTTTCCTGAGATTCCCAATTCAGCTGTTTTAGATTCTTCGGGATTGAGACTCGCATTGCCAAACCCTGGGAAATATAGCTCGTTAAAGCTAGGGGCCTTGTAAGCCGTGCCGTAACTCACCGTAGTGGTGACGCCATTGTCTGCGAAGTAGCCCAGGGCGCCACCGCCGGTCTCATGGTTGCCAAACTGTTCGTTGCTATCGTGGCGAGCGCTTGCCTGTAGTGACCAACGGCCAGCGGTTAACTGGTATTGGCCAAATCCCCCTTCGTTACGTCGGCTGGTCTCCGCATAAGCGGTGCTGCTGGTGATGCGGTCGTCTAGATAGTCGTAGCCAAGGGTGATCAGCTGGGCTTCGTTCAGCTGATAATCGCTTTGTACCGAACGGGAATTACGTTTGGTATCAAACCGGCTGGCAAAAACGCCATTCAGGTGGTTTTCGTTTTCATCTTTGCTGAGGCCGGCGCGGGTGGTGAGGCGCCAGTTGGTGGTCACGTCCCAGGCTATGCTGCCGCCAGTGACCTGTTGTACAAAGTCGGTTTCATTGGTAAAGCTGCCATCAAAGTCGGTTTCACCTTCTGTGTGCAAGGTGTTAAAACCGAACTCCAGATCATCGGTAAGTTGGTGGCCGATGCGAAAGGAACCGGATTTGCTTTTATAACCATCCCGGTCGGGTTCATTGGTGAAACAACCACCGAAAAGCGAGCCCTGACAGGAGTTAATCCCGGCAGTCCGTTCGTAATTGGCGCTTAGGTTGATCCAGGTTTTGTCAAACCTTTCGCTAAGACTGGCGCTGGCGCCAAAATAATCGTGTGCTCCGCCGCTGATGCTGGCACTTTTCCGTGAGCCGTCTTTGCCGCTGCGAGTGAAAATTTGAATCACGCCGCCGATGGCTTCAGAGCCGTAGAGGCTGGCCCGTGGTCCGCGAACAACTTCGATGTGATCAATCTGATCCACAGGAATATGCTCGAACGCCGCTGCCCCCGTGGTTCCTGAGCCAACTTTTACGCCGTCGATTAATACCAGAACGTGGTCCGAGTTGGTGCCGCGCATAAATAGAGATGTGGTTTTACCGAGTCCACCGTTATTACTGAATTGCAGTCCGACCATGCCGTTTAGTGCCTCGGCCACGGTGGTGGACTGGCGCAGTTCTAACTCTTCACGACTAATTACAGTGACCGACGCGAGTGTCTCGTCGGCGGCCTGTTCGGTTCGGGTGGCGGTGACAACGATGGGGCTGAGCTGTACAGGGCCATTATCGAGATCAGCGTCAGTCTCGGCGTCAACTGCCTGCGTCAACAACAGGAGTGCTAAACCGCACCGGCGGGTAAAAAAATTCATTGATAAACCTCTGAATAGGTGGGCGCTCCCCGCGCCAGAAAAATTCATCGGGTCTCACAACAAAAAATAATGATGGATGACGCACGCAAATGGCCGCGTTACCGCATCATATCGCCCACCGCGACACCCAATAGCGTTGCCGTAGGCCGGTCTCCGGGCTTATGAGTGCCAGTAAAACTGGCTGAGCGAGTCGCCTTCCCAGGTCCAGAAAATCACGGACCAAGTGGCTGGATGACTCGCGGTTTACTCAATCACCGTTGCGGGGGCAGCATCGGAATTATTTCTGATCGTGCAGAAAGTCCACCGATTTCCCGTTTCACTTGCCAGACAGAAAGTCAGACAAGCACCTAAGGCGCGGCAAATATAATGAAAACAGCCGCCGCCGGCAAGCCGAACTTTTCGGCTGGTGAGTTTTTAACCCAGTTGCCACCAACCGGCCGACCTCGGCGGTACACTTTGCCGATTTCAATTTACAGATTGCAGGAGATTTCGGTGCGACAGCTACTGCTTGGAGGTGCTCGATCCGGCAAAAGCCGGCTAGCAGAGCGCCTGGCGTCTCAGCTGGAGCAGTTAAAAAGGGTGCAAGTGGTTTATCTGGCCACGGCCGAACCTGCGGAGAAGTACCAGGATTTAGAGATGGCCCAGCGGATCGCCCGGCACCAGTCAACGCGCCCGAACCATTGGCAACTGCTGGAAGAGCCACTGGCCATCGCCGATGCGATTCTGGCGGCGGATGCCAACACCTGTTTGCTGGTTGACTGCCTCACTCTCTGGCTGAGTAATCAGATAGGCGCAACCACGGATGAAGCGGTATTGGATCAGGCGCTGGCCGCCTTAACCCTGGCGGTTAAAGACGCCCGCTGCGAGTTGATACTGGTCAGCAATGAAGTGGGGCAGGGAATCGTGCCGGCAGACCCACTCAGCCGACTATTCCGCGATTACTCTGGCTGGACGCACCAGCAGCTGGCAGAAGTGTGTGACCGGGTAGTAATGACCACGGCCGGGTTACATCAGGTATTAAAAGGTGAACCACTGTGACCCCCGCTGTTCTTGCGCAGCAACTTGGCTGGTTGCAGGCCCCAATACCCGTGCCCAGCGACGCCCACCGCCAACGGGCAACGGTTCGTCAGGACCAGCTTACTAAACCCCCCGGTTCATTGGGTCAACTCGAACAGCTCGCAATTAATCTGGCGGCCCTGCAATCAACAGATCAGCCGACCATTGACCAAATTACCATCTTGTTGTTTGCTGCCGATCACGGGGTGGTAGTAGAAGGTGTCTCTGCTTTTCCTCAATCGGTCACCGCCGCCATGGTGCAAAACTTTGCCAGGGGTGGCGCAGCTATTAGCGTGATTGCCGAACAGATTGGTGCCGAGTTAACGGTGGTGAATTTAGGCACCGTTACGCCATTATCACCACTGGCCGGGGTGATAAACCAGACCATCGCTGCTGGTACTGCAAACCTGGCTCAGGAACCAGCAATGACCGTTGACCAGCTCTGTGCTGCCATGGCAGCTGGCAAAGCACAGACCGAACAAGCTGCTGACACCGGTGTCTCACTGCTTATCGGTGGAGAGATGGGTATCGGCAACACTACCGCTGCCGCCGCCATCGGCTGTGCACTGACTGACTGTGATGCCCAATTAATGGTTGGTCCCGGCACTGGGCTAGAGACAGACTCACTGCGCCACAAAATAGAAGTAGTGCAGCGGGCCCTGAATCTGCACCACGATTACTTGCATGATCCAGTGGAGGTGCTGCGGCGTCTCGGTGGGTTCGAAATTGCGGCGTTAACTGCTGCCATGATTCGCGCTGCCCAGCAGAGGATCCCCTTTCTGATTGACGGTTTTATCGCGACCGCCGCTGCAGTCGTGGCGGTCGCGATAAAACCACGAGTCCGGGCGTGGCTGTTATTTGGTCACTGCTCCGCAGAGCCGGGGCATCGGTTGTTGCTGAATCACCTGAAGGCGACTGCATTGCTGGATCTGGGTATGCGTCTTGGCGAGGGCAGCGGGGCTGGGGTGGCAGTGCCGCTGTTGCGCCTGGCCTGCGCATTGCACAACAACATGGCGACCTTTGAAATGGCCCAGGTAGCCGATCGAATTGAGAAGAGCGAATGATTATTGATGAAACTCTGGTAGACCTGCTTCGCCACGGCAGGCCGGACCCAGGCCACCGCTACGCCGGTAGCCTCAACGACCCACTCAGTGCTATCGGCTGGCGGCAGATGCGCGGCGCAGTGCGTACGATTGCCCCCTGGCAGGTGGTGGTCACCTCCCCCTTGCAGCGCTGTTGCGAATTTGCGCAAAAACTGGCCAAAGACTATCGAGCCCCGGTACGGGTCATCGACGAGTTTCGCGAGATTCATTTCGGTGACTGGGAGGGTAAAGAGGTCGAAGAACTGATGCTTGAAGATGACGCCGCTCTGCAGGCTTTCTGGGCAGATCCGGTCAATAACACCCCGCCGAGTGGCGAGCCATTGGTCGATTTTCAGGCCCGTATTCTGGCTGCCTGGCAGCAGTTATTAATCGATTGTCAGGGTCAACACAGCCTGTTGGTCTGCCACAGTGGCGTGCAGCGAGTCATT
>Ga0164313_10004561_pt1 | contig 12304 bp, 13 predicted proteins | sample GuaBasSedimGuay4_FD_113735 | JGI IMG/M metagenome (GOLD analysis project Ga0164313, IMG submission 113735) | Subseafloor sediment microbial communities from Guaymas Basin, Gulf of California, Mexico - Guay4, Core 4569-4, 0-3 cm | ecosystem: Environmental > Aquatic > Marine > Hydrothermal vents... | reverse complement strand
ACCAGCTGTGGGTGCAGCAACAGCACCGATATGTTTGGCATAAATGGTCTGAAATCTTTCACGATCATTAGGCTCTGCCGGCCTTTCGAGGAATTTAGGAAGTGGAGTTACGCCAAGTGTATCAATGATATTGCGAAATTCCTCGTCATCACCATTATATAGAAAACGTATTGTTCTTCCACGTGAGGTGGTGTTGTCGATTACTTCCGCAACCAACTCTCCCTCTCCAAAATACAATTTATTTCCTACGCGTATTTTTCGGGCTGGATCTACCAGTACATCCCATAGCTTTTGCTCTTTATTAAGTTCCCGTAACAAAAAGACCTCAATTTTAGCTCCGGTTTTTTCCTTGTTGCCATAAAGCCGGGCGGGAAATACTTTGGTATTGTTGTGTACCAGTACATCACCTTCAGTAAAATATTCTACAATGTCTTTGAAAACTTTGTGTTCAATCTTTCCTGAGTCTTTGTGAATAACCATTAATCGGGATTCATCCCTGTTTTCTACCGGATATAAAGCCATAAGGCCAGCCGGCAAATCAAACTTGAATTCGGATAGTTTCATATTTATTTTTACTGTTCCAGTTGTATATTTCTATGGAAATAACGTGAAATCATATAAAGGGGTGCAAAGTTAATAAAATATAGAGTTATTTGTTATTTTTGTAAAGGGTTTATTCTCTAAATTTGTATAAAAGTGATATATCTCCGTCTATTATACGAAAGTTTCCGGTTTTCATGGGCTGCTCTCACACACAATCCACTGCGAACTATTCTGTCATTGGCAGGAGTGACAATCGGAATATTTTTAATTATTGCTGTTTTGACTGTAGTTAATTCATTGGAGCGCAATATTCGGGATAGTTTTAATTTTCTTGGTGCGGAAACTATTTATGTGCAAAAATGGCCGTGGTTAAACTCTCCCAATTACCCGTGGTGGAAGTTTTTTAAACGCCCACAGCCAGTATACTCAGAATATGAGTACTTAAAAGACAATTTGCAGAACCAGACCGGCATAACCATATTTGCGATTAGAGGTAATAATACCATCAAACGGGGCAGTAACAGTATTGGAGGTATTAATATTTATGGAACTTCAGGTGGACATCTTGATGTTTTTGAATTAGATATTGATGCAGGTCGCTTTTTTTCCATGCAGGAATTTGAAAAAGGGCAAAATGTAGCTGTTATAGGAAAGAATACAAGTGAGGCATTATTCAAAGATGAAAATCCATTGGGCAAAATAATTAAATTACAAGGAAATAAATATTCTGTTATTGGAGTTTTGCAGGAAGAAGGTGAGACCATGTTGTCAACTCCGAGTAACGACGAAAATGTATTAATTCCATTTAAGTCGATGAGAAAATTATTTTATGTGGGGAAATACCGGGGAGTAGGCGCCATAATAGTAATAAAGGGATTAGAGGATGATATTGGATTGATCAATCTGGAATACGAAACAAAGGGGATGTTGAGAAGTGTTCGTGGGCTGAAGCCTTATGAGGAAGATGATTTTGCCCTCAACAAGCCTGAAATGATAGCAAATGAAATTGGGAAAGTTTTCGATGTACTCACACTGGCTGGGGCTATTATCGGTGGGTTTTCTATTTTGGTGGGTGCGTTTGGCATTGCCAACATTATGTTTGTCTCGGTAAATGAACGTATTGGTATTATTGGCATTCAGAAGTCACTGGGTGCAAAGAATTACTTTATTCTGTTTCAGTTTTTGTTTGAAGCAATATTTTTAAGTATGATTGGAGGGTTTGTAGGCTTGCTGCTTGTGGGGGGGCTCACCATGATTCCTATGGGCAGTTTTGTGGTAAACATGGTATGGAAAAACGTGATTCTGGGCGTCAGTATTTCAATGGTAGTGGGAATACTTTCCGGAATTGTTCCAGCTGCTATGGCCGCCAGGCTTGATCCGGTGGAAGCAATTAGAGCCAACTAACCACGTCTTTGGATATAAAAAAAGAGTCTGGAAACTGATGCCTCCTGACTCTTTATTTGAATAATCTTTAATCCTCGTCTTTTTCGGCTATTTTGGCTTTGATCTTTACTTCGAGTTCTTCCATTAGTTCGGGATTGTCCATAATCAGTTTTTTAACACTTTCACGGCCCTGCCCGAGTTTGTTGCCATCGTAAGAGAACCAGGAGCCTGATTTTTGGATGATTTCTAATTCGACACCAAGATCTATGATCTCACCGATTTTTGAAATTCCTTCACCGTAAATGATATCAAATTCTACAACTTTGAAAGGAGGGGCAACTTTGTTTTTGACTACTTTTACCCTGGTTCTGTTGCCAAGGATATTGTCTGCGCTCTCCTTGATCTGGCCTATTCTTCTGATGTCAAGTCTGACGGAAGAATAAAATTTCAAAGCATTCCCTCCGGTAGTGGTTTCCGGGTTGCCAAACATCACACCAATTTTTTCTCTCAGCTGATTGATGAAGATGCACGAACATCCTGTTTTGCTGATGGTGCCTGTGAGCTTTCTTAAGGCTTGCGACATTAACCTAGCTTGTAGTCCCATTTTGCTGTCACCCATTTCGCCTTCAAGTTCAGCCCTGGGAACAAGGGCGGCTACAGAGTCGATGACTATGATGTCGAGGGCTCCGGAACTGATCAGGTGATCGGTAATTTCAAGGGCTTGTTCTCCGTTATCCGGCTGTGAGATCAACAGATTATCTGTGTCAATGCCTAACTTATTTGCATAATTTTTATCAAAAGCATGTTCTGCATCGATAAATGCAGCAACACCTCCTGCTTTTTGCGCCTCTGCAATACAATGCATGGAAAGCGTGGTTTTACCGGAAGATTCCGGTCCGTATATTTCTATAACGCGCCCGCGTGGTATACCCCCGATGCCCAGTGCAATATCAAGACTAAGTGAGCCTGTGGATATTGATGCTACATTAGCGATAGCTTTGTCGTTGAGCTTCATAACAGTACCTTTTCCGTACGCTTTGTCTAGTTTGTCTAATGTAAGTTGTAGTGCTTTTTGTTTTTGATCTTTTTCACTCATGTTAATTGGGTTTTTATCGAAAGGTGAAATTACTACATTGCAACAAATTAGCAAACCTGTTTTTATAATAAAATAATAAAATGATGAAATGATAGCATGAAGATCCGGGGAAAAATATTATTACGAATATTTGGTGTTATTCTGTTACTTTTTGTTTTGTTGAATTTCGATCTGATTAGATATGGCTTATTTCAGGCAACGGGACAGGCCAGAATCTTGCTGGGAGCTGTGCCTGTTTCCGTTTATTTATCACGCCCGGATATAGATCGGGTTGTAAAAGACAACTTGATTCTGGTTGAGGAAATCCGTCAGTTTGCCTTTGATTCGCTGGGGCTTAGTTATAGTGACAATTATACGACGGTTTATGATCAAGAGGGGAAAGAGCTTTTGTGGGTAGTTAATGCATGTCAACCTTTTCAGTTGAAGGCTAAAGTCTGGAAGTTTCCTTTGATAGGAAGCTTTTCGTACAAAGGTTTTTTTGATAAGCGTAAAGCTATTAAGCTTAAGGAAGAATTGGAAAAGCAGGGTTATGATACCAGTGTCAGGTCAGTAGGTGGTTGGTCAACACTTGGATGGTTCAAAGATCCTGTATTAACTGGAATGCTACAGCATGAAGCTGGTGATTTGGCCGAGGTTATTATTCATGAGCTGACCCATGGTACACTTTTTGTTAAGGATAGTTTGAAATTCAATGAGAACCTGGCATCTTTTTTTGGAGAAAAGGGTTCTGAGTTGTTTTTGAGTTATAGATTTGGCGAAAATTCTATTTTGTTAACTAATTATAAGAAAAAACTGGCAGATGAGAAATTGTTGTCAGCTCATATCTTGAAAGGAGCCGATTTTCTTGATAGTTTGTATACTCAAATGGACGATAAAATGCCCGTTTCGGAAAAACGGTTATTAAAGCATGATGCAATCAAACAGATAATTTTCTTTGCCGATACACTGTCTTTGAATAATAAGGAAAGATATTTAAAATGGCTTCATAATTTAAACCCAAACAACACCTTGTTTATGTCTTATTTGCGATATCGTGGTGATCTGAGATTGCTGAAAAAGGATTTACAGGATAAGTATAATGGTGAGACACGATTGATGATAGAGGATTATATGAAGACTTATGGGTCATTATAGAATTACAGTTTAATTTGTAAAGCAAAATAGTGGGGTGCATATGATTTTGAATAAAATATGAAAGGAGGAAAGATCATATTATTGTTTATGTTGTTGTTGACATCAGCATTTATTTATCAGGAGTATGCATACAGGGTTGTGCGACATGATTGTTTTCGCCTTGGGGAACGAATGGAATATCGTGTTCACTATGGTTTTATAAATGCAGGTAAAGCAGTTATGACCATTGACCCATTAATACATACAATACATGACCGTCCGAGTTATAAAATTGAGATTTCTGGAAAATCTGTAGGGTTTTTTGATATGGTTACACATATAGATGATGTGTGGGGGTCTTATGTTGATACAGCAGCTATCGTATCACAGCAATTCTATCAAAGGATACATGAAGGAAAGTATAAAAAGAAGGAAGTGGTGGAATTTGACCACCCCAGAGGTATAGCTATTGCACACAGGCTAGACAAAGAAACAGGGGATCTTCAGAGCAAAGTTGAGTTTCCAATGCCTGAAGATGCCCAGGATATGATCAGCGGTTACTATTGGATGCGTACTTATGATTATGATACTATTGATCCTGGAGATATATTTACCATAACAGGATTTTATGATGATACGGTTTATCATGTAAAAATGGAGTTTTTGGGCCGGGAAAAGCTTAAAACCAAGGCTGGGACGTTTACCACACTGGTGGTTTCTCCGATGTTGCCAAAAAACCAATTTTTTAGCGGAAAAAATCCTGTACGACTGTGGATGTCGGATGACAAGTACAAAATACCGCTGAAAGTAAAGGCTGATTTGTTTATTGGGGCTGTAGAAATTGATATTGCCATGTCTAATATGTCACTTTAATGCTATGTGAATAAAATATTATGTCGTATTAAGCCAAATTGGGTCTGTTTTATAAGTGCCAGGGAATGCTTAACTTACTGTCTAAATTTTGAATGTTCTTTTTCACTATAAACTATGAGCTCAAAAAGAAGAAAAAAAATACTCGTTGTAGATGATGAAGCTGATATACTGGATTTGCTCAAATATAATTTGGCGAAAGAGGGATATGAAGTTCAGACAGTGTCTGATGGTATCGAAAGTGTTAGGATAGCCAAATCGTTTAAGCCTGATTTGGTACTGATTGATATTATGATGCCCAGACAGGACGGAGTTGAGACTTGTAGGCAGCTCCGGGAGCTCAAAGATCTTAAGAACACATATATTGTATTTCTTACGGCTCGTTCAGAGGAATATTCAGAAGTGGCAGCTTTTGATGCAGGTGCTGATGATTATATAACCAAACCCATCAAGCCGCGTGCACTTATGAAAAGGATTACGGCCATATTACGAAGGGGGACTAATCAAAAGGACGAAAGCAGTTCTTTGGAGGTTGGAGATTTGATAATTGATAGGTCCAGTTATACTGTTAAGCGCAAGGGGAAGTCATTAACTTTGCCGAAAAAAGAATTTGAATTACTTCATTTTCTGGCTCAAAACCCTAATAAAGTTTTTAGCAGGGAGGATCTTTTACAAATGATATGGGGGCAGGATGTATACGTTTTGGCCCGAACAATAGATGTCCATATTAGGAAAGTCCGTGAAAAAATAGGTAATAAGCAGATTCAGACAGTAAAAGGTGTAGGATATAAGTATGTACCGCACAAATGAAGCTTTATTCCAGATCAATATATATTTCCTTGTTAATTTCTGCAGTGCTTGCAGCTTTCATGGTGGTGTATATGTATTTTTTTAGTCAGATGACCTCAATGTTATCATTGTTATGGATTGTTTTGTTCTTTGTGACAGGTTTTTTTTTCATACGATGGGCTATAGGGTATTTTGTAAAGAGTCAAATAGCAATAATAAATGACCGGCTTAAAAAATTGACAGAGGGAGATTTTTCGTTTACTGAAAAATTATATAATGACCCTTCTGATAAATATTTGAAAGATGTAAATAAGGGTTTGATGCTTTTTGCTGAACAAAAGCAAAAAGAGATTGAAGAATTGAAGAGAGTAGAAGCTTATCGACGTGAGTTTATAGCTGATATTTCCCATGAATTGAAAACGCCGATATTTGCTTCACAGGGCTTTGTTCATACCTTACTTGATGGCGCTATTAAAGATAAAAACGTAAGAAATAAATTTCTTAAAAAGGCGGCAAAAAGCCTGGACGGATTAGATCAATTAGTACAGGATTTGCTGTCGATATCCAAATTGGAAACCGGTGATATGAAAATGGAGTTTGAACGCTTCAACCTATATGAGCTTATTGAAGAAGCGTATGAACAGTTTGAAAGTAAGGCAGAAAAGCGGAATATGAAACTTATTTTTGTAAGAGATTGCCGGAAAGACCTTTATGTATATGCCGACTTGCAAAAGATATTTCAAGTAATTACAAATCTAATCTCCAATGCCATAAGCTACAAGAAAGATGGGGAAGGACAATTAAGAGTAAAGATCATTAAGGTGAATGATGAAGTGGAAGTATCCTTTAAAGATTATGGGGTGGGAATTTCCGGCGAGGATCTGAAAAGAATTTTTGAACGGTTTTATCGTGTTGATAAAAGTCGGTCTAAAGAGCATGGTGGAAGCGGTTTGGGATTGTCAATCGTTAAGCATATTATGGAGGCGCATCAAACTAATGTCCGTGTAATCAGCAAAGTTGGAAAATTCACGGAATTCATATTTCGTTTACCCTCGGGTGCGTCACAGTAAAACTAGTGCGACGTAAAAAATATCCTTTAAATTATTTTTTACTCTGGGGTAATCAGCTCTCTTTGAAAATTTTATCAATATATAGAGAAATAGTATAGCCTACACCAACTGCCATGGTAAGTGAGATAACGAAAAAACTAGTCATTAAAAATAACATATCACATTCTTTTTTTTACAAAAATGGGTAAATGATTTAAAAAAATTAGTGCTATATAGTGACCTTATGATGCTAATGTAAGGTTTTAATGATTATTTTTGCTAATCAATTAACAGTTTTAAATTTTGTAATTTCGAATAACATGATAATATTTTGATTATTTATAATGAATTTTAGAGATATTATATTTTGGGAAGATGATGATTTCTTAATAGTCGATAAGCCGGAATACATATCTACGCTTGAGGATCGTGACTCTGATGTTAACATGCTGTCGTTAGCTCGCAGTACTTTTGAAAGTATTATGGTTTGTCATCGCCTTGACAAGCAAACTTCCGGTGTATTGGTTTTTGCGAAGCATGACAAGGCATATCGTCATCTTTCTATGCAATTTGAAAGGCGGGAAGTGTGTAAGGTTTATCATGCAGTTGTTGATGGAACCACCCAATTTGATAGCCAAATGATTAAAAAACCACTTCTGATAGCGGGAAGTGGAAGAGTAATAATTGACGCCAGAAAAGGTAAGAATGCTGTTACGGAGGTTAATACCATCAAAAAATTCCGTCGACATTCACTTGTTAAGTGTCGGCCCCTAACGGGGAAAAAGCATCAGATTCGTATTCATCTTGCTTCTATTGGGCATCCCATTGTATCCGATATGATTTACGGAGGGAAAGAGGTGTTTCTTTCTTCATATAAAAAAAATTACAAGTTGAAGGGAGAGGTGGAAAAGCCATTGATCCGTCGAATTGCTTTGCATGCTTTTGCGATTGAATTTAAAGGGATGAATAATAACAGTATTGCTATAGAAATACCTTACAAAAAAGATTTTAAAGCATTGATACGGCAATTGGAAAAATATTCCTAATCCTTTGTTTTTGACGTTGTTTTTAAAAGAATAACCCACTATCTTTGTGCCTCGTTTTTAAAACGTCGAATATTTTCAATATAATTAAATTAAATTTAGTGGACACAATTAGTTACAAGACGCGATCGGCAAATAAGACTACCATTGAAAAGGGGTGGGTAGTACTTGACGCTGATTCGCAGATCTTAGGACGGTTCGCAAGCCAGGTTGCTCGAATTTTAAGAGGTAAGCACAAGGCCAGTTTCACTCCCCATGTAGACTGTGGTGACAGCGTGATTGTCATCAACGCGGACAAAATTAGAATGACAGGTAAAAAGTGGGATGATAAAGTGTATTTTACACACACCGGATATCCGGGTGGGCAAAAAAGCACCAGCCCCAAAGCGCTGAAGGCTAAGTCGGCCTCTTTGCTCATCGAACGAGCAGTAAGAGGGATGTTGCCTAAAAGCAGATTAGGACGAGAATTATTTAGGAATATGTATGTATACAACGGGTCGGAGCATCCACATGAAGCTCAACAGCCAAAAAATTTAGATGTTAAATAAATGGAACAGATAAACACTATAGGCAGAAGAAAGAAATCCGTTGCCAGGATATACATGATACCGGGATCAGGAGAGATTATTATCAACGGCAGGAAACTTGATGATTATTTTCCTTCTGAGATTCATAAGATCATAATAAAGCAACCGCTTACAATTGTTGAGCAGGATGGTAAATATGATATTAAAGTGAATGTTAACGGGGGTGGCTTTAAAGGGCAGGCCGAGTCGATCAGAATGGCTGTTGCCAGGGCCTTAACTCAAATTGATAATGAATTCAGACCGCCCTTAAAGAAAGAAGGGTTTCTTACTCGTGATCCTAGAATGGTAGAGCGGAAGAAATATGGAAGAAGGAAAGCGCGTAGAAGATTCCAGTTTAGTAAACGTTAACATCGAAAATCAATGGAAAAATTAAAATATAAAGATTTATTGGATGCAGGTGTCCATTTTGGTCACCTAACCAGAAAGTGGGATCCAAGGATGGCTCCATATATATTCATGGAGCGGAATGGCATTCACATCATAGACCTTAATAAAACACTTGTTTCTATAGATGAGGCTGTTAAAGCAGTTCAGACTATCGTTAGGTCGGGAAGAAAAATCATGTTTGTCGCTACAAAAAAACAGGCGAAAGAGTTTGTTGCTGAAGAGGCAAAAAGGTTAAGAATGCCATATGTAACAGAAAGATGGCTTGGTGGTATGCTTACAAACTTTTCAACTATCAGAAGGTCATTGAAAAAAATGGCTTCAATTGATAAGTTGATGAAAGATGAGGCATACGAAAACCTTGCAAAGCGAGAGCGGTTGATGATTACAAGGGAAAAGCAGAAATTGGAGAAGGTATTGGGTGGTATTGCTGATCTGTCAAGATTGCCGGCAGCTTTATTTGTAGTGGATATTAAAAGAGAACATATTGCGGTTCGTGAAGCTCTAAAACTTAATATTCCTATTATTGCCCTGGTGGATACCAATTCAAACCCTGAAATCGTTGATTTTCCTATTCCTGCAAATGATGATGCATGGAAATCTATTAGTCTGATAACTGAGTATTTAGGAAAGGCTATAGAAGAAGGATTGATGGAAAGGAAGAAAGATAAGGAAGAGGCGAGCAGAAGAAAGGATGAAGATGAAAAACGGCAGGTTGATGAGGCTCCTGTTTCAGAGGAAAAAAAGCAATAGACCTATAAAAATTATATCAGAAAAAATGGACATCTTTCATCATGGAGATGTTCATTTTTTTTAAAAATAACAAACGAAAAATAATAAAAATGGCAATTACAGCACAAGAAGTTAATAATCTCAGGAAAATGACTGGGGCCGGTATGATGGATTGTAAGAAAGCACTGGTAGAGTCCGAAGGTGATACTGAATTAGCGATTGAGATTTTAAGAAAAAAAGGTCAAAAGGTTTCGGAAAGCCGGGCCGGACGTGACACAAATGAAGGATCGGTATTTATAAAGACAAGTGATGATGGTTCATTCGGTGTATTAATTGCACTTGGATGCGAAACGGACTTTGTTGCTAAAAATGATGACTTTCAAAAATTAGGACAGAATATCCTTGATGTGGCGTTTGCGGAAAAGCCGGAATCACAGGACGCATTGAAAGCTATGAATATCGGAAACCTGACAGTACAGGATACTATTACAGAATTTATTGGTAAAATAGGTGAAAAACTGGAGATCATTGGTTACGAATCATTGACAAGCGAACTTGTTGTTCCCTATATTCATGCAGGTAGTAAACTCGGTGTACTTGTTGCACTTAAGAATGTTGATGGTGAAGATGTATTGAATGTCGGACGTGATGTGGCCATGCAAATTGCTGCTATGAATCCAGTATCTGTCGATAAGGGAGATGTCTCTCAGGAAATTGTTGAGAAAGAGTTGAAAATTGGCCGGGAGCAGGCTATAGCCGAAGGGAAGCCTGAAAATATTATCGAGCGGATAGCTGAAGGTAAACTTAATAAGTATTTTAAAGATAATACATTGCTCAATCAGGCTTTTGTAAAAGACAATTCTTTGACTGTGGGCAAATACCTTCAATCAATCAAAGACGGACTGACAGTTGTCGCATTTAAACGTGTGGTGATAGGATAAGCATTTATAGCTTACGGAAAGCTTAAAATATATTAATGAGATGATGTTCAAATGGGCATCATCTTTTTTTATTTCCATTTGAATTCATAAATGAGCATGTACAAGGCAAGTGAGCCCATTCCATAAGCCAGAATGCTGATGTCCATAGTGGTGAGACGACCCGCCGGAAGCAGGTTAGATCTATAAATGTAATAAAGCATTGCTATGACTCCGGATAAAATCCATAGCCGTACCAACAAGGGCCTGTGAGCAAAAGTTATCTTTCTCCAAAAATCATTCATAACTTTAACTTGAATTATTCAGGTTAGAGGATCGATTATTCTTTTATGCCGTCTTGCCTTTCAGCAAACGCAGGCTTTTAGGTGTCACTTCCAGATACTCACCTATAGATATGTATTCCATGGCTTCTTCAAGGGAAAATTGAATTTTTGGAGCAATCTTGGCCGCGTCATCAGAACCTGAAGCACGCATGTTCGAGAGTTTTTTGCCTTTGATTACATTTACATCCAGGTCATTACTTCGGGTATAGGCGCCGATGACCTGTCCTTTATATACCTTGTCTCCCGGATCGATAAAAAACCGTCCCCGATCCTGTAATCGGTCTATAGCATATGCCAGGGCCTGCCCTGTTTCTGAGGAAACAAGGGAACCATTGATGCGAGTCGGAATGTTATCTTTTATAGGCCCATATTTATGAAATCTGTGAGTCATTACTGCTTCACCGGCAGTTGTTGTCAGAATATTGTTACGCAAACCAATTAGCCCTCTGGAAGGTATATTGAATTCGAGATGCTGTAAGTCACCCTTAGGCTCCATGACCAAAAGTTCACCTTTTTTCTGTGTTACGAGTTCAATGGCTTTGCCTGAGAATTGTTCCGGAACATCAATAACCAGTATTTCATATGGTTCGCATTTCACACCATTTTTTTCTTTGAATAGAACATTTGGCTTCCCCACCTGAAGTTCATAACCTTCCCGTCTCATGGTTTCAATCAATATTGAAAGATGAAGAATGCCACGGCCATAAACATTAAATTTATCTTCTGAATCAGTTTCTTCAACACGAAGGGCAAGATTTTTTTCCGTTTCTTTGAATAAGCGATCCCTGAGATGCCGGGATGTGACATATTTACCTTCTTTTCCAAAAAATGGTGAGTTATTGATAGTGAAAAGCATACTCATCGTGGGCTCATCTACCGATATCCGTGGTAATGGTTCCGGATTTTCAAGGTCTGCAACTGTATCGCCAATCTCAAAATCCTCAATACCAATCAATGCACAGATATCCCCACAACGTACATTTTCCACTTTCGTCCTTCCCAGTCCTTCAAAAACATACAATTCCTTGACGCGTACTTTTTTATTTATGTCGTCTTTTTTACAAAGCATATAGTCCTCTCCTACTTTTAGGTTTCCCCTAAACACACGTCCTATGGCAATACGTCCAACAAAACTGGAATAGTCAAGGGATGTGATCTGCATTTGTGGAGCCCCTACCCTATAAGGGGCCTCGGGGATCTCTTCTAGGATTACATCGAGTAATTGGGTGATATCTTCTGTCTGATGCTCCCAGGATGTACTCATCCAGCCATATTTTGATGATCCATATAGGGTATTAAAATCGAGCTGGTCTTCTGTAGCATCCAGGTTGTACATCAGATCAAATACGTCTTCATGTACTTCATCCGGCCTGCAGTTTTCTTTATCAATTTTATTGATAACGACGACAGGTTTTAACCCAAGATCAATAGCCTTGCCGAGTACAAACCGTGTT
>Ga0164313_10004560_pt1 | contig 12304 bp, 9 predicted proteins | sample GuaBasSedimGuay4_FD_113735 | JGI IMG/M metagenome (GOLD analysis project Ga0164313, IMG submission 113735) | Subseafloor sediment microbial communities from Guaymas Basin, Gulf of California, Mexico - Guay4, Core 4569-4, 0-3 cm | ecosystem: Environmental > Aquatic > Marine > Hydrothermal vents >... | reverse complement strand
GCCCCTTGCGCTCTGGCGAGGCGGCACAGTTCCTCGACTTTCGGCGTAGACAGGAGAAGTGAGCTCAGGATGCCATGATTCAAATTGAGCAACCGGCCGAGTGTTTGCATGTCGCCCGTGGACAGAGCCACTTCGGCTTCCCGCACCAGGTCGCACACGTCGTTGAACTTGTCGCGAACGCGGGCAGGGTTGCTCGCGAGTTGAGATGCAACGAGTGACACCATTTTCTTCGTTTCGGATCTTTCTCCGCTGTCGGCGACCACGATTCGAAACGGCCGAGCAACTCGTAACCGTTTGAGGGGCGCCCCTTTCTTGTAGTGCAGGACCCCTCCCAGCGCGGCCGTCATGTTGTCGATGCCGGAGGGGTTGCCGTGAAAGACTTCCTCCCAGCGGAGCGCGATCTTCCCCAGCTCCTCCCGGGATCGGCTCACGCGGAGCGCCTGGTCGATAGCGTCGAAGACGGCGACTCCCAGCGCCGCGGAGCAACCGAGGCCGGCACCGGAGGGTAGGCCGACTTGCACATCGACCTGCAGGCGAGGGCGATCGGAATAGGCGGCTAGAGCGATCGCAAAGGCCCGTTCGAGTGGTTGTTCGCCCTTGTCGCGGGGACGTACCCGCGAGCTCCATGGTGACACTGTGAGCAGGTCCTCGTCGGCAACTCGCGCAACGGCGCTTATTCCCCTGTCGATCCCCATCGCGATCGCTGCAGAGCCGTGAACGACGGCGTGCTCGCCCAGCAAGATAACTTTGCCTCTACCGAATCCCATCTGTGAATCGGCTCCTCAGGATTGACGAATCGTTAGCTTGTCGGCGAGCCGAGTAAGCATGTTGCGACCTTGCGGACTGAAAGGAGCGTTGACCAACACTGCGTCGGCCTGCTTCCTGAGCGTCTTGATCCGCCGCTCGAGGCGATCGACGATGCCTAGGTCGTGCAAGAGATCACGTGCACGGTTGAGCTCTTGGTCCGAGACCTGACCACGCCCTATGATTTGCTCCACTGGCTCGCGCTCCGCGTGAGTGGTCGCTTTCCGCAGCTCGTCCAGAACGCTGCTCAGCTTTCCGTGCGGAAGGTCCAGGCCCGGCTTCCCCGTCGCGTCTGGCGACCCAAGGGCGCCGAGGAGATCGTCGCGGACTTGGAACGCCTCACCAATGGGCGTGGCCCATCCGGTCAGCGCTTCCAGCTGACGGTGGCGCGGTTCACTCAGGAGCGCGCCCAATAACAGAGGCCCGCGAACCGTGTAGCTTGTGGTCTTGAGTCCGTGCATTCGGGACACGTCGGCGTCCCCGATCAGGTCGAGGTGCTGGCCGCAGTAGACCTCCTTCTGGGTACGGAGGAACAGCGAGGCCGCCCTCGACCAGGACTGCACCGGATACGGAGCCCGCATGAAGAGCTCCCAGGCATATGCCGATGCGAGGTCGCCGGCCAGTATGGCGAGAGCCGCGCCCAAGTGCCTATCACCGTGGTTGCGCTGCAAGCTAGCATGTACGGCGGCGCCCCCTCGTCGGACGTCATCGCCGTCCATCCAGTCGTCGTGGATGAGCAAGTAGCTTTGCAACAGCTCGAGAGATCCGCAGAGCTCGGCCAGGCGTTCCATCCCCTGACCGGGGCAGATGCATCGGTACGCGGCCGCCGCCAGGGCGGGCCGCAGACGCTTGCCGCCACGCATCGTCAATGCTTCGATCTCGTCGACGAGCTCCAGGGTAGGGCTGGAGATCTCGCGAGTCTCCCTTCTCTTTTCCTCGAAGAACTCCACGAGCCGTTCATCGACGCCCGTGCGCACTTGCCGTAACCACGGTGGCAGACCGACATTGGGCGCCTCTGGCGTGACTTCGTTCTCTTCAGCCCCGATCCCGAGCGTTGCTTTCAGTGGTTGCATGGTGTCTCCGCTACTATTCGTTCTTGGAAAGGTGGCGATTCCAGAGCGCCAAAGCCATGACCGGGAAGTACTGTCCGTACATCCGATAGTTCAAAAGAGCCGTGGCGAAGAACACACCCGTGAACTCGTCGTTTGGCCATTCCCCGGATGCGAGCTGGGAACGATCCAGAAATCCTGCGGCGCGCTTCATTGCTGCGCGGTCCGGGTCATTGGCCTCGACGAGTGTAGTCAGTGCCCAGGCGGTCTGAACGCAAAACCCGGCCGGAGCTGACACGTAGCGCCCTTCTGTGCAGCTACTGTGGTGCTCGCCCCAGCCGCCGTCGGGACGCTGACGCGCAAGCACCCATTGGCAGGCTTTTCGGATTCGCTGATCGGTGGGGGGAACGCCGGCTGCGAGCAAACCGCGCACCCCGAACATCGTCGCATAGATGTAGTGGACGCCCCATGCGGCGTCCCACGTTCCATCAGCGTTCTGCGCCTTCATGAGGAAGCTGCTGGCGTGATCGATGGCGCGCTCGATTCGTTGGCGAAGCAGGTCGGGATAACGGCGACGGATCTCGCACAGAGCCATGAGGGACGACGCCGTACACTCGTTGTACGATCGCTCAGCCATGCATCCGCCGAACATCTCCGACGGGTTCATCCACTCGAGTGGAAAGGAGGTTTTGCTCGGCTCGTAACTGCCGAAGCCTCCGTCGTCGTTCTGGCACCGGAGAATGAATCGTCCGCCACGTGCCGCGCCTTCCCGACCGAGACTCTCAGGCCGGGTGTGCAGGAGTCCAAGGAGCGCTTCGGCCGTGCAGTCGCTGACCGGCCACCCGTGTCCAACCTCGGAGAAACACCAGCCACCGCTGGGATCGATACGGTGTGCGGCACGGTAGTCGAAGTTTGGTCGCTCGATTTGTTGCCCGGCGAGAAACGACGCCCCGCGGGCCAGCGCCTCCGCACCATCGGACTCCGGAAGAGCAGAAAGAGCCTGAAGCGCGAACGAGGTGTCCCAGCAAACGCTCCCGGCGCCGGCGACGCGTGACCCTTCGCGAGCGTCCTCCCAAAACCACGCATCGAGCCGCTCGACCGCGAGCTTTAGATCCGCATCGTCCGGATCGTCGGACCAGAGCGCCAGGATTGTGAGGAGACCGTTCACCGGCGAAAGCGAAAGATAGTTGCTGGCGCGAAGATCGCGGCGCATCCCCTCGCGAAGCTGGCGAAGGACTCGTCGAGCAAGGCCCTTCGGTTGCACTCGTTCGTAGAGTCGACTCAGTCCGAAGACCGCCCGAAGACCGGCGCTGGCGCGGAAGGGGGCGTCCTCTTCCCTGATGTCGTTTGCGCAGGCGCGAAAATCGATTGCGTCATAGCGGCCTGCGTAGAGCTCGCCGCGAATCTCGTCGAGAACTGGCGTATTCGCTGCAGTGAATCGCTCCGCGTAGAGCACCGCAAGGCCAAGATAGATCGACCGGGTGTGGCAGTAGAAGTTCGCCGGATGAAACGGAACGCGTGACGGCAGCGCCCAAACATCCGCGAGGATCGGATTGACGCCCTCCCAATCGTAGAGCCGCAGAAGCGCCAGCCAAACTTTGCCCCAAGTCGGAATGCGCTGCACGCCTCCTTCGAGATCGAACATCCGACGCGCGCCCTGAAGCCATGGTGCGTTTGAGGGGGTGCCGAGAAGGCGCGCCGCAACATACACGAGAGTCGTAACGAAGAGGCTTCCTTCGTCCAAAGGGTGGAGCCCCCAGATGCCCGCATCGTTCTGCGTCGCACGAAAGTGCGTGATGATGCCTTGACGGCGTTTCAGCGGAATCTGCAGCCCGATGATGTGCGCGGTCATCGCATACTGCGCCGTGAGCATCGGACACCAGACGCACTCTCCCTCCCAGCTTCCGTCCGCGCGCTGCATCCGAATCAGGGCATCCACACCCCGGTCGAGCGTGGTGTCTTTTGCAGTTGGCTGGGGTCTAAGTGCGTGTGCGACCATGAGCCCTCAGTCGGTTCCCGCGATCTCGCGCGCTGCCGACGCGCTGAAATCACCGATTCGCACGAGCTTGGCCGCGACGTCGTCGATGCGGTCGTGGGATATCCCCGCAGCCAGCGCCACGGAGCGCGCGTGCAGGCTCATGTGCCCACGCTGAATCCCTTCGGTCGCCAGCGCACAGAGTGCGCCGAGGTTCTGCGCCAGGCCGACTGCACACATCACCATCGCAAGCTCCTGCGCGCTCTCGGCGCCAAGTAGCTTCTGGAGAACTCGCAGCGTCGGCTGCACGCGAGTAGATCCGCCGACCGTGCCCACCGCCATCGGGAGCTCGATCTCGCCGTGAAGATAGCCATCCTTGCGCCTCCAACGAGTCAACGGTTCGTATCTTCCGTTGCGCGCGGCGTACGCGTGCGCCCCCGCCTCGAGGCCCCGCCAATCGTTGCCGGTCGCGATGCCGACCGCGTCGATTCCGTTCATGACGCCCTTGTTGTGTGTGGCGGCGCGATACGGATCGGCTGCGGCGAATCGATAGGCCTCGACAACGCCTTCGGCTACCGCGGACCCTTCACGCCCCTGCCGGGCGAGGAGATCTTCCCGGATGGCGCAGTGTGCGCGCGCCAACCTACGGTCAGCGAGATTGCTCAGGATCCGGAGGCGGACCCGTCCTCCACTCACTTCTTCGATGAGAGGTGCCACACCCTCGGCCATGTCGTTCACGATATTGGCGCCCATCGCGTCCCGGCAATCGACCAGAAGATGGACCACCAGCATCCGCGGCTCGGTGTCGAGGAGGCGCACTTCCAGAGATTTCGCCCCGCCGCCGCGCGCAACCATGTTGGGATGGCGTTGGTTCGCCGCATCGAGGATCCGGTCGGCTGCCTGCTCGATGGCGGCCCGAGCAAGGATCTGGTCGTCGATTGCAAGCACCTGGACTTGCGCGATCATGAGTGACTCGCTTGCCCCGGCGGAGAAGCCGCCAGAGGCTCGAATGATCCGCGCCATGTTGCTCGCTGCCGCAACGACGGAAGGCTCCTCGACGGCCATGGGCACCACGTAGTCTTGGCCGTTCACCTGGAAGTTGAGGCCCAAGCCGACGGGCAGACGAAGGACCCCGACGCAGTTCTCCACCATCTTGTCCGCGATCGCGAGTCCGTCGACTCCCGCACCGCGGAGAAGACCGATCTCTTCATCGGTGAGGTCGAAGCGTTGTGCGAGCTCTCGATGTCGGCTGCGCATGTCGAGCTGATAGAAGCCCGGGATCCGCGACGACGACCGTTCCTGTAATGCTATTTGTGCTTTCGCGGTCATGCTGCGTCGATTTCTTGAGGCCACTCGCTCACAACTGAACCCGCGACCATCAACCTCGAAACGGGGTTCCACATCGCTTCGTAGTCGGCGCGCAGGGTCGTGTCGTCCCCGCAACCGGTGGCGCAGCGCGCGATCACGTCCTCGACCTGTGCCCGACTGACCTTGACCTCCTGTCCCGCGATGAACATCGCGTCGTTTCCGTAGGCGAGTCCGAGCGTCTTCACGGCCAGCCATAGGGGAAGCAGACAGAACAGCCGGATCTCTCGATGCTCGGCAGGTACCGCGAGGGCGTAGTTGAGTGCGCGGTCGAGATTGAGTCGAGTGAGCTCGAAGAGTGGAACCACCGCACGATGCGCGGCCGAGCGGCGACTAGGATCGGTGAGTTCTCGGTGTCGAAGGCCCTGCGCTCTGCAAAGAGACCGAGGAACGAAGGACCAACCCCGATGCAGATCGTCGGTGATGTCCTTCAAGATGTTGACGAGCTGAAGGCCCGTGCCGAATGCCTCCGAGTGCTCGGCCAGCTGCTGTGCGACCGCGCTATCGGGCTCGAGGTCCATCTCCAGGACGAAGAGCTCGGTCAGCATGTGCCCGACCGTGCCTGCCACGAAGTAGCAGTACCGTTGAAGATCGTCGCTCGTCGCTGGTGCGATGATGCCGTCTGCATCGGCCGATCGATGACTGTAGATCTGCATGCCTCGCGCCATCTCGGTTACCCATCGCAGAACCGCTTCACGCATCTCAAAGGGCACTGTGTCGAGCACTGCGACTACCCGGTGAATCTGGGAGCACAGCGCGAGCTCTTCAGGCGGCGAGCCCTGGACCCCCGACCATGACTGCTCGAATTTCGTCGCGTCTGATGCTCTTTGAATGACGTCGTGGAATCCGCGATACCGTTGGTCGCGCTCACCAATCGTGAACGATTCGTTGTCTTCGACCGCGTCGACGACGCGGCAGAGTAGGTAGCCGCAGGTCACCGCCTTTCGCAGGTCCCCCGGAAGCACTTCGATGGGGCGCGAGAACGTTCGCGACACCTGTCGCAGGCTCGTCGTGCAAAAGTCCCAGTCAGTTGGCATGCTGTTTCTCCTTGAGAGGTTGGGGCGAGCGAAAGAAGTCGCGGCTGGCCCAGGATTCCGGCGCCGCCCACGACAAAGACCGAGAGCGGATCGCATCGGGTTGCGGATGCAAGCTCGCCCATGGCCATCTGAGCCAGCTCGCAAGTTCTTCGACGGTGCGTCGATCCGAGGTGAGTGCCGCAGCTCCCGCCCGAACCGCCACGTGTGAGAAGGCTCGGACGAATTCGGCGCGACCGGTGGAGGCAGCGCCCAGGAGCTTCATCGTCCGACTGCGGTGGGCCGGACTCGAGCGCCAGGTGGCGAAGATCGCTTCGCGAATCGCCTCGGAGCCAGCGTCGTCGCGAACGAACGCTTGGTAGATGGCGTTCGACAGTAGCTCCGGTATGTAGCTTCGACTCGCGCGGTGGGCGGCGTACTCGGTCAGACTCGATGCTTCGGCGAGAGCCTCCGCGTCGAGCACCGACATAGTGATCCCCAGCGCGGTCAGCGGATGAAAGATTCCCGCCACATCACCTACTAGTGCGACGCCCGATTCGGTCCGATAGCGTCGCGGCCGAAATGCAATGGACGCCCACGAAAGCGACGTCTGCGCGAGCTCTTTTCGAACGCCTTCCCGGAGCATGGGGGGCAACACCTCGGCAAAGGACTTCCAAATCCATTCCGCAGCATGCGCACCGCGATGGCTCGCATGTGGCACGTCGAAGCAAAGTCGAATCCGGTTTGCGTCGATGCGATACGCAAGCACCGGGCCCGGGCCGCCAACGAGGACGTGTCCGTACCCCTCACAGGGAAGCTGGCTGTCGGCAACGAGGAGCCCGGCCATCTGCGAAATCGAGACCTGTGCCTCCCGCATCGGGTCCGGAGAAACAACATCGCGCGACGAACGCCCCGCCGCTACGGCAACGAGCTTGGCGTGGACCCGCTTGGCCTCTCCTCCGCGAGCGACGAGGTCTACTGCGTCCCCGCCAACCGGCTGCGCCCGCACGCCCTCGGCGTAGTCGACACCTGGAAACTCGGCCACGCGCCGTCGAACATGGGTCACCAGAGTCTCGTGTTCGCAGGCAAGTCCCGTCGTGCCCTCTGGATAGTCGAGCTGGATCGGCCCCAGCCCGTCATTGGGGAATACGACGAACCCAGATGTCACGACATGGTCGCTGAGGCCTTCTAGGAGACCCTGGACCTGCAGAACTCGGACTCCCTCGGGGTGAACCCACTCGCCCGCAAAGCGTCTCGCGGCCTTGGGGTTCGATTCCACGAGCAGAACCGACGCGCCGTGCGCTGCAAGGCACGCCGCGGTGGCGCAGCCCGCGGGACCCGCGCCAATCACGACGGTGTCGTACGTCGATCGAATGTTCCCCCATCCGACTGTTGTCTGCGATCCCCGCGTCACTGCACCTGAGTATTTGCAACGTGCGGCGTACCGCTAGAACATTCGGCTAGACGGATCGATGTGTACCTTCGATCGTCCGATTCCGCACACGAACGGTTTTCGACGTTCGTAATCTTTACATGGTGTTGCGTTAGCTCGAAACGCGCGCTGCAAACTTTACATTGCGTTGGCTAAACGCGTTGCGTTGCTTGTTGATCGCGGTTCAACGACCGCTGCAAACCGTTGAGTCGATCGCACAGACCAGTCGCGAGTTTTAACTTCATCGTTTGATCGAGCGCGCTAAATACCCGCACGTCAATCATGTGTACGAGGGGAGACAAACGAATGACCACGACTCCAGCAGGCATCGCATCCATCGGGCTTCAACTGCCACCGCTTTTCATGCCGGTGACGCAGCTCGCAAAGCTTCGCAGCGTTGATCCAAACAAGTATACAAAGGGTCTAGGTTGCATGGACATCGCGCTCTGTCCGTCCGGGTACGACGCGGTGACACTGGCCGTTGGAGCGGCAAAAAGGGCCCTTTCGCGATGGAAGGGGTCTGTCGAAGACATCGGACTCGTTGCTGTGGGAACCGAAAGCGCGAAGGACATGAGTCGGCCACTCAGTGCGTGGGTCGCCGAAGAGTTGGGGCTCTCCGGCGCGGTTCGATCGTACGAGGTGAAGCACGCCTGTTACGGAGGTACGCTCGCGTTACGCCAGGCACTCGAGTGGAAATGGTCCGGCGCCAGCGCTGGCAAGGCAGCGCTCGTGATCGCTGCTGACGTGGCACTTTACTCGCCCGGCGATCCCGGTGAGGCGACGCAGGGCGCGGGCGCGGTTGCAATGATCATCGATGAACCCACCGTTGCACGCGTCGAGGCGACGACGTTTCCTTTCAGCAGTCCGGCCTTTGATTTCTGGCGACCAGTCGGTGATGCGTTTCCATCGGTTGACGGGCAGCTCAGCCTCGATTGTTACAAGCATGCCGTGGCGGAGTGCTTCGGCGCTCTCATCGGCGATCGCGACGCGCGTTCGGTGCTCGCGGAGTACCGATCCATGTGCTTCCACGTGCCATTCCCGAAGATGGTCAAGAAGGCGGTGCTTCATTTCGGTGAGCAGCTCGGCTGGTCGGCCGAGGAAGCAGAGCGCCTCTACCTCGAGAAGGTCGAGGACACGCTCGAGTGGAACCAGCTTAGCGGCAACGCGTACACGGCCAGCCTTTGGATCTCCGTGGCTCGGGCCCTGGTAGGACTCCAAGAGGGGACACCGATCACCGCGTTCTCGTACGGGTCGGGTTATGGCGCGGAGCTCTTGCAGCTAACCGCCGGGCCAAGCGCTGCGGCGGCGGAGTGGGTCTCGGACGTGGAGGAAGATCTTCGCTTGCGAAAGCCCGTCGACATGAGGGGCTACGAAACGCTTCGAGGCCATGCACGCGCAAGCGCCTGAGCACCCAAGCTCGGAGCCGGAGCCCAACATCCGTGATCGCAAGGCCGATCACTTGGACCTCTGCGAAGGCGAGGAGGTTGGGTTTCGGTCGATCACGACGCTGCTGGAGGGCGTGAACCTGCTGCATCAGTCGCTGCCTGAGCTCAGCGCGGACGAAGTGAGCACGGAGGTCGAGCTGCTAGGCCGGCGACTCACTGCTCCAGTCGTCATCGCGGCGATGACGGGTGGCCACGAACGCGCCGCGGCCATCAACCGCTCGCTGGCAACCATCGCGCAAGAACGAGGCCTTGGCTTTGGGCTCGGGAGCCAGCGTGCCATGCAGCGAGACCCTGCGATGGATTGGACGTATCGGGTCCGTGAGTGGGCCCCGGACGTATTGCTGCTCGGAAACATCGGGGTCGTCCAGGCGCGAGAGACCGCGACCAAGGATATCGAAGCGCTCGTTCGGAATGTGGGCGCCGACGCGCTATGCGTGCACCTCAATCCGGCAATGGAGCTGATCCAGTCCGATGGCGACCGCGACTTTCGCGGATGTGTGCAGACTCTCGAACGACTCTGCAACGAGCTCCCCTTCCCGATTGTGGCGAAGGAAACCGGAAACGGATTGAGCCCGCAGACGATCCACAAGCTCGTCGGCGCTGGCGTCCAATACGTAGACACCTCCGGCGCGGGTGGAACGTCCTGGGTGGGCGTCGAGACTCTTCGGGCCCAAGGGGCGCGGCGTTCCATGGGAGATCGGCTATGGGATTGGGGAATTCCCACCGCGCCCTCCGTGTACTACGCGGCACGCGCGTCGATGACGACAATCGCGACCGGCGGGGTTCGTTCCGGCCTGGACATCGCGCGTGCGATCGCGCTCGGCGCGCATGCTGGCGGGATTGCGAGGCCGGTACTTCAAACCCTGAGCCGTGCCGGCGAGGACGGCTTGCGCCATTATCTCGATGAGATCGTCCACGAGCTTCGGTCCGTGATGCTGCTGACCGGAACGCCCACGGTCGAAGGGCTCCGCCACGCACCGCGCATCATCACGGGCGAGCTCGAAAGTTGGCTCGCGGCGTCGCAGGGGGTCGCGTGAACCTTCGGGCGATCGTCGTCGATGATGAGGCGCTCGCACGAGACGAGCTGACGTTCCTCCTCGATCAGTGCAAAGGGATCGATGTCGTGGGTGAAGCCCAATTCGCGGTGGAAGCAGAGAGACTTTGCGACGACGAGGAGCCGCAAATCGCCTTCATCGATCTTCGCATGCCCGGCCTGAACGGCCTCGCCCTGGCGGAGGTTCTTCGCAGGAAACACCCCGATCTCGAGGTCGTCATCGTATCCGCCCACCATGAGGGCGCCATCGGCGGGTTCGAGGCACAGGTCACCGACTATCTGCTCAAGCCGGTCCGACTCGAGCGGCTTCGACAGACGATCGAACGCGTGTCTGCGGGGCGCCCGAGTCTTGTTGGCGGGCCTCGGCGTCTCGAGCGGTTCGCGGTGCGCCGCAAGAGCTCGTACGTCGTCGTCGAGGTGCGGGACGTCGTCTACTTCGAGGCCCGTGGCGAGCTCGTCTGGGCTGTGACGGAGGTGGACCGTTTCGCGATCGACCGAACGCTCACCACCCTGGCCGAGCAGCTCGACCACAAGGTCTTCTTTCAATCCCATCGAAGTTGCATCGTTCGTCTCGATCGTATCCGCATGATTGAGCCAGCAGGCGCGCGAACGTTTACCCTGCTTCTTGCCCATCCAGACGAACCCAAAGTACCCCTTGCCCGCGACCGCGCTTCCAAGTTGCGTGAGCGGATCCCGTTCTTGCGTTGACCGTTGGAGGACTGCTTCATGGAATCAGACGTGCCCACCAAAGACATCCAGATCCACGGCGAATACGACCCGCGCTTCGAGCGGGTCGCAAACGTGCTCCGAAGACAGGTTGGGCATTACGGCGGCGGTGGCGCGGCGGCGGTTTATCTCGACGGGAAGTGTGTAGTTGATATTTGGGCTGGCCAAGCACGACACGATGGTACGCGCTGGGAGCGCGATACGATGTCGATTTGCTTCTCGGGGACCAAGGGCGTCGCCGCGACGGCGATCCACATCCTCGCGTCCGATGGGCTGATCGACTACGACGCTCCCGTCGCCCGCTATTGGCCTGAGTTCGGTCGTAACGGCAAGGAAGCTATCACCGTTCGACAGCTTCTGTCTCACCAGGCTGGCCTTCACAAAGTCGTGCCTCTCGTGGACCAACTCACCGACATTCTCGATTGGGACTTGATCGTCGGGCGACTTGCGGAGACCGAACCCGATTTCCACCCTGGCACAGCGAACGGATATCATGCGGTCACGTTTGGGTGGCTCGTGGGTGAGCTAGTCCATCGCGTATCGGGGATGACGTTCTCGGAGTTCGTGCAGAAGCGGATTGTCGAGCCGCTAGCGCTCGATGGCCTCTACATCGGGGAGGCAGATGCTCAGCTGGATCGTCTCGCGGACCTCGTTGGCTTGCCCGCTCTTCGTCGGAATGGCGCCGACCCCCTTCAGGGCGGGTATCGGGCTCCTGCCTGGATGCTTCCTGGGCCGCTCCGCAGCCTGGTCCGTCGCGGGCTCACACCTGCCAAGCTGACAGAGCTGTTCATCCATCCTCTTTTTTGGAAGGCATGCCTCCCTTCGCTGAACGGTGTGTGTACGGCCCGCTCCCTCGCAAAGATGTATGCGGCGCTTTCGCTCGGAGGCGAGCTCGACGGCACGCGGCTCGTCCGAGAGGACATCGTGCAGCAATCGGCGAAGGTTCAGATGAAGAGACCCGATAGAGTCGTACTCTATCCTTTGCACTGGCGTCTCGGTTACCACCGCGCCGATGCTCTATTGATGGACGTCCCAAATGCTTTCGGCCATTTCGGAATGGGTGGGGCAGGGGGATGGGCCAACCCGGAGCTCAAACTTTCGGCGGCACTGACTCACAACGGTTTCCCGCTTTCCCTCCCCGGGCAGTTACGCACGGTGATGATCACCGCCGCCGTCTACGAGTCTCTCGGCCTCTATCGAGGGATCCGCCACACGCTTCGGCACGGACCGGTCATCGAGCTGTTGCCTGCCCGCGCGGCGTAGGCGCAGACGGCTATCGTTTCTCGACTTATTCGTGTAATTCGTGCGTCTTGACGTGGAACTGGACAGGTGTATTATTCGGTTATGGCTCGGCCCGTCAACGCTGACCCTGCTCGCACGCGTACTCGCTTGCTCGAGGCCGCTTCGCAGCACTTCTCTCGGTCCGGCGTGCATGGGACCT
>Ga0164313_10004558_pt1 | contig 12306 bp, 9 predicted proteins | sample GuaBasSedimGuay4_FD_113735 | JGI IMG/M metagenome (GOLD analysis project Ga0164313, IMG submission 113735) | Subseafloor sediment microbial communities from Guaymas Basin, Gulf of California, Mexico - Guay4, Core 4569-4, 0-3 cm | ecosystem: Environmental > Aquatic > Marine > Hydrothermal vents >... | reverse complement strand
CATGGAGATCTGGCGCCTGGTCACCCCCCTCAAGACGCGGGAGATCCTCCTCTCGGTCCAGGCCGAGTCGAGCTACCGGATGGACCGTGTGGCCGGCGTCGCGAAGCTCGCCGGGGGCATGGTGTTCACCGGCACCTCGCGCCACTTCGTGAAGTACCGCGACCCCGGGTCACCCCTCGGTTACGACGTCGCAGAGCTCATCGACGACGCGGCAGACGTCATCCTCTATCACGACACCTTCCAGCAGGCGTACGCCTACGAACGGCAGCTCGCCTTCCGCGACCTGGTGCTCAAGCTGACGCCCCATCGCATGCCGCCGGAAAAAGACGCGGTGCCTACCCGCCTCTTCGCGACAGCCGAGACCGGCATCGGCGGCGCCCTCATCAGCTATCTCTTTCGCTGGCGCGTCGACGCCCGGGCTGCCCTCGCCGAATGGCCGGCCGCTTCGGCATTTTCCGACGCGCCGCGGCGCCTCTACGTCTTCGACATCCGCTCCGTCCCGGCCCGAGTCGTCGGCCTGATGCAAGCGATCCCCGGCGTGCACCTCTTCGAGCCCCTCGGAGAGACCTTCGCCGTCGAGCTCGGGTTCCGCCACCCGATCAGCCTCGAATCCTGCGCATCGCTCTTCGAAAAGGGCCGCCTCTATCTCTTCCGCGGCGACAGCCCATCATCCGGCCTCGCCACCGCTCAGGTCGACCTCGTCGATCCCATGCCTCCTTTTGCACCGGTCCGCTCCCTGGTGCGCACGGACCTCTCCCTCGACGGCGGCAGCGCGGCAGCAGCGACGCCCCGCGAGGCCAACCTCTCGATGTCCCTCCCCCTGCGCCTCGCCCCGAGCAACGAGCCCTGGCGCAACGTGGTCGCGGCCGTCATTCCGGCGGAGCAGCGCGTATGGTTGAGCCGTTTGCTCTACGCCCTCCCCCCCCACACCCTCGCCGCCCTGCGCATGGCCATCGGCGAGGACCGCATCTACCTCATCGACCCCTCCGGCATCGAGGGCGTGCCCCTCGGGGTCTACTACACCGAGGTCGCCCGGCGCATCTACGCCCCCGCCGGACTCACCCTGGTCCCCGCCGTCGCCCCGGCGGTCCTCGAAGAGCTGCTCCGAGACCGCGGCGATGGGCACGTCTTCTTCGACTCGCAGACGACCACGCCCATCGTGATCGGCGCGAGTTCCTTCGGCCCGGTATCGCGCCGGGCATTGCGCGATGTCGCCGCGACCCCGGTGAGCGCCGACCGCCCGGACAATACCGAGCCCCCGCTGCCGCTCCTCGAATACGCCGAGGCGCGGCGCTTTCCCCTCTGGGGCCTGCCCGGCAAAGACGCTCCCGATCCGTCCGACGAGGACGGGGCGAACGGGACGAACGGATGAACGACGCGACCAAGACCCAGCTCGCCTACGAAGACTTCGCGGCGCGCTTCGTTCGCCCCCTCCTGACCGGCGAGGGACCCACCGTCGTCGGCCGGCCCCTGACCCCCGGCATGCTCGACCACTTCGCCGTCGCGAGCAGTAGCGACTCGGAGACCGACCGCGTCATCTACGACTTTCTGCACGGCAGCGCCTCGGAGCTCACCCCCGTCCGCGCCCTCCATTGGCCCGAACGCGGCTCGGTGGCCCTCGCCATGGCGGCCCACGACCTCATCGCCGTCACCGACCCCAAGCTCGACCGCGCCTTTGCCCGGGGCGCCCGAGACGACGTCCTCGAGTACGTGGACTGGCTCATCGACGCCGCCGGCGCCCCCGCGACCCGGGGCGAAGCCCTGTGCCGCCACGCTCTCATCGGTCGTTTCCTTTCGCTCTCCCGGGCCGACGTGGTCGTGAAAAACTGGGCCTACACCTACCGGTTCTTCGGCCGTCCCGTGCCCCCCCGGGTGGTCGCCATGCCCAAGGTGCGCATGGTGCGCCAAGAGAAGACCGAGCCCTCGCTCCTCGACGTCTTCCAAGGCCTCGAGGCCGACCTGCCGCTGCGTCGCCGCCTCCGCGAGCTGGTCCGCCGATCGCCCGTGACCCAGATGCTCCGGACCGACCTCTTCGGCGCCCCCAACATCGGCCAGGCGGCCCTCGCGGTGCTCTCCGACGACGTGCTCCGGGGCGGCATCGCCCGGCGCCTGGTCCGAGACGGGGCAGCGGTCATGAAGCCCTTCGGTGAGGCCCTCGAGGCGCTCTACCAAGGCCGCCCCCCGCCGCAGCTGCTCTTCTATCTCATCGCGTTGATCTACGAGGTCCACGTGGTCGCCATCCTCGGCGCGCGGGCCGGTCAGCGTTCGCCTTTTGGCGTGGCGACGGATCCCGGGGCGAAGCTCTTCGCCGCCATCCTCCCCGCGCTCCTCGGCGCCCCGGACGACCTCGAGTCCTTCCTCGACCTCGACCCGGACGACCTCACGGCGGTCCGCAAGGCTGCCGGCACCATGGACGGCGTCGCCGGCAACGACGCCGTGCGTCACGCCGTCGCGATCATCGACTACGCCGAGCCACCGAACGCGAGCCGCGACCACACCCCGACCTCCACCGAGTTCACCGAGGTACATCCGTGAGCAACGAAGCCCTGACCGCACAGAAGCTCCAACAAGTAGCCCGCAAGCTCGAGGGCACCTTCCTCGGCAAGTCCGAGGTCGTGCGCCTCATGATGATCGCCGTCATCGCCGGCGAACACATGGTCCTCATCGGGCCCCCGGGCACCGCCAAGAGCGCCTTGATTCGCCTCTTCTCGAAGCTCGTCCAGGCCCAGTACTTCGAGTATCTGCTCACCCGCTTCACCGAGCCGAACGAGATCTTCGGCCCCATCGACATCCAGAAGTTTCGCGAAGGCAGCTACCAAAGGCGCATGGAGGGCATGCTCCCGCAAGCGGAGATCGCCTTCCTCGACGAGGTCTTCAAAGCCAACAGCGCCATCCTGAACTCGCTCCTGAGCGTCCTGAACGAGCGCATCTACACCGTCGGCGGCCAGACCTACAAAGTGCCCCTCATCAGCGCCTTCGGGGCTTCGAACGAGGTACCCAACGACGAAGACCTGATGGCCGTCTTCGACCGCTTCCTGCTTCGGGTGCACTCGGACAACCTCGACAGCTACCACTTCCACGACCTGCTCCTGAAGGGCATCGAGCACGAGGTCTCGAAGATCAGCGGCAGCTACGACCGCCTCGAGCCGCTGCTCACGGCCCAGGACATTCACCTACTCCACCAGGGCTTCGCCGCCCGCATGCAGTTTAGCGAGGAGTTCCTCGCCGGGTACAAGGGCCTGGTCTTTCAGATCCGCAGCGAGGGCGTGAGCCTCTCGGACCGCCGGGCGATCAAGATGCTCAAGCTCTTCGCGGCGAGCGCGCTCCTCGACGGACGCCCCCAGCCCGACCCAAGCGACTTCTTCGTACTGCGCCATACCTGGAACAACCTCGACCAGGCGGAGATCCTCGACGGCATCGTCGGGCCGGTCCTCGAGGCCTGGTACCGGGACCACCCCCAGGCCCGGCGCTTCGGGGCCGCGGACGTCGGCATGGACGCCCTGGTCAGCGAGATCAACCGCATCAAGGCGCTGCTCACGAGCGACCGGCCGATGAGCGACATCCAGCTCTTCAGCCACCTCAAGGCGCTGAACGAGATCAAGGCGGCGCTCCAGGCCATGGGCACGCAACCTGCCCAGGAGTGGCTGGCCCGCGTCGATCAGCTGCTCGGCCACGTTTTCCAGAGCGGCAAGTTCTCGCAGTAACGTAATGGTCGTTGCACATCGTTCGGGCCCGGCCTGCTATGGTCGGTGCACGCGATGAACATCGACCGAGACGTGCTGCACAAACTCCTCGAGACCGGCGTCAAGCACGGCGCGAGCGACATCCACTTCCGCCCCGGCGCCCCGCCGATGTACCGGGTCCACGGCGAGCTGGTACCGCTCAAGTCGGCAAAGCTCGTGCCGGCGGTCACCGAGTCGGTCGCGCTCCTGGTCGCGGAGCGTCAGCTCGACGAGACCACCGTCCGGGAGCTCGACGAGCTCGACACCTCGTACTCGCTCCCCGGGGTCGCGCGGTTCCGGGTGAACATCTATCGGCAGCGAGGCTCCCTCGCCCTGGTCCTGCGCATCATCCCGAGCGAGCTCCCGAGCCTCGAAAAGATGGGCATGCCCCCGGTCCTCGCCGACATCGCCATGACCGAACGCGGCCTAGTGCTGGTGACCGGCGCGACCGGCTCCGGCAAGACCACGACCCTCGCCGCCATGCTCGACGTCATCAACGAGCAGCGGGCGTCCCACATCCTGACCATCGAAGACCCCATCGAGTTTCTGCACCCCAACAAGCTCGCCTCGGTCTCCCAGCGCGAATTGGGCCTCGATACGCGCTCTTACATCACGGGCATGCGCTCGGCGCTGCGCCAGGACCCCGACGTCATCCTCGTCGGCGAGATGCGCGACGCCGAGTCGATCGACATCGCCCTCAAAGCCGCGGAGACCGGCCACGTCGTCTTTTCGACGGTGCATACGACCGACGCGGTCAAGACCATCAACCGCATCGTCAGCGTCTTCCCCGCCGAAGAGCAGAAGGCCGCGCGCCTGCGCCTCGCCGAGAGCCTCGCGGCCACCATCTCCCAGCGGCTCCTGCCGCGGGCAGACCGGGCCGGCATGGTCGCAGCCTGCGAGATCATGATCTGCACAGGCTCGGCGAGAGACGCGATCGCTGACCCATCCCAGGGCGCGCTCACCGACATCATCGAGAAGGGCGCCCAGCAGTACGGCATGCAGAGCTTCGACCAGCACCTGGTGGCGCTCTTCCGGTCGAAGGTCATCACCAAAGAGACGGCCCTGCGCGCGTCGAGCAACCCCTCGGACTTCGAGAGAAACCTCTCGTTCACCTGACTTCGAGGGCCCAGGGCGCAGATCGAGCATCACTGTGGCGGATGCGCTACACTTGAGCCCTTGGCCTCCCCCCCCAAGTTCGCCTTCGTCGCCGCGTTGATCGTCGTCGCAGGCTGCTCCATCGATTCGAGCGCGACCGTCCCGACGGATGGTAGCGACCCGGGTCGTGACAGCAGCGCGGGCGACGGGTCGATGCCGACGGACGGTGGTGACGCCGGGGACTCCGGGACGCCAATGGACGGAGGGGACTCCGCCACGCCGGTGGACTCCGGGGCCATGGATACGGGCACGACCGACTCGGGAACGATGGACTCCAGCGTGCCGGATACGGGCGCGATGGACTCAGGAACGCCGGACACCGGCACCCCTGACACCGGCACACCCGACACCGGCACACCCGACACCGGCACACCCGACACCGGCACGCCCGCAACCTGTTCGGACCTCTTGAGCGGAGTCCCTGGGTATCGGCATTGCGGTGGCACGCCGACCACCCAGTGCGACTTCAGATATGCCCACGGGGGGCTCTCGGGCGACACCTCGAACTGCAACGACCTCTGCGCGCGCGGTGGTCTGAGCTGCGCATCGGCGCATCGACGGGATAGCTTCACCAACCAATGCTCTCACTTCAGCTCGGATGACGGATGCGGCACCAACCGGCGCGAATCCATCTGCATCTGCTCGCCCTGACCGAGTGGTCGACGGTGATTTGCGCTAAGCTCGAAGCCTTGGCCTCCCCCTCCATCATCTCCTTTGCATCCGCGTTACTGCTCATCGCGGGCTGCTCCCTCGATACGAGCGCGACGCTTCCACCCGGCGCGAGCGACAGCGGGACCGACACGGGAACGGGCCCTGGCGACTCGTCGATGGCGGTAGACTCCGGCAGCGGTGACGCCGACGTGCGCGACTCCGGAGTGATGGACTCGGGGGCGATGGATTCGGGCAGAGTCGACACCGGCACGCCCGACACCGGCACGCCTGACACCGGCACCCCCGACACCGGACCACCCCCGACGTGCTCCGAACTCTTCAGCGACGACGTGCCCGGCTACGAGCACTGCGGCGGAACACCAACCACCGAGTGTGACTTGAAGTTTGGTCACGGCTTCGACCTGCTCTCCTCGGCCAACTGCAACGACATCTGCGCCGCGGGGTCGATGACCTGCGTCGAGATGTATCGCAGACCCTTCCTCGCGACCGGATGCGACCGCGAGAGCTCGACGGTCGGCTGCGGCACCGACGAGCACAACGCGGTCTGCATCTGCGCGCCTTGACAGCGGCCGGGCCGGCACGGCCGCTCCAACCTCAGATGAGGTTGATGCGCGTCAGGTTCGCGCCGCCGGCGTAGCCGTAGGAGCCGACGTTGTAGTAGCCGTAGATCATCAGCCCGACCGGCAGGTCCGACTCGAGGCGGTGGGCGCCGCCGGTCACCGGGCAGGTCGCCGCGATGTAGGTCGTGCCGTCGATGTCGCCGACGGTCTCGTACTCGCAGATTGCCATGAACTCGCTGCCGTTGACGTCGCGGCCGTCGATCTCGACGACGGTACCCATGGGCATCGCCACCACGACGTAATTCGAGCTGAAGGTGTCGGGCACGTAGAAGAGGTAGTCGTCACGGTACTGCTCGAAGGGCGGGAAGAGCAGCATCGAGGGGTCGCCGCCGTGGCCGCTCTTGGTGGACGGGATGAAACCCTGGCTGACGAGCATCTGCTGGATGCTGATGGCCTCGGTGGACCGCATGATGAACCCATCGTGGGCCGGGAACTCACGCCCCTCGTTGACGCCGAGGGTGAACGTATCGTTCGGCGCCGGGAGGTTCGTCGTGATCACCGTGCCCGCCTTGTCGGCCAGGACGCGGTAGATGTCCGGCTCGCGCCACCCGGAGACGTTTGACCGGGTGGGGCTCCGGGTGACGACGAAGTTCGTGCCCCAGGAGACCGTCGGGAAGACCTGCTCTTCGAGGTGCTCGGTGCAGCAGCTCTCTTCGGTGAAGCCGCCCGGGGGCGGGGTGATGCCGTCGGTCCCGTAGGGCGCGCTCCCGCGCTCGCCTCCGCTGAAGACCGCGACGGGCTTGTCCGATTGCACGACGGTACCCGTCAGGTCTCCGGGGATGTCGCGGCTCGAGAGGTTCAACACCTCGTACTCGCCCAGGGTGAAGGTGACGACGCCGCCGGCATCGAGGGCATCGATCCCGGCATCGGAGTTTCCGACGATGGGCCCGCCGAGGGTGACCGTCACCGTCGTCCCGGCCTCGGTCCCGACGATCGCCACGAAGCTGTGGTCGGGGATGCCCGCGGGCACGGGCAGCCCGGGGATCGCGATGGGGTTCGAGGTCGGCCAACCGATGACCCGGTAGTGGGTGTCGATGCCGCTGACCGGGATGAGCAGCGAGGCGTCGTTCGAGAACTGCTGAATGATCGGGTTGAACTGATAGGCCACGACGGGGAAGTTCGTCGTGATCTTGTAGGCGTTGGGCGAGTGACAGGTGCCAACACCCTCGGGGATCGCCGTGGTCGCGCAATCGACGTCCCGGGTCGGCAGGTCGATGCGCGTGAGCTGGAAGGGCTCGACCCGATAGGAGCCGACGAGGGACTCGCTCGGCGCCGGAGACCCAGCCGGCGCGTCGTTGCGCTCGACCAGGACCGTCACCGTCACCGGGCTCGGGTTGGCGATGGCGATGGCGAACTGCGCCGCCGCGGCGTTGTTCCCCCCGTCGGAGTATTCGTTGTCGAGGTCGACGGCGAAGTACTCACAGCCGATGTTGCTGAGGTTCTCGCTGGCGTCGTCACAGGCGTTGACGCAGAGACCGGAGCGACAGGCCTCGGCGCCGCCGCAGGCCATGACCTCGGTCGAGGTCGCGCCGTCATCCGAGCAGAGGTGCACCGAGTTGCCCTCACAGAAGGTGCTCCCGGGGGAACACGAGCGGCACCCAAAGCCGTCTACGCACACTTCGTCCGTGGTGCAGGTCATGCCGGCGGACAAGAAGATGCCGCCGGAGCATTGGGTGACTTCGCGCCCCATGCAGCCGAGCTGCCCATCGACGCAGGGGCCGGTCGTGCCGTCAGTGCCCGCGTCGGACGGAGGGAGGCGGTCGTCTCCGCGGGAGCAGGCGGCAAACAACGTGGCCGAGAGAAGCGCAAAACCCAAGACGCGGACGATAGCCATGGCGAACCTCCTAAGACACCAGCGAAGACGCAAGCAAGTGCGCGGCATATATACCCCGGAGAGACGAACCACGCATGCCCCCCAGCGCCAGGCGCCGAGGTGGTACCCTCCCGGCCGTGCCCATCGGACCACACCTCGGGGCCACCGAGGCCGGGCGTGACCTCGGCAGCCTGGCGCTGAGCGCAGTCCGCACAGACCAGCCGATGGTCGAGCTGCGCGCCGCCCAGTGGCGCAACGCCCTCGCCAAAGTCGGCCTCCCCGCCCCGGCCTGGGTCGTCCACGACCTCGGCCTCCTCGCGGTCATCGACCCGACTTCGGTGCCCATCGGCTCCCGCCCCGGGGTCGCCCACCTGCGTCTGGACGAAGGCGCGATGCGCGCCCTCGCGGAGTGGCAGGCGACCCTGCGCGAGATCGGCGAGTCCGAGGTGATGGAGAAGGCCCGGGCCTGGCGCCTCCCCGACGATCTCATCGCGGTGCTGCTCCTCCGGGTCCTCGGGCCGCTCTTCGAGCGCCACCTGGGCCCCGGGCGGCGTCCGTCGGTGCCCATGCTGCCGCTGGACCCAGAGGTCTACCGCGACATGGAGCCCGAGCTCCCGGGCCTCTTCGCCGCGAGCGATCGCACCGCCGACCTCGCCTTCCTGCGCTTCGTCGCCGGCGAGCGCTTGCGCCTGGTCATCGCCTTCGAGCAGATCGACCTCGACACCCTGCGCCTCCTCGGGCTCTTCGGCACCGAGTCCGGGGCGATGGGCGCCCTCAACATGCTCGACCTCTTGAACGTCTTCTCGAGCCCCGAGGCCAACGACGTCGTCAACTTCTCCCTCGACCTCTTGCCGAGCGTGCTCGAAACGAAGAAGGCCTCGGGGGCCCAGACCTTCAGTGTCGATGGTTACAGCGGCGTCGCGCGCCGGGGCTCCATCGACTCCCTCGTGCTCTCGGAGCTGGCCTACGACGAGCTGCTCTTCGACATGCGCTTCGCCGAAAAAGAGATCTTCTACTACGCCCGCGAAAAGCAGCACGAAGAGGAGCGGCGGCTGCACTACATCTGCGTCGATGCGTCAGCGTCGATGCGGGGCAAGCGCGCGGTCTTCGCCCGGGGGCTGGCGCTCACCCTCATCAAGAAGCTGTCCCTCCGCGGCGAAGACGTCTACTTGCGCTTCTTCGACTCGCGGCTCTACGACGCCCAGCGCGCCCGGCCGGGGCGCTCCGAGACCGGGGGCATCTCGGTGCCGTACATCCTCTCGTTCAAAGGCGAACGCGGCCGCAACTACGCCAAGGTCTTCGGCATGCTCGCCAACGACCTCGCCCGCCTGGCCCGGAGAGAGCGGCGCACTCCCATCGTCTACATGATCACCCACGCCGAGTGCCACGTGCCCGTCGACACCATCGAGCGCCTCCGGTCCATCGCGCGGCTCTACGGCATCTTCATGCTGCCGTCCCAGGGCACTCTCGACCTCGACTACAAGGACCGCCTGCACACCGTACAGATCGTCGACGAAGCCGCCCTCAACAAGAGCGACGAGCGCGCCAAGGTCGCCCTCGACATCATCGAAGACGCCGCCGCCGAGGCTCCACGCACCGGCCGGGGCGACGCCGGCCAAGAAGCACAAGATGCCCATGACCCAGACGATCCGTTCCCGGGCCGAAGCTCCTGGGTCTAACCGATGGTGACCCCCGACAAGCGTGAGGCCTTTCGGCGCGCGACAGCCGCGATGGACGCGCGCAGGCCCGCCGATGCCCTTCCCCACCTCTGGTCTCTCGTCGACCGCAGCCACCTCGTCGACGACGAACTCGCCGGCTACCTGCGCCTGATGGGCCAGGCTTACGCGCTGCTCGGCCAAAACCGCGCCGCGGCGACGATCCATCTCTTCCTCGGAGAGGTCGACGCGGCCTGGCGCCTCTCGTCGAACTCGCCCACCGATCTCGCCCGATGCGCCATCGCGGCCGGGCGCCGCAAAGAAGCAGCCCAGCAGTTCGAGGCCGCCGGTTGGCTCGGCCACGCGGCTATCCAACTCGAAGACGACGGCGACGACCGGACGGCGCGGGTTCTCTGGGGCCGCCTCGCCGACGACCCCCGACTCTCGGCGGACCCTTATACGAAAGGCCTCGTGCGCTACAACCTCGGCCAAGCGTGCAAGCGCCTCGGGGACGACGGCGCCGCCCGCCGGGCGACCATCCAGGCGATGCACCTGCTCGAGGCCGCGGCCGACGGCTTCGAAACCCAGGGCCTCCGGGAGCGCGCCTTCGATTGTTACCAGGTGCTCTTGAGCCTCGGGAAGAAGGGCGCCTTCGAGAACCTCGCCGAGGGCTACCTGAACTGCATCCGGATCTTGTCCGAAGACAACCTCAAGTACTACGTGCTCCAGTACTATGAGGACTTTCAAACGCTCGCCGTCGAACACGGCGAGCTTCACGCGGCGGCGACGCTCTACCGCGAGGCCGCCGAGTTTGCCCGGCGCCACGACCTTCCCTACGAGCGCAGCTACCGCCTCGCATCGGCGAGCACCCACGAAGCCGCAGCCCAACGCACCCTCCGGGACGGCGGCAGCGTGCAGCTCGCCGAAAACTCCTTCTCCGCCGCCATCGAAGCCTTCAACGAGCTCGGCGCCTACTCGCGGGTGCGCGAGATTTACGGCGCCCTCGCCCAGCTCCCCCTCGGCGACAAGAGACAGGCCCGGTACCAACGCATGGTCACCCGCCTCAGCGAAGTCCCCGACGACCGCGGACAAATCCAGAAGTTCCCGGACTACCTGCGCATGGACACGGCCTACCCAGAGATCTGGCGCCTCGACGTCATCGAATGGGAGCAAGGCGGCGACTCCGCCGAGACCATGGGCGAGGTGCTCCAGGACCCCAAGTGGCCCGAGTTCACCCGGCGCCGAGCCCTGCTCTGCCGCCTCGCGAGCCTCGGAAGCGGCGAGACCGTGCTCTCCGCCAATACCCTCGTGGGCGTCGCGGCGCAGCTCGGGCGCGTCGAGATCTACGCATCTCTATCGGCCCTCGAAGCCCTCTACGGCCACGAGGACGGCCGCGTCCGAGAGGCCGTCCTCCGGGCCGTGCGCCAGCTCTTCTTCAAGCGCAGCTTCGTCCTCGTGATGCGCGGCCTCGAAGACGAAGACGAAGAGGTGAAGAAGCGGGCCCTGTCGGCGGTGGCGGCCCTGCACTTCGGCCACGCCTTCGATCCCCTCGCGCGCATCTACCGCGAATCCGGCGATGCCACCGTCCGGCGCACGGCCCTCGAGTCCATCGGTAAGATCCCCAACGTAGAAGCCGCCGAGATGCTCATCGACGTCCTACGCCACGGCGACAAAGCCGAACGAGAGCTCGCCAGCCGCCTCCTCGCCGGCGCCGACCACCCCGAAGTCGGCAACCTCCTCCGCCGCGCCGCCCTCCACGAAACCGGCGCCGCCCGCGAAGGCATGGATCAAATCCTCCGCATGCGCGGAGTTTAGGGGATAGCCCCTAATCTAAAAGGGGCTCTTCGGCGGCCCAGCGGCGGATGATCTCGTCTTCGGAGAGCGGGTTCGCTGGCTCCGGGAGGAGCTCGCGGATTTCGATGCGGGTGGTGGTTCGGTTCCGCGGGGTGATCGACACGTCGAGCTTCACGATGCCGCCGCGTGCCTCCCGGGGCACGGCCTCGCGGAAGGTCGCCCCGTCGCCGTGGCGGTCGACCTGGCCGGTGATGAGGCGCGGCCCGAAGTAGCGATGGATCTTCTCGATGGGCACGTGGGAGTCGTAGACGTGACGCCGGTCAACCTCGGCCGTCAGCTCGAATCCCCGAGGCAGACGCAGCCCGGCCACCACCACGTCGGACTCGAGGAGGTTGCCCTCTTCGTCGTAGAGAGTGTTGGGGTTGGCCGCAGGCCCGGGGGGCTGGGCCTCCATGACGACCGGGGGCGGCGGCCGGACCTCGACCTCTTCTTCACAGGCCCCTGTGAAGAGGGCGAAGAGGGCAAAGACGGCGAGGCCGAGGAAGGCTACGGCTGGGATCGAGCGTTCGCGCACGGTGCGGATCTTGTCAGGTCAGCGCGTCTCAGTCGACGCCGCCGGTATAGCCGAGCACATCCGTGTGGGACGTGGGCGAGGGGAGGGAGCGCGAGATGTCGGCGAGGGAGCCGCCAGTCCCGGCGGTCACGTCACCGCCGACCTGGGCCACGAGGTCGAATGCTCCGCCTCCCTGGCCAGACACGCGGTACCGGCTGCCCAGATAGGCGTCGATGATGACGTCGCCGGTGAAGCAGTTGGGCTGCTGGCTGACGGCCACACCCATGATGAGCTGGTTGGTGAAGGGACCCACGTTGGTCGT
>Ga0164313_10004557_pt1 | contig 12306 bp, 9 predicted proteins | sample GuaBasSedimGuay4_FD_113735 | JGI IMG/M metagenome (GOLD analysis project Ga0164313, IMG submission 113735) | Subseafloor sediment microbial communities from Guaymas Basin, Gulf of California, Mexico - Guay4, Core 4569-4, 0-3 cm | ecosystem: Environmental > Aquatic > Marine > Hydrothermal vents >... | reverse complement strand
CCCACATGATCTTCTGGTGTGTATACATCCACCTTCATGATAGGTTCCATTAATTGTGGACCTGCTTTTGACATTGATTGACGATAAGCGGCCATTGCGGCTAATTCAAACGCAACTGCTGATGAATCCACAGCATGGAATGCACCATCAAATAAGGTTACTTTAAAGTCTAAACATGGGAAGCCCGCTAATACACCGCGTTCCTTCATTTTCTTAAAGCCAGCTTCAACAGCAGACCAGAACTCACGAGGTACGCTGCCACCCGTTACAGTTGATTCAAACTCAAAACCAGAACCTGGTTCACCAGGTTCAATGATGTATTCAATCTTACCGAATTGACCAGAACCACCTGATTGTTTCTTATGGGTGTAACTATCTTCGATTTTTTGTGTGATTGTTTCACGATAGGCTACTTGTGGTGCGCCTACTGTTACTTCAACACCATGAGTACGTTTTAAGATATCAACTTTGATATCTAAATGTAACTCACCCATGCCTTTGATGATTGTTTCGCCACTTTCTTGATCCGTTTCAACACGGAAAGAAGGATCTTCTTTGATCATCTTACCGATAGCAATACCCATTTTCTCAGTACTTGCTTTATCAATCGGTGAAATCGCAATTGAGATAACTGGATCTGGGAACACCATTGGCTCTAATGTTGTTGGATGTTTAGGATCACATAATGTGTGACCTGTTTGCACATCTTTCATACCCACAATGGCAATGATATCACCCGCTTGTGCAGAACTTAATTCATTACGATCATCGGCATGCATTTCTACCATGCGACCCACACGTTCTGTTTTACCCGTGAATGAGTTAAGAACACTATCACCTTTATTCAATGTTCCAGAATAAATACGAATAAAGGTTAATGCACCAAAACGGTCATCCATAATTTTAAATGCTAAAGCACGAAGTGGACCATCAGTTGAAACAATCGCATATTCACCTGTTTCTTCGCCTTCTTCATCTACTTCTGGTTGTGGTTTAACTTCAGTTGGGCTTGGCAAATAATCAACAACTGCATCCAATACCATTTGCACACCTTTATCTTTAAAGGCGCTGCCACAGTATGTTGGGAAGAAGTCCATTGTTAATGTACCTTTACGGATACATTTTTTAAGATCATCAATTGAAGGCTCTTCGCCTTCAAGATACGCCTCCATTAAATCATCATCTTGCTCAAGTGCAGTTTCGACTAACACCTCACGATATTCTTCAATTTGGTCTGCCATATCAGCAGGTGGATCAGTCAGACGGAACTCAGTGGTATCTTCTTCGTTATCCCACATCCATGCTTTGCGTGTTAATAGATCAACACAGCCGATGAAGTCTTCTTCGATACCGATTGGAAGCACCATAACCAGTGGGTTCGCACCTAAAACATCTTCAACTTGTTTAACAACACGGAAGAAATCAGCACCCATACGATCAAGTTTATTAACAAAGATGATTCGAGATACTTCAGATTCATTAGCATAACGCCAGTTAGTTTCTGATTGTGGTTCAACACCACCACTACCACAGAAAACACCCACGCCACCATCAAGCACTTTAAGTGAACGATAAACTTCAATTGTGAAATCTACGTGACCCGGTGTATCGATAACGTTTAAACGATGACCATCCCACTCACAAGTTGTCGCCGCAGATTGGATAGTAATCCCACGTTCAGACTCCTGCTCCATGAAATCCATTGTTGATTCACCATCGTGAACTTCACCGATTTTATGAATTTTACCAGTAAGTTTTAAAATACGCTCTGTTGTGGTGGTTTTACCCGCATCTACATGCGCGAAAATACCAATATTTCTGTACTTGGATAAATCTGCAGCCATTATTCTGTCTCTAAAAAGTAAGGTTAAAAATGATCTTGATTGGACTAAACCAGACTATTTTAAACTAAAATAAAGTTTTATGCAGAATATAAACAAAACAGAAGTGGAATTATGCTAAATACAACAGTATTAGGCTGTTTGGCGAATAAAACAGGACTTTTTACGAGCTCTGATCGCGCAAAATAATCAATCTATTTTAGTCACATCAAAGCGACACTCATCCGCCCCATTATGCATACATTGTGTCTCGGTAATATAAAGACCTTCACCCAACTTCTCACCCAAACCTCGTAAAACACCCCGCACCACAGCACATAACTTACGCTCAGATTTATAGTGAGCCGTCATATGTTCAGGATCAATAATGTCGGCGGATAACTGTGGGGGCTTGCGCTCAGGATTATGTTCATGGAGCTGATCATGAATATGTCCACCTGCATATTGAACAATGCTAAACACATCTTGATCATTGTTCTCAATATAAGGATGATAAAACTCAATTAAACGTGGTCCAACATAAGAACCAAAATCTTCTAACACATCTGCCAAAGGCATTTTAAGTGCTGTTGCCGCCGAAGTGGCAATCGCCACAATCTCAGCATCAGGATAATCTTTAGTGGCAAAGTGCATTTTATAAGCACTCTCACCCGATGCTTTCAGCAATGAATGCCAAGTCTCCTCACCACCATGTTTCTTAATCACATACTCACGTAAAAAACCAAACATAACACCATACATATGCACTCTCCCACTTAGGTTTTAATTTCTAACCATCAATAAGATAGCATACTTAGCAATAACGTACTAAATTTGTCAGATAACCTGCCCATTCCCATTTTTATCGCCCTCAAAAAGAGTAAGTTTTACGGATGAAGTGGGCAAGTGTTTGAGCGAAGCGAGTTTTTGCCCACGCCGTAAAACTTACTTTTTTTGAGGATAAGCGATAATTTGGGTGCCTTTTTCTTTGGTTCGTTTCTTTTGGGCAAACAAAAGAAATGAACGCCCAGCGGCAGCAGAACTCAATAGTAAAATAAAACTACAGTAAACTTATTTTCTATATTTAACCACTTTTCTTCTCCGTCATCGGCAACCATTGATAACGATAGATCACACTGGGGACAGATAAGACTAGGAATAGGCAAAATGTGGTGACGAAGAACTCCCATTGTTGGGGGAATATATCACCTGATAAGTGAGTTTCAGCGGCAATGGCAATCAATAGGCTGGCGAGATAATAGATGACTAATTCAATCAGTCTTATCAACACTGATTTATGTTTAACGGGATACACCAAGAATATACGGTCTGTTAGCCACGGTAAGTTGGCGATAACAAAGATGATCAGGATCAGTGCTGTTGATGACATTTAGTTAAACACCGAGGCACACAATGCTAATAAGGCACTTGGGAATATGCCCAATGCTAATATTGCTAAAGCATTGACACTAAACATCACCCGCATATCAGTCGGTGCTTGCAATACCTGTGTTTGTGTTGGAACAACATCATCAAAATACATGACTTTGATAATCCGTAAATAATAGAATGCACCAATAACCGACATCAATACGGCAACAATCGCCACTGATATTAAGTTAATATCGATAATTGATTTAATCACGGTCAACTTGGCATAGAAGCCGACTAATGGTGGAATGCCTGCCATTGAGAACATGATGATCAACATCATTAAGGCATACCAAGGTTGACGTTTGCTTAAGCCTTTATAATCTTCAATATTGTCTGCCTCAAACCCTTGGCGACTCATTAAAATGATCATGCCAAATGCACCCAAACTCATTAAGGCATAAACAAGGGCATAGAACATAGAGGCGGCATAACCTGCTTGTGTGCCTGATAATATACCTAATAAGATAAAGCCAATATGAGAGATGGTTGAGTAAGCCAACATTCGTTTTAAGTTTGTTTGGGCTATGGCAACCACATTACCGATGATCATTGATAATACCGACAATAGTATCAACATACCCTGCCAATATTGTTGTGCATCACCTAAACCATCAACCAATAATCGAATCGCCATGGCAAAGGCAGCGACTTTCGGTGCGGCGGCAATGAACAAAGTCATGGCTGTCGGTGCGCCATGATAAACATCGGGCAACCACATATGAAACGGCACAGCACCTAGTTTAAAACCAATGCCTATTATCAGGAACACTAAGCCAAAGCTTAATACGGTATTATCCAGACCACCTGCTTGAATGGTGTCGGCAATCACGGCTAAGGATAAACTGCCTGTTACACCATAGATGATCGACATGCCATATAACAACATACCTGAGGCAATCGCCCCTAAGATAAAGTATTTCATTGCCGCTTCGGTGGCAATAAATGAGTCTCTATGCATAGCAACCATGGCATATAAACACAATGACATTAACTCTAAACCCAAATAAATGGTAAGGAAGTGATAAGCCGACACCATGATCATCATACCTAATGTTGAGAATATGGCTAAGACATAATATTCGCCTTTGAATAAATCACGATCTTTTAAATAGCTGGTCGAATACAGCAATACAACAATATTGATCAAGCAAATGGCTATTTTCAATATGTCACTAAAGCGATCTTTAATATAAGTGCCATCAAAAGTGATGCCGCCCTCGCCCATTGATTGATAAATCAATATTGCGGTGATGGCTAAAGTCAATTGACTTAAACCATAAGCCCATGTCGCGCCTTTTTTGCCTAAGAAAGCAACCACTAATAAGATCGCACATGCCATTGCCAACATAAACATTTCGGGCAATGCGAATAACATATTAGGAATTTGGAAAGTGTTCATATTATTCATAGTTTAGACTGTAACACTTGTGTTAATAAATGTTCAACGGTGGCATGCATCACTTCGGTTATCGGTGCTGGCCACAGCCCAATAGCCAAAACAATCACCGCTAATGTTGCCAACATGGCAAACTCACGACGGTTAATATCTTGCAACTTCGCCACATTATCATTAGCAATATCACCAAAGATAACGCGCTTGACCATCCATAAAGTATAAGCAGCCCCTAAAATCAAAGTCGTTGCCGCCAAGAAGGCATACCAGAAATTAGCTTGGAATGCCGCCAAAATCACCATAAACTCACCAACAAAACCTGATGTACCCGGTAGACCTGCATTTGCCATCGCAAAGAACACGGCAAAGCCTGCAAAAGTCGGCATGGTGTTGATTACACCACCATAAGCACTGATCTCACGACTATGCATTCGATCATATAACACACCCACACAGAGGAACATGGCGGCAGCAATAAAGCCATGTGAAATCATTTGCATCATCGCACCTTCAATGGCTAAAACTGCCCCACTGCCTGTTGCTGAGTTGGCAAAAATACCGAATATAATAAAGAAGCCTAAAGTTACAAAGCCCATATGAGCAATACTTGAATAAGCAATTAACTTCTTCATATCTGTTTGTGCCAATGCCACAAAACCGATATAAACCACGGCGATCAATGATAAGCCGATCACCAGCCAATCTAATGCTGAACTTGCATCTGGTGTAATGGGCAAAGCAAAACGCAATAAACCATATCCACCGATCTTTAAAGTAATAGCCGCCAAGATAACCGAACCACCTGTGGGTGCTTCAACATGGGCATCGGGCAACCATGTATGCACGGGCCACATCGGCACTTTAACCGCAAAGGCAATTAAGAATGCGAGGAATAAATAAGTCTGTTCTTGCAGGGTGAGCGAGACTTCATGGAAGTCTAAAATAGCGAAACTACCCGAAACATGATGCAAATATAATAAGGCTAATAATAAGAATACTGAACCAAATAAAGTATAAAGAAAGAACTTAATCGTGGCATAAACACGGTTAGGTCCGCCCCAAATACCAATCACCAAGAATAAGGGGATCAACATCGCTTCAAAAAACACATAGAATAAAATAGCATCTAAAGAAGAGAATACGGCAATCATTAAACCATTCATAATCAAGAATGCTGCCATATATTGACTGGTGCGATCTTGAATAACTTGCCAGCCTGCTACCACGACAATTACTGTGGAAAAGGCGGTTAAGATAATCAATGGCATTGAGAAGCCATCAACCCCTAAATGATAGTTGATATTAAAGGTGCTGATCCATGAAGCCTGTTCTACAAACTGCATTTGATGGGTTGAACTATCAAACCCCACATATAAACCCAAGGATAAGACTAAGGTTGCTAAGGCAACAAATAATGACAGCGATCGCACCCAAGGATTGTTATCACCATTGATCAACACGGCAATACCACCAAAAATAGGTAGACCAATAAGTATGCTTAATAAAGGAATATTGCTCATCATATTAGACCACAAAGAAAGACAGTAAGACATATAAACCAATAATCATCACAAAGGCATAATGGTATAAATAACCTGTTTGCACTTTACGGACTATTTTAGAAGCCACAGCAATTGTTTTGGCTGAACCATTCACAATCAGCCCGTCAATGATTTTTTGATCCCCTATTTTCCACAATAATGCCCCTTTCATGCGAGCACCACCGGCAAATACTTTTTCATTAAAGGCATCAAAATAATATTTATTGTCTAATATTTGATATATGAACTTGAATCGTTGCTGAATTTTGGCGGGCAGATCTGTTCTCACCATATAAAGGTAATAAGCGGTTGCTACCCCTGCCATTGCCAACCAGAAAGGTAATGCCATCACACCATGTATCATAAAGCCGATAACACCATGATAACTTTCACTTAAGTGTGCCAACACATCATGTTCAGCACTGACATAAACAGCATCGGCAAAGAAGTCACCCATCACCATATCACCAATTAACAATCCTGCAATAATAGAAGGAATAGCTAATAATATCAAAGGGATAGTGACTGTTGCGGGTGACTCATGGGGCAAGTGTCCATCGTCAGTATCAAAACGTTCTTTGCCATGAAAGACTAAGAAGAACAGTCTAAAACTATATAAAGCTGTCACAAATACACTGGCGACAACTGCAAAGTAAGCAAAGCTACTGCCGGTGATATGAGAAGCATGAACGGCTTCGATAATGGCATCTTTAGAGAAGAAACCTGCAAAGCCTGGGAAGCCAATTAAAGCCAGAGAACCAATCAAAGCAGTCCAATAAGTGATCGGCATATATTTCTTCAAACCACCCATTTTGCGAATATCTTGTTGATGATGCATGGCAATGATCACCGAACCTGCTCCCAAGAACAATAAGGCTTTAAAGAAGGCATGGGTCATTAAATGGAACACACCTGCTGAATAAGCCGACACACCTAATGCCACCGTCATATAACCGAGTTGTGATAAGGTTGAATAGGCAATAACCCGTTTAATATCGTTTTGAATTAAACCTAATAGCCCCATAAATAAGGCAGTGATTGCTCCAATGATCAATACAAATGATAGTGCCGTTTCTGAAAATTCAAACAGTGGCGACATACGTGTCACCATAAAGATCCCTGCTGTCACCATGGTGGCGGCATGGATCAAAGCCGAAATAGGCGTTGGACCTTCCATTGAATCAGGCAACCAAACATGTAATGGCACTTGGGCCGACTTACCCATTGCGCCGATAAATAATAAGATACAAATCAACGTCATCACTGACCATTCTTGCCCTGCAAAGATACTGATAGTTTGATTCGAGATGGCAGGTGCTTGGGCAAACACATCAACATAATCTAAACTGCCTGCATACATCAATACGCCTGCAATCCCTAGGATAAAGCCAAAGTCACCCACACGGTTGACTAAGAAAGCCTTTAAGTTGGCATAGATCGCAGTGGGCTTTTTATACCAAAAACCAATCAATAGATAAGAGACTAGCCCTACGGCTTCCCAACCAAAGAACAGTTGCATAAAGTTATTCGCCATCACCAAAATCAACATTGAAAAGGTGAATAAAGAGATATAACTAAAGAAGCGGGTATAACCCTCATCATCATGCATATAAGCAATGGTATAGATATGTACCATCAAGGATACAAAAGTCACTACGACCAACATCATGGCAGTTAAAGCATCAACCATAAAGCCAACTTCAAGGCTGAGTGATCCCGCCTGTAACCATTGATATACTTGGGCGTTATAGCTTTCGCCATCAATGGCAACTAACTTCAATACCCATAGTGATAAGGCAAAAGATAAAGCCACACCCAATACTGCCGCACGATGCGACCACACTCTGCCTACTTGTTTGCCAAATAGACCCGCAATAATACTGCCGACTAAAGGTGCTAAAGCTAAAGTAAGTAAGAGGTTTTGGTTTAGATGATCTAAATATGCCATATTTATCCCTTTAGATTATCCAAATCAGCCACATTGATCGTATGTTTATTTCTAAATAACACCACCAAAATAGCTAAGCCTATTGCAGCTTCTGCCGCCGCAACCGTTAAGATAAAGAAGACAAACACTTGCCCCGCAAGATCACCCGAATAATGGGCAAAGGCGATAAAGTTTAAGTTGACTGCTAATAGCATTAACTCTATACACATCAATAAGATGATAATGTTTTTACGGTTGATAAAGATACCTGCCATCGAGATGCTAAACAACAACGCCCCTAAGATTAAGAAGTCCGATAAGGCAATCATGAGTTTGCCTCCGATGAGTCTTTGTTTTTAGGCTTAACAGCATCCATTTTAACAATACGAAGTCGATCTTCTTTACACACTTTAACTTGTTGTGATATATCTTGAGACTTACTTTTCTTGGTCCGTAAGGTCAAAGTAATTGCTGCCACAATCGCCACCGTTAAGATCACCGAAGCGATCTCAAAAGGATAAACATAGTGGGTATATAAAGACATACCTATTTCTTTTGTATTGCTGTAACCCGCCAGATGATGTGCAGGCGCGGCAATAATATCTAAACCAAAATGTGACGCACCTAATACCGCCACCATTTCCATTGTTATCAACACGGCAACCAATATACCTAAGGGTAAGTATTGAGTGAAACCTTCTTGTAAGGGTGCTAAATCAATATCCAACATCATCACCACAAATAAGAACAACACCATCACCGCACCAACATAAACCAAGACTAAGGTGATCGCTAAAAACTCATCATCTAATAACATCCAAATACCTGCACTGGTAAAGAATGCCAAGATCAAAAACAAGGCTGATTTGACAGGGTTACGCACCGTAACAACCATTGTTGCGGCAAATAATAATAAGGTTGAAAAACAGTAGAAGAGTATTTGTTCCATTAGCGATACCTCGCATCAGCAGCACGATCAGCCGCTATTTGTGTTTCATGTTCATCACCCACCGCTAATAACTTCTCTTTGGTCATAATGTTTTCACCCCGATTCTCAAAGTGATAATCAAACACCCGTGTTTCAACAATTGAATCAACAGGACAAGATTCTTCACAAAAACCACAGAAAATACATTTGAATAAGTCGATCTCATAACGTGTGGTTCGACGGCTACCATCATCACGTGGTTCAATATCAATGGTGATTGCCAAAGCAGGACAGGTTGCTTCACAGAGTTTACAACCAATACATCGTTCTTCACCATTGGGATAACGACGCAGGGCATGTAAACCTCTAAACCGTGGAGATTGAGGTGTTTTTTCTTCGGGGTATTGCACTGTTATTTTCTTTGCAAACAGATACTTACCCGTTAGCTTTAAACCCAGTAATAACTCCCACAATAAGAAGCTTTTGAAGAAATGTTTTATTGATGCTTTCATGTTTTTCATAGCTTTCATAATACGGCCTCAGTAAACCAAGGGCCGATATCATAGACTTGTGCTGTTGCCACTACGACAAGCCATACTAGGGTTACGGGGATAAAAATCTTCCAACCTAGTCGCATAATTTGATCATAACGGTAACGAGGGAAAGTCGCTCTAAACCATAAATAGAAGAACAAGAAGAAACTTGTTTTCAATAATAACCAGACTAAACCCGGTACCCATGCAAATAAGGCTTCTAAACCTGGAATACCTTCAAAAGGAGATAACCAACCGCCTGCAAACATCACTGCCGCCAACATTGAGATCAAGATCATATCGGCATATTCAGCGAGGAAGAACACCGCAAATGCCATGCCTGAATATTCAACATGGAAACCTGCAACAATCTCTGACTCCCCTTCTGACACATCAAAAGGCGCGCGGTTTGTTTCGGCAATACCTGATAAGAAATAGACAATAAACAGTGGAAATAGAGGCAACCAATACCAATATAAAATGCCACCTTGTTGAGCTAAAACAATTTCACCTAAATTTAAGCTACCTGCCGCCACTAACACGCCAACTAAGGCAAAACCCATGGCGATTTCATAAGACACCACTTGAGCGGCAGATCGTAATGCCCCCAAGAAAGCATAACGTGAGTTAGAAGCCCAACCTGCAATGACAATACCGTAAACACCCATTGAGGTAATGGCTAAGATATACAATAAGCCTGCATCAATATTGGCTAAAGTCATGGTGGCATCAAAAGGCATCACTGCCCAAGCCGCTAAGGCAGGGCCAATCGCCAACACAGGGGCAACCACAAATAGATATACATTCGATTTGGCTGGCAGAATCACTTCTTTCAACATCAACTTCAAGCCATCAGCAATCGGTTGTAACAAACCTAAAGGACCAACACGGTTTGGACCAATCCGCACTTGGATCCAACCAATAACCTTACGTTCTGCTAAAGTTAAATAAGCCACTGCCAACATCAAAGGTACGATGATTGCCAGAATTTTAATCGTACTATAAACAAGTGTATTTGCCGTGATCCAATCAATCGCCATCATGCTCTGTGTTGCCAGCCAATCAATCATGACTTGCCTCCGCAATGTTGACAGTAACATGGGCAAAGTCTGCCCCGAACAAATGATTTGTTGCTAGATAAATACAGCCATTGGCAATATCATTATCAAGCTTAAATGCAACACTTAAACTAAGTTCACCTGCAGTAATAATAATATTCTCAGCCTTACTCACACCTTGTTTTTCAGCTTCGACACTGTTCATTCTTGCCAATGAGGCTTGTTGATTTTCTATTGTTTGTTGCAAAGCTTCACTACGTCGTACCACAGCATCAACTTGATACATAGGCACTTCTGAGACCAACATTAGTCCCTTATCCACTGTCAAATCTTCAGGCAGGTATCTTAGTCCCTCTTTGTTTATTGCCAGTTTAAGTTGATCCGCCACCTCATCACGCACATCTTGTGATGACACATAATCAAAGCCATCTACTTTAGCAAGGTTGCCTAATACCCGTAATACTTTCCATGCAGGACGACTTTCACCTTGTGGTGCAACCGCACCTTTAAAGCTTTGCCATTGTTCATCAACACCAATAAAAGTCCCTGATGTTTCAGCAAAGCTGGCAATCGGCAAAATAACATCAGCTGTTGCTAAGATTTTGTCGGTAACATAAGCCGTCATTGACACCACAAAACTAGCTTGTTGCAAGGCATAGTCAACATCGGCTGAATTGGTACAATCTAACTCAGGTTCAATCCCTAATAACACATAAGCTCGCAAGCTTTGTTGCCACATCTGTTGGGCATTTAAACCCTGTAGTTCAACTGGTTTACCTGCCACAGTTTGCTGGGGTAAAACACCTGCTAATGTTGATGCTGTTGAATTAGCTGTCGGTAAAACAATCATCTGACCTTTGCTTAAACGAGTAATTAAAGCGGTTAAAGACTTAATCTTAGCGGCTTGTGGATGATTATTCGCCAAAGCACCAACAAGTAATGTCGCTTTCATTACATTCGATAATCGCATGGCAATGGTTTGATCAACAGCCGTCGGTACAATATTGGCTAATAACTCCGACCAAACTTGATCCGCTTCATCAGCAAATGAAATCAAGGCTTTGGCAATGCCTGATAAACATAACACCATCTCATTGGCATTCACGCTGACATGGCGATCAACAGGCATTAACAAGTCAGAGTTAAAGAAGTTAATATCGGTAATGGTTGCACCCATCATTTCAGCTTGACGAATACGGTGGGCGATCATCGGTTGTTCAGAACGAATATGACAGCCGACTAAGACAATATCATCACTAGCTTCAAGATCAGCCAAACACCAATCTTGATGTGGATAATCTATGGCTTGATCAGCAAAGTCTTGTTGACGCAAGCGGTGATCAATATTATCAACCCCTAAACCACGTAATAGTTTTTGGAATAAGTAAGACTCTTCTAATGTAGCTGTCGGTGAACTTAAAGCTGCAAATTGTTCTGCACCATGTTTGGTTTTGATCGCTTGTAAACCATCAATGGTGGCTTCTAATGCTGTTTGCCAATCTGTGTTTTGCCATTCACCATTATGTTTAATCATGGGCTGAGTGGCACGTTGCTCATGGTTTAAACCTAAATAACTAAAGCGATCACGATCTGATAACCATGTTTCATTTAAGCTTTCATTCTCTTTTGGCACAACCCGCATCACATCATTACGACGAGTATGAAGCTCTAT
>Ga0164313_10004556_pt1 | contig 12308 bp, 8 predicted proteins | sample GuaBasSedimGuay4_FD_113735 | JGI IMG/M metagenome (GOLD analysis project Ga0164313, IMG submission 113735) | Subseafloor sediment microbial communities from Guaymas Basin, Gulf of California, Mexico - Guay4, Core 4569-4, 0-3 cm | ecosystem: Environmental > Aquatic > Marine > Hydrothermal vents >... | reverse complement strand
TCTTAAATTGGTCTAACTCTTCCAATACAGTTATGGGAATAGCAACATCGTTGTCTTCAAAACTGGTAATTGCATCGTGATCAAAAAGTAATACTGAAGTGTCTAATACAAAGACTTTTTTTGCAGAATTTTTTTTCATATTAATTTTTTAAGTGAGGAAGTAGTCTAAAAAATATTATTCAAGAGGAAATTGAAATATACTCGAGACTTTAAGCTTCTGAATAACAGAGCGCTTAATAGTTAAATCAATTAGCAATGTTTTTTATAACAAAATTTTATACCAACTTCAAATAAATCTTAAGTGAATAGGAATTAGTTCAGCTTAAATATTTTAAAAATGTACAAAAAAAAAAGTATTGAAAATCTTTGAAAAAATAAACTAATGCCTTACTTATTAACAATAATTCAGCTCTAAATTATCACCAAAAATCACCCTTTATTTATTATATTTCTAGATCTGATACTTTCAATTATAACCGTAGAAAGAATCAGTAGGCCTCCAAAAAAAGTATTCCAGGTTGGTACTTCATCCAAGAAAAAATAGGCAATAATTATTCCGTAAACAGGTTGTGCACTACTAATGATACTTGAAGTACTTACGGCAAAATATTTAAAACTCTGTACCATCATCGTATGCCCAAATACGGTTGAAATAAGAGCCAAAATGATTATATACGGATACTGGCTTTGAATATTTGAAGTATCCATAAAAAGGAGAACAGGAAATAGTACAATGCTCAGGATAAATACCTGATAGAACATTAACATTATTCCATCGTATTTCACAATATGCTGTTTTAACATCAATATCCGTATTGCATAAAAGACAGCTGACGAAAGACCAAATAAAATACCTTTAAAATAGGAACTCCTCAAATCCATATCCGGGGCTAGAATGTAAATTCCTACCAGCACGATCAAGCCTAAAACGATATGGATCGGGTTGAGTTTTACTTTAATAAAAAAGGGTTCTAACAATGCGGTTATTACCGGATAGGTATATAAGGATAACATTCCTATAGCCACATTCGAAAATTTTAAGGCATAATAATAAGTGATCCAATGTGCCCCTAAGAACAAGGCACCAATAAAAAATGTCAGGCCATCTTTTTTTGATTTTATCCTGAGATCAATTTTTGTATACCTTATGAAAATATACAAAAATGCCATCGCTAAAACACTTCGCCACCAGATGATTACGGGTGGAGGCATGGCAATAAACTTTCCTAAAGGAGCTGAAGTACTGATAAAAAGAGTCGCCAGAAGCAGTTGAAAAAGCTGTTTTGAGTGTTGACTTTTCATATCAGATCTCACTTAAAATATCCAATGCTTTCTGCACGGAATCAATTCGAATAAAAGTAATCAGTAATCGCAATCCTTTTTTTGTTTCTTTCTCTTTCATTACGCACATTTTGTTATTATTTTGTACGTACTTTAATATTTTAGAGAAAGATTCGCCTTGATAATATTCACTTTTTTGATTGGAGATAAAATAACCGATCATTCTTTTTTGTTTCAAAATGACACGTTCGAATCCAAGTATTTTAGCCAACCATTTTATTCTTACACTGTTTAAAAGATCAACAACTTGTACGGGAAGTTCTCCAAACCGATCTATTAATTGTTTCTCAAATTCCTGAAGTTCATCTTCGGTTTTTAGATCGCTCAGATCATTATACAAGCTTAACCTCTCGGAAATGCTATTGATATAATCATCAGGAAATAAAATTTCAAAATCGGTGTCTATTTGAACTTCTTTAATAAAATATTTTGGTTCTGTTCTCTCATCTTTATACAATTCCTTAAACTCGTTTTCCTTTAGTTCCTCTATGGCCTCATTAAGTATTTTTTGATAGGTATCAAATCCAATATCATTGATAAAGCCACTCTGTTCCCCTCCCAGTAAATCTCCTGCACCTCTTATCTCCAGATCTTTCATGGCTATATTCAAGCCACTTCCCAGATCAGAATGTAATTCGAGCGCTTGAATTCTCTTACGTGCATCGTCAGTCATTACATGGTAAGGAGGCGTAATAAAGTAGCAAAATGCTTTTTTATTAGACCTTCCCACACGTCCCCGCATTTGATGCAGATCGCTTAGCCCGAAATTATTGGCATTATTGATAAATATTGTGTTCGCATTCGGCACGTCCAAACCATTTTCAACGATGGTTGTAGAAACTAAAATATCAAATTCGTTATTTATAAAAGCGAGCATTAACTGTTCCAGTTTTTTACCGTCCAACCGTCCGTGTCCAATACCAATTTTGGCGTCAGGGACTAAGCGTTGCAACATACCTGCTACTTCCTTAATATTTTCAATTCTATTATGTATAAAAAAAACTTGTCCTCCGCGACTGATCTCATATCGAATTCCATCTCTGATGATCTCTTCACTAAAGCGAATAACATTCGTTTCTATAGGATGCCTGTTAGGAGGTGGGGTCTTGATTAATGATAAATCACGTGCTGCCATAAGAGAAAATTGTAATGTTCTTGGAATGGGAGTTGCAGTTAAGGTCAGTGTATCAACATTTTCCTTAATAGTTTTTAGCTTGTCTTTTACTGCCACTCCAAATTTTTGCTCTTCGTCTATGATCAATAGGCCCAAATCTTTAAAAACGATATTCTTACTCACCAATTGGTGGGTTCCAATAATAATATCTATACTTCCATCACCCAGTCCTTTGATTATTTCATTACGTTGTTTGGTAGTCTTAAAGCGATTTAAATAATTAATTACAACGGGAAAATCTTTTAATCTCTCTTTAAAAGTTTTGGCATGCTGGAAGGCTAAAATAGTAGTAGGCACCAAAATTGCTACCTGTTTTCCATTATCTACAGCTTTAAAAGCCGCTCTTACAGCAACCTCTGTTTTACCAAATCCAACATCACCGCAAATTAGTCTATCCATGGGCTGACCTTTTTCCATATCCGTTTTTACATCTTGTGTTGCAAGTAACTGATCCGGTGTATCTTCATACATAAAACTGGCCTCTAATTCGTGTTGTAGGTAACTATCAGGGTTATAGATATATCCCTTTTGCATTTTTCGTTTGGCATAAAGTTGTATTAAGTTATACGCAATGTGTTTAACCCTGGACTTGGCTTTTTGTTTTAGTTTGTTCCATACATTAGATCCTAACTTATGAAGTTTTGGAGCTTTACCATCTTTGCCGTTAAACTTGGTAATTTTATATAAGGCGTGAATACTTATATATAAAATATCCCGGTCACCATAAATTAACTTGATAGCCTCTTGTTTCTTACCTTCAACATCAATTTTTTGTAATCCTCCAAATTTCCCGATACCATGATCTATATGGGTAACATAATCACCTATTACTAAGCTGTTAAGTTCTTTTAAACTGATGGCCTGTTTTTTAGCAAAACCACTTTTTAATCTAAATTTATGATATCGTTCAAATATCTGATGATCGGTATAACAAGCGATTCTCAAATCATTGTCCAAAAATCCTTGATAAAGAGGTTTGACAATAGTTTGGTATTGTATTTCTTCCTCTACATCATCGAAAATATCATGAAAACGTTGCGCCTGTTTTTCATTATCACAGAACAAATAATTGGTATATTTTTTTTGGGAATTTTCATGAAGGTTTTTTATTAACAGATCAAATTGTTTATTAAAGAAAGGTTGTGGGGAAGTGTCAAATATTATCGTATGAGATTTGCTTTGATTTGATAATATATCCTTTTCTTTTTGGCCTGGTTTTTTTATTCGGATTTTCAATATTTGAAAATCTGACAATTGATCTCTGATCAAGGCACCGTTACAAAATAGATCTTTAGGTTTTGACTGTTTTATTTCACCGGTTAATTTATCAAAGGTTTCTTCCGCTTTTGAGAATAGTTTGTCCAATCTGTCTTTTATAATATCCTCGTTTTGAGTAACTATGATTGTTTTGGGAGAAATATATTTTAAGAAACTTTCTCTTTTTTCTTCTAATAATTTATTCTCAACATTTGGCATAATGTTGATTTTTGTATGCTTCTCAAGTGATAATTGACTTTCTATATCAAATGTTCTAATACTATCCACCTCATCTCCAAAAAATTCAATTCGATATGGTTCTTCATTTGAAAATGAAAACACGTCAATAATACCACCCCTTACAGCAAAATCACCGGGTTCAACAACAAAATCAACGCGATTGAAATTGTATTCATGTAAAAGTTCGTTCACAAAATCCAGGGACAATTCATCCCCAACTTTTAATTTTAGCAGACTTCGTTTTAATTCACTTTTGGTAATTACTTGTTCAAATAATGCATCTGCATAGCTTACAATTATCGCGGGTTTTTTTTGGGAATTAATTCTGTTGAGAACTTCTGCCCTCAATAAAATATTTGTATTATCGGTATCTTCGATCTGATAAGGTCTGCGGTAAGAACCCGGATAAAAGAGAACATCTTGGCTTAGTGAACTTGATTTCTGATAGGAGAGTATTTGTTCCAGATCGTTTAAATAATAGGCAGCCTCTTCCTTATCATTAAAAATTAATAGTAGAGGTCTTTCAATTTTTCTAAAGATGGATGATATGGCAAAAGACAATGACGACCCTACCAAATTTGATAATTCAATTTGGTTGTCCTTTTGTTTTAAAGCCTGAACAATTTGATTTATTTTATCGAATTGATCGTAAAAATCAACAATAATGGATTTATTCAATATTAAATTGTTTTGGCAAATATAATCGAATTCATTATTATTTTTTTAGTAAGCATGTTCTTTTAGTTGAAATTACTATTTTTAGCGTAATTTTGGTGCAAGAGCACTATTTCTTAAATTTCTATACAGAATATTAGGCAGTTGATCATTCAAATACTTGAAGGAAATTAATTTATGAAAAGAAAGAAAATAACGGGTATTCAACAAATTGGAATAGGTGTCGAAGATGTCCATAAGGCATGGAAGTGGTATCGTCAGTATTTTGGAATGGATATTGGAGTTTTTGAAGATGAAGCAATTGCAGAATTAATGCTGCCCTATACAGATGGCAAAAAAAGAAAAAGACATGCAGCTCTGGCCATGAATATGCAGTCCGGAGGAGGTTTTGAAATTTGGCAACACACGGGAAAGGTGCCTGAGAAAGCTGATTTTGAACTCCAGCTCGGTGACCTTGGAATTTTTGTTGCGAAGGTAAAAAGCGCAAATCCGAAAAGCGCATTTGATTATATGAATTCCGAGGGATTAAATTTGTTAGGAAACCTGGAGAGCTCGCCCGATGCAAAACAACATTATTTCTTGAAGGACCCTTACGACAATATTTTTCAGATTGTTGAAAATGATTATTTGTTTGAAAAGACAAAATCGAATACAGGGGGAATTTATGGTGCTATTATTGGAGTAAGTAATATAGAGGAATCACTTAAGGTCTATCAGGATATTTTAGAATATGATGAGATTGTTTATGATGAAACAGGAGTATTCGAAGATTTTTCTGGTCTGCCGGGAGGAAGGCGTAAAGTGCGCAGAGTACTGTTAAGACATTCTGTTATTAGGACAGGTGGTTTTGCACCTCTGTTAGGTCCAACCCAAATAGAATTAGTACAACTGATTGACGAAAAAGGAAGAGAAATATATAAAAATCGTATTTGGGGAGATCTTGGTTACATTCATATTTGTTTTGACACGATTGGTATGGATCTGTTAAGGGAAGAAGCAAAATTAAAAGGATTTCCCTTTACCGTAGATAGTGATAATTCCTTTGATATGGGGGAGGCAGCAGGACATTTTGCTTATATTTCAGATCCGGATGGAACTCCAATTGAATTTGTTGAGACACATAAACTCCCAATTATTAAAAAATTAGGATGGAATATTGACCTAAGAAAGAGAGACCCGAATAGGTCCTTGCCCAAATGGTTGATAGGTACCTTAAGATGGAAACGTGTCAAAGATTAGTTGGTTACAATTAAGCACAAAACTTTTAGGACATTTCAAAAATTAATTGCGCCATTCGTTGTGCTATAATTCCAGATAAAAGAGAGAATTAACTCTAAGAGATCAAATGCAATAACAGTTGCAATATTTCTAAGGATGTATAGAATTCAGTAAGTGTTATAGGCAACCTCTATTAATTCATTCAAAGAAGAAGTAATTATATCGATAAAAAAAGATTAAAAATGAAAACATGAACTATAGAATCCTCTTTAACTTTCTTGTACTATTGTTAATTGTTCAAAGTTGTAACAAAAGATCAAATACGAAATATTATAGTTGGAATAGTGTTGTTGACAGAACCTGGGCAGGAGAAAACTTTTGGGCCAACAGATTACAAGATTGGGAAGTAAAAGAGGGCAAATTGATCTGCACGGAATCTTCTGAAAAAAAACCAATGAGGACAGTCCACTTGGTAACTTCCAGATTAGATAATCCCGGAAATTTTAGGATGACGATAAATACCGGAGCTACTGCATCTAACAATGAACTCAATGAAAGAGCGGCTACAGGATTTTTAATTGGTGCAGGCGCTACCATTGATTATAGGGCAGCAGCATTGATACACCACAGCCCGGGGAAAGAAGGTGGGTATTTTGCCGGCGTACGGTCTAATGGGGATATATTTTTTCAGGACTTCAATGATATTAAAAAAGAAGACCTGGCAATTTCACATATCAAACAACTTCCTCAAAGTTATCAAATAATACTTTCCGGTATGCAAGGAGAACAAGGATATCAGTTGATTTTGAAGGTGCTGACCGAATCAAATAAAGAAGAATTAGGACGACTGACATATTTAATTGAAGAAAACAAAGTCAACGGAAATGTAGCCCTGGTATCACATCCGGGAAAAGGGGAGAATACCGGAGCGTACTGGTTTAACCATTGGGAAATATCCGGTGATAAATTCAATTATAATGAATCCCATACTTGTGGACCTATCCTTACAGCCCAATACACCTTATCTAATGAGATACTTAAATTAAATGCACAATTAATGCCAATAGGGAAGGAGGATAATACAGAAGTGAAACTTGAACTAAAAATTGGAAATAATTGGGAGGATTTTGGTACTTCATCTATTCAGGCATTATCATACAATACTCTGTTTAGAATTGAAAATATTAAAGTTAATAACAGAACACCTTACCGTTTATCTTATCAGGCAAAGGCAAATGGAGCTACTTTTTACTACGAGGGATCTATAAAGAATGACCCGGTAGAAAAGGATACCGTTATCGTAGCGGCATTTACCGGGAATCACAATTTGGCCAAAGGTGTGGAATATAGCCCATTTAACTGGCAAACACAGATTTGGTATCCACATACACGAATGGTGAATAATGTTGAAAAACAGAATCCCGATCTATTATTTTTTAGTGGTGATCAGATATATGAAGGCGCTAGTCCAAGTGGTGCCGATATAGAGAATATATTTGAGGATTATATGTACAAATGGTATCTGTGGTGTTGGGCATATAGTGATATTTCAAAGGACATTCCAACAATTTGTATTCCTGATGACCACGATGTTTTCCAGGGAAATGTATGGGGAAACGGTGGAGGTGACACAAATGTTGATAATAAAGGGGGATATGTTCATGGAGCAGAATTTGTAAAAATGGTTGAACGAACGCAAGTAAGTCACCTTCCTGACCCCTATGATCCAAGGCCGATAAAAGCCGGTATAGGCACTTACTATACCAGCATGAATTTGGGTAGAATTAGTTTTGCAATAATTGAAGACAGAAAATTTAAATCAGGACCAAACGGCCTTGTTACTCCTACAAAATCAGGAAGGCCTGATCATGTGATCGATCCGGAATACAATTATGAAATGGCAGATGTTCCCATGGCGGAATTGCTAGGGAAAAGGCAATTACGATACCTCGATCATTGGGCCGCTGATTGGAAAGGAACAGATATGAAGGTGGTACTGTCTCAGACTGTTTTCGCAAATATGGCTACCCATCACGGTTCTGAATTAAAGCATTTATATATGGATTTTGATTCTAATGGCTGGCCACAAACCGGTAGAAATAAGGCCTTGTCTTCCATAAGAAAGGGCTTTGGATTTATGTTGGCCGGAGATCAGCATTTGGCAACAATAGTGCATCATGGAATTGATGAGCAAAATGATGCAGGTTGGTCTTTTTGTGTTCCTTCGATTGCAAATTTTTACCCCAGAGCTTGGATGCCTTTTGAAAAAAAAGGTGATAATTATATCGATGGGTTGCAAGAATATACAGGAGAGTATCTGGATGGTTTAGGAAATAAAGTAAATGTATATGCACATACCAATCCGGGCTCAAAATCAGGAGTTGAACCGGTAGGCTTACACGAACGAATGCCGGGCTATGGAATTGTGAAACTGGTCAAAAGCACCAGAGAGATTATTATGGAGTGCTGGCCAAGATATGTGGATCCGACAGACGCAGACACGGGTAAACAATATCCGGGTTGGCCGAGGACTATCGATATGGAAGATAATTACGCAAGAAAAGCATATAAATGGTTGCCAACGATTAAAGTTTCTGATATAGAAAATCCTGTAATACAGATAATTAGGGAAGACACTAATGAAATAGTTTATACCCTGCGCATCAAGGGGTATCAATACAATCCAAAGGTATTTGATGATGCTAATTATACCGTGATCGTTAGTGAACCGGAATTGGATTTGAAGAAGGTCTTTGATGGATTAGTGCCCTCTCACAAAATGGGTGAAGTGATTCTCGACATTGACTTAAAATAACGGAATGGAACAAGGTTTAATTTTATTAATTGCACCTTAAATTAGGACTATTTGGTTTTGAAATTATAAATTCCAACATATATATCATTAGAAAGGATTGTATTTTACTCAAATTATCGTACCTTTTAAGGTGCAATTAATAAAATTTTTATCATGGGAATTTCTGATTTATATATGAGTGTTGGGCAAAAGAGAAATATTAGCCATTTTGCTAATATTGTAAGAATTGCCTATTCAGATGGTATTATTACAGAGGAAGAAATTGAATTTCTCCAAAAAATCGCTAATAAATATAATATTGAAGATGACAAGTTCAGAGAAATTATTAGACATCCGGAGAAATTTCCCACTATCGGCCATTTGGAATGTATAGAAAGAATAGAAAGATTATATGATTTAATAATTATGATCAGGGCGGACCATGTTATAGCCGTTGAAGAAGTTTCTATTTTGTCAAAAATTGTAGTTGGCTTGGCTTTTCCACTTCATAAAGTTGATGAAATAGTTGATCGGGCTATCAAAATGAATACCGAAAAATCTGATTTGGAGACTTTTCAAAGGAATATCTTGGATGTGATTAAGATCCATTAGAAAGGTAATTTCTTTACAGATTACCGCAATTTCAGTTGCGGTTTTTTTATTCTCAAAAAATAATTTAGACAGGTCTAAAAATATATTTATATTTGTAAAAAAATAACGATTATGTATTCACGGGCAGAAGAGAATTATCTAAAAGCTATATACTCTTTAGAAGAAGAGTTGTATAAATATATTAGTACGAACATGATAGCGGCTAAGATGCATACAAAACCATCTTCGGTTACCGATATGGTAAAAAAACTAGCGACAAAAGAGCTGGTTAGGTATAAGAAGTATCAAGGTACGTTGCTCAGTGAAAAGGGAAAAGAAGTCGCGTTAAAGGTAGTCAGGAAACACAGGTTGTGGGAATATTTTTTAGTAAATAAATTGAACTACAGTTGGGATAAAGTTCATGATATTGCAGAGCAGTTGGAACATATTCAGTCAGAGACCTTAATAGATAAGCTGGAGGAATTTCTAAAATTTCCAAAATTTGATCCGCATGGAGATCCTATCCCCGATAAAGATGGGAAAATTATGCAAATAAAAACGATTAATCTATTGCAGTTAAAAGTAGGCCAAAAAGGAGTTTTGGATAATTTAAAGGACTCTTCGGATTCATTTTTAAAATATCTCAATAAGAAAAATTTGGCCTTGAGAGATAGAATTAAAGTAATTGACATAGAGCCTTTTGATAATTCTATACATATAGAAACAAAAACGCATCAATTGGTGATCTCCAAGAAGGTTGCAGAAAACTTGAATATTAAAATTTAGTATGAGCGCCTATAATCCAACATATGCCTTATTGATATTTTTAAGTATTAGCCTGCTGGTTTTTCTTTTTTTTAGACCAGGAAAAGGATGGTTTTGGGTAATATCAAATAATTTAAGAATCAATGAAAAAGTAGTCATTGAAGATATCCTTAAACAATTATATCACAATGAAAATTCCGGTAAAGAACAGAATGTAAACAGTTTAACCGCAAGCTTAAAATTTAATATTCGCCTTATTATTAAGGTGATAGAAAAGATGGCATTGAATGATCTGATAGAAATAGATGGGGATGTTTTGAGATTAACTAATTCCGGAAGAGACTACGCCCTGAGAATTGTAAGAGTACACAGATTATGGGAAAAATACCTTGCCGAAAAAACAGGATTTGATAAGGAGGAATGGCACGGTAGAGCAGAACTGAAAGAACATGAATTAGATGATGAAGCAACAAACTTGCTGGCAACCCAACTTGGAAATCCGATGTATGATCCGCATGGCGATCCAATTCCAACCAATTTAGGAATAGTTAAAAATTTAAAAGGTGAATTCCTGTCAAATGTCGCTATAAATACTGTTGGGAAAATAATCCATATAGAAGATGAACCTGATGTAATTTATAAGCAAATACTCGCTGAAAAGATTCACATCGGATCTCAAATAAGGGTTGTAGAAAACAATAAACACAGAGTTGTTTTCTATTCAGAGGGCGAAGAATTTGTCCTGGCACCAATAGTGGCGGGAAACATAACCGTTGCTCCACTTAAGAAAGATGTGGTAATCGAGGAAAATATGATCCGGTTATCTACCTTACAAGAAGATGAAAAGGCAGTTATCATTGGAATTTCAAAGGAAAGCAGAGGTGACGGCAGAAGAAGATTATTAGATTTAGGATTTGTAAAAGGTACCGAAATTAGTGTTGATTTGGTGAGTCCTATGAAAAATCCAATAGCCTATTCTGTAAAGGGTACTTCCATTGCTTTACGAAAAGATCAGGCCTCAAAAATATTAATAAAAAAAGTAGTTAATGTCTGATAATAAAGTAAAAAGTGCTTGTGAGAGCTGCTCGCAATATAATGCAAAGGGACTTAAAAAATTGGGTTTAAGGACGGACAATATGGATTTTGTTGTGGCCTTGGCCGGTAATCCCAATACTGGAAAAAGTACAGTTTTTAATGCATTGACAGGTTTGCGGCAACATACCGGTAATTGGCCCGGTAAGACTGTAGTACGTGCAGAAGGTGCCTTTGAATATAATGCTAAAAAGTTTAAACTCGTCGATCTGCCTGGGACCTATTCTTTATTATCAACTTCTCAAGATGAGGAAGTAGCGAGAAATTTTATTCTTTTTGCCAAACCTGATGTAACTGTTATTGTTGTCGATGCAAGCAGATTAGAACGAAACTTAAATTTGGTACTTCAAATTTTGGAAATTACAGATAGAGCGGTCTTATGTCTTAATTTAATGGATGAGGCCAGGCGGAACAATATAAAAATAGATCATCGTATGCTTTCCCGTGATCTGGGAATACCCGTAGTACCTACAAGTGCCAGATTTAAAGAAGGAATACCGGAATTAATTCAAACTATTGATGAAGTTGCTGCAGGAAAAGTTGTCTGTAAGCCACACCGTATAAAGAATGTTCCAAAAAATATTGATAAGGCCATAAAAAGGTTGAGTCGTGAGATTCAAAAACAATTCCCGAAACTGCCAAATAGCCGATGGATTGCGTTTCGATTGTTAGAGGGGGACATGCGCATTATAGATGCTTTAAAATCAGGAGAATTAGTTTAATAAATGCATGATGAAAAATAATTCTATTGAAAATATACTGGCCTTATCCAATGACCTTCGTTGGAAGATTGGAGACGACTTTCACGATAATCTGGCAGAAGGAATCTATGCCGATGCAGCGGAGATAGCAGGGAGTTCCGTAAGTTCAGACGGTCTTAAAAAACGATTTCGATTGGATTCTAAAATTGATAAGATCGTAACCAGTAGAACATGGGGTTTTCCTATTATGTTCTTGATTTTGGGAGTGATACTTTGGTTGACCATTGAAGGAGCAAATTATCCTTCTGCAATGTTAGCACAGTTATTATTAGAGACTTTTCATCCGGTTTTAAAGAGTATGGCCGCCGGTATTGGAATGCCCTGGTGGTTGGATGGATTTTTGATCGACGGTGTCTATTTGGCCTTGGCCTGGGTAATCGCTGTAATGCTACCTCCAATG
>Ga0164313_10004555_pt1 | contig 12309 bp, 10 predicted proteins | sample GuaBasSedimGuay4_FD_113735 | JGI IMG/M metagenome (GOLD analysis project Ga0164313, IMG submission 113735) | Subseafloor sediment microbial communities from Guaymas Basin, Gulf of California, Mexico - Guay4, Core 4569-4, 0-3 cm | ecosystem: Environmental > Aquatic > Marine > Hydrothermal vents... | reverse complement strand
CTTATGAAAATCCGCACCTGGATATATACGATCCGTTTATTCAATTTAAACGTCATCCGTTCATCGCCGACATCATTCGCGGCGGGAAGGTCATCGAACAGGGGGCCAGAACCGTATCCACCGGCGGCTATTTCAGTATTCCGAAGCTGGCATTTAACGGCGGGATGCTTGTGGGCGGGTGTGCCGGTATTCAAAATGTCCCCGCCCTGAAGGGTATCCATACAGCCATGAAATCGGGGATGCTGGCGGCGGAGACGATCCTCGAAGCGTTGGGAAATGAGAGCTTTGGTCTGGAAACATTGGGTACATATACGGATCGGATAGCCTCCAGTTGGCTGGAAAGAGAACTCTACGAAGGCCGGAATTTTTACCAGGCCCTTTCCAAATCACCGCTGCTCAAGGCCATCTATCTGGGTGCTCAATACCTGACCCGCGGAAAGGGAATTCGAGACAGAATGCCCATTCAGGATGACAGACTGACAATGCAGCCGCAGTATTCCCGGGCAGTATACCCGATGGACCAGCCGGAGAAGGATCTCTACGACAATGTGCTCATGGTCGATAAACCGACCGGCGTATACCTTTCTAGAACCATGCACCGGGAGGATCAACCCGCCCACCTGGTCATCCACGACCGGGCGCTTTGTGCCAACGAGTGTCATGCAACCTATAACAACCCCTGTACACGGTTCTGCCCGGGCAATGTGTACGAGGCTGTTCCGGACGAAGGGAATCCGGGGAGGATCAGGATAAAACTCAACCCGTCCAACTGCTTCCACTGTAAAACCTGCGATATAAAGGACCCTTACGGCAACATTACCTGGACTTGCCCTGAAGGAGGGGACGGCCCGGGGTATACGGTAGTATGATCGTTTTACGTTTTATGTTTTACGTGTTAAGTGGCTTTTTGGCTGATAGCTAAGGGTTTTCGTAGAAATAAGTTCACAGATTTTCAGCGTTCAGGAGCCGGAATTCAGATTGAGTGTGAATGATTTTCAAGAGATAATCACTGCTATTTATCGGAATATCGAAATTTATCATAAATATGTGACATTTTGTGCTGCAAACGCTCATTATACTTCTTTCCATTTTCTATGGGCTGCCAATGTGGGGATATTTTAGCAAGCGCTTCATCCAATTGCCACTTATGTTGAAATTTTCTGCCTTCAAGTTTTTCCAGGACAGCAATCTCCTGCTTGGTAATCCAATCTGAGTCAAGATTGATCGTTTTAAGTTTTTTGAAAGTAACTGCCATGGGATCGATTTCTGCAGAATTCAAAATAAATACTCGATCTGATGGTTCTAAATTATTCAGATTTGATAACGCCTTGTAGAAATGTTTTGCGTCCGGAAATTCTTTTCCAAGCATGCTTCCAGTTTCTTCAAGTGATATGCCTTGCTTTTGAATGCGTGCCATTGCTTCTGAAGTAATGGCATAGGGTACTGGACGATAGGTTTTCTGCTCAAAAACGTTCTGCAAAAAAAATAGCGAGATAAAACTTACCATAGCTGCTATTATCGGTGTCACTATCCAACTGCTTCCTATACCACCCAGAACCCTCCATCGGATACCTCTTCCGCCTTTAAGCAAACCAATCCCGATGACAGCACCCACTATCGCTTGAGAGCTGGAAACAGGAACCAGCGGAATCGTTGGCAATCCGTGATGTTTCAGGAATGCTTCCAGCCCCTGTGAAGCGAATAAAAATAACACAAGAGAATGGGCAGAGACCACCACAAGTGCAGCAACCGGCGAAAGATTCATAATACCTTCACCGACAGTTGCCATAACCTTTCGAGAGTATGTGAGAACGCCAACACTGATGGCAACGCCTCCGATAAAGAACAGTTGCTGTGTCGAAGTCAGTTTGAATAACCCGAAAAAGGAAATGTCGGCAAAAGGAGAAACCGGTATGAAAACACCCATTACATTCGCAATATTATTTGCGCCAAGGCTGTATGCTCCGAAAGCCCCCATAACAATCAGGCCATAGCGTGTCATGGAATCGAGTCTGAACATGTCGATTTTTATCCGACCGATGACAATGACGATAACTTTGTACAGGATCAGCGCAATAATTGCAGAAAGTGTCGGACAGGCAATCCATGTGATGACAATTTTTGACAAGGTGTGATAGTCGGTCAATGATCCACTGAAGAAGTTCCATCCAATGATTGCTCCCACGATTGCCTGGGATGTGGATACAGGGTACCCGAGCTTGGTCATCGAATAAACACTTGCAGCCGCTGACAATGCAACAATGAACGCCCCGGCAATTGTGTTGACCGAACCAAGTTTTCCAAGTGTATGAGATGCGCCGGCACCGCTGATGACAGCACCGAGAAGGATGAAAATGCTGCAGCAGATTGCAGCTGTACGAAATCGAACCATTTTGCTGCCAACAGCTGTTCCAAAAACATTTGAAGCATCATTGGCCCCGAGAGACCAGCCTAAAAACAGACCACTTGAAAGGAAAAAAAGAAACATCGTCCACCTTAGAGGGATCGTTTGATTACATAAATTCGCAACTTATCGGAAACGTCTTCGGCTCTGTCGGCAATTTTGTCAACATGCTTGACGAAATCCCTTAATTGCAATTTTTCACTCAACGAAAGACCCTCTTGCCTGAAAATGGTTTGCTGGAGTTTTGAAGCCATCTTATCAGATTGCGACTCCCAGTAAGGAACTTTATGAATATGGTCTGTAACCGATGAACTGTCCTTAAAAAAAGCCCTAGAAGAACGGACAGTCGCCTCAACCGCCTCAACAACAATGCTGGTCAACTCTCTGAAATCGTCATTGCACGCTTCAATCAATTGCGGCCGTTCTATGTTGAACTTCCACAGGGCTCCCTTGAAGCGATCAAGAAGTGCATCCAAATTTTCTAATAATTCAAGGACATCACCTCTTGATTCTGGAATCAGGGTTTGAATATAAAGTGTCTCCTCCAAATTTCTGCGCAGAGTATCACCTTCATGCTCAGTCTCGATGATATCATCGATCTTATTTTCAAAGGATTCAATATCGTCGGACAAAAATGCATCCACACCAGCTTTAAATAATAGTCCGGCTTCACTGACTTTGTCCAAAAAAACATCGAACTGTCTGCCTATATCAAGCCTCTTTTTTAGTATTCGAAATTCCATCTAATAATCCTTTGCTGGGGAGAATTAATTGTGCGGAAGCACTCCATGCATTACCGAACAGGAACAACTTTGCTTATCCTATTGATCATAGATCTTCGCTAGTAGTAACTGGACCCGTCCCAGCAGTGCGTGCACAGCCTATCCTTGGGAAGGCCGATGGCGGTTATGAGGTTGTCGAGTTTCTGGTAGGCCAGGGAAGTCAATCCCAGTCGCTGGCCGATGCGGGTTATCATTTCCAGGTTTTTGGGGGAGTCCGCCCGGGCATATTCCTCCAGAAAATCGGTTTCCTTTTCTTCGATTTCGCTGATGACTTTGCGGCCGGCCAGATCGAGTGTCGATCTGGAAGTCGAAAAATTCAGGAATTCGCAGGGGTAGATCAAGGTGGGGCAGGCCGGGCGCATATGCACTTCGCTGGCGCCGTAATCAAACAACTTGCGAATGTTGTCCTGCAGCTGGGTTCCGCGAACAATCGAATCCTCGCAGAAAAGCAGTCGTTTGTCCCGAATCAGATCCTTGATCGGAATCAGTTTCATTTTGGCGACCAGGTCCCGCTGTTCCTGATTCTGGGGCATGAAACTTCTCGGCCAGGTGGGGGTGTATTTGACGAACGGCCGGATATAAGGGATTCCTTTTTTGTTGGCATACCCGACGGCATGTCCGATTCCCGAATCAGGAATGCCGGCGACATAATCGATCTCAATATCGTCGTTTTCAGAGAGCACGGCTCCGCAGCGGTTGCGGGCGGCTTCAACATTGATGCTTTCGTAGCTCGAGGCCGGATACCCGTAATATACCCACAGGAAACTGCAGACCTGCATCTTTTCACCCGGCGCTTGGCACTGCTCACAGCCATCGGCTGTCAGGCGCACAATTTCTCCCGGGCCGACATCTTTTTCAATCTCAAAACCCAGGTTTGGAAAAGCACACGACTCGGAAGTCACGGCAAACGCCCCTTCCTTTTTACCGATGATGAGGGGGGTTCTGCCCAGTTTGTCACGGGCCGCATAAATGCTGTCTTCGGTCAGCAGCAGCAGTGAGCATGATCCCTGGATAGATTCCTGAACCCTTGAAATACCTTCGACAAAGGAATCCCCTTCGCAGATCAGCATGGCGACCAGTTCGGTGGGGTGCAGTTCCCCTCCGCTCATTTCGGAAAAATGCATTTTTTTCTGGTAGGCTTTCTCTCCGAGTTCCTCCAGATTGTTGATTTTTCCTACCATGACCAGGGCAAAAGTACCCAGGTGAGATCCTATGATCAGGGGCTGGGTATCGGTATCGCTGATGACGCCGAGGCCGATTGTGCCATTAAGTTTGGGAAGGTCGGACTCGAATTTGGAGCGGAAGTAGTCGTTTTCGATATTATGGATGGAACGCGAATATCCCTCACCGTTTTTTAAACACAGGCCTCCCCGTTTCGTCCCCAGGTGTGAATGGTAGTCCGTCCCGTAATACAGCTCCAGTACACAGTCCTTTTTTGATGCAACCCCGAACATTCCTCCCATGGTCAGCCTCCTCCTTCGATGATGTTTTCTATAAGTTCAATCGTTCTAAAAAATGCGTGTCGATATTGCCGGCGCGAAAGTCTTCATTATCGACGATGCGCTGGTAAAATGGTGTGGTCACCTTGATCCCCTGGATCTGGACTTCAGACAGGGCCCTTTTCAATCTCTGGATGGCCGCAGGGCGGTCAGATGCCCAGACAATCAACTTGCCGATGAGCGAATCGTAAAATGGTGTGATGGTATAACCGTTGTAGATGTGGGTGTCAACCCTGACACCGGGACCGCCGGGCATAACGACCGATTCGATTTTTCCGGGAGACGGCATAAAGTCGTTGTCCGGGTCTGCGGCATTGATGCGGCATTCGATAGCCCACCCCCTCGGCTGAATATCTTCCTGGGTAAAGTTCATTGCTTCGCCGGCCGCGATTCTGATCTGTTCCTGGACAATATCGATACCGGTGACCAACTCGGTAACCGGGTGTTCGACCTGTACCCTGGCATTGACTTCCATGAAATAAAAATGCTTGTTTTCATCCACCAGAAATTCCATGGTGCCGGCATTTTCATAACCGATGGCCCTGGCCACGCGAATGGCCATCGTCCCCATGCGTTCCCTCAGGTCTGCGTTGACTAACGGGGAAGGGGATTCTTCGATGAGCTTCTGGTAGCGCTTCTGAATGCTGCACTCTCTTTCACCCAGGTGAACGATGTTGCCGGATTGATCTGCCAGGATTTGAATCTCAATATGGCGGGGTTTCTCGATGTACTTCTCGATATAGAGATCCGGGTTTCCGAATGCCGCCCGGGCCTCCCCCGCGGCAATGGCAAAAGCTTCCGCCAGTTGCTGCTGGTCATTGGCAATGCGCATGCCGCGGCCGCCACCGCCGCCGGAGGCTTTGATGATGACGGGATAGCCGATAGTGCCGGCGATTCGGAAAGCTTCCTCAACGGAGGATACGACACCCTCGCTTCCCGGAATTATGGGGATGTCCAGTTGTTCCAGGGTTTTGCGTGCACGGGACTTGTTGCCGGCCAATGCGATCGCCCGGGGAGGTGGTCCTATGAAACAGATCCGGTTTTCCCGGCAGCGCTGGACAAAGGTTTCGTTTTCCGACAAAAATCCGTAACCGGGGTGAATTGCCCGGGCGCCGGTGTTCTTGGCGGCCTGAATGATGTTGTCGATGGAAAGGTAGCTCTTGCGGCTAAGCGCCGGTCCGATGTTAACGGCTTCATCTGCCAGCTTGACGTGCAGGGACTCCGCATCGGCATCCGAGTAGACAGCCACACTATGGATATCCATTTCCCGGCAGGCCCGGACGATTCTCAAGGCGATTTCACCACGGTTTGCAATCAATATTTTGCTGAACATATAGGTTTTTCTCCTAACGAATAAAAAAGCCCCTGTTTTTGAGGAAGGACTTCATGTGCGGGCGGAATTTTTTGCTCATGAACTCGGCCATCTGTCCGGTCCAGGTCTGGTCTTTGAGATTGCTGTCCCGGGTCTGGTAATACGTGTTGGTGACCCGGTCGTACGCCTGCAGACAGCTATTTTCGTTTTCCCGGTCATACCGGTCGGTTTTTAAAATGGCTTCTATGGGAAGGCGCGGTTTGACCGGTGGGTCGTGGTCCGGGTACCCCAGGCACATGCCAAATACCGGGTAGGCTTTTTCCGGAATTTGCAGAAGGCCGCAGACTTTCTGAGGGTCGTTGCGGATGCCGCCGATATAGACGCCTCCCAACCCCAGCGATTCAGCCGCGACCATGGTATTCTGGGCCAATAAAGCCGTGTCAACCGTGGCCACTACAAATTGTTCTGCAAATCCTTGGGCCATTTTTTTTGTATGCCGGCTGCAGGCTTTTTCCAGGCGGTTGAGGTCGGCACAGAAAACGAGAAACAATGGCGCCTGCTCCACCCATGTCTGGGGGCCGCTCAGTCGGGCGATCTCGCGGCGGATTTTTTCATCGTTCACCCGGATAACGGTGTAGGCCTGAACGTGGTTTGAGGTTGCAGCGCATTGCGCTGCTTCCAGGATGGTCTTGAGGGTTTGGTCACCCACCGGCGTGTCTTTGAATTTTCTGATGCTGCGATGCGATTTGAGCAGTTCGATTGTAGGATTCATATAAGGCCTATAAGTACTTTGAGAACCACTTTTTTTCAGGAGCGGGATAGGTGCTCAATTCCAGAACACAGCCCAGTTTGGGGCGCTTGCGTGTCCCGCCGACAATTCTTACCACCCGGGCCGCGGTTACGATATTGTCTTTTGTCAGCCAGCGGCAAACATCTGTCGCTACCTTGTTGCTGAGCCTTCCGAAACAGTTCGGCATGGATATCTGCTTCCGGCCCCCCTTTCTTACCAGGTAGACAACCGGTTTTTTGTCTGAGGTTGCGGCGTCCCAGATCAGACGGACCTTTTCCCCGGCTTTCATAATCTGCAAGGCATCCTGCCGGCTGCTGCTGTCCGGATTTTTATATTCCGTGCCTAGGGCGGCGGTATTGAAACGTTTGATAAAATCATCGTCCTTGCGTTTGCAGAAAATTTCTTTGAGTTCAACAAGTGTTTCTTCCTGTTTTTTGGAAGGTACGAATATACGTTCCAATGCATGAAGTATGCCCATGTGAATTCACCTTGCATCATACTTTAGTCGTCATTCAACAGCACATCCCCCCGATAGGGAGTTACGCCATACGGTGTCTTGTCAGGGGAGAAATCAAACGGTTTGGTGACCAGAGGATCGTCGTAAATTTTGCGTAAAAATTGTTCGCGGAACTTCGGGTGGGCCACGTTGGCAATCGCCAGAGCCTTATTCCCCAGTGTCAGTCCCCTGAGGTCGGCAATGCCGTACTCGGTGACCAGCACGAAACCATCGTAGGCCGAGGCTGTCAGGCTGACACCCGGCGGCGAGGTGGGCACGATTTTTGATTCCCCCTTGCTGGTGAGGGATTTTATGGCGATGACAGGTGTGCCGACACCCGGTTCCTGGATGGCCCTGATAAAGTCCGGCTGGCCGCCTACACCGCCGTAATACCGTCGAGGGTCGATGAAATCCGCCCACACATTTCCGAAAAGATCGACACCGATGGCGGTGTTTACCGAGACAAAGGGGCAATTGGCTTGAATGGTTTTCGCCGCATTGGTGTAGGATGATGGCCGCATCTGAACACCCGAACGCATGTGGACGTAATCGTACAATTCACGGGACCCCATGATCAGGCTGGTTGTACTGTAGCCCATGTTGGCTGATTTTTTGCGGTTGGTGACGATGCCGGATTTTTGCAGCAGCAAATGCACCATTTTTAAAAACGGAAGCACGGGTGACCGGGATTTCAGGGCACGGGTCAGCGCCTCGATGGCTGCCGTGGGGGTGGCGGCATTGGACCCGACATAGCAGGTGATCGCTGTCTGGTCCTTGAATTTTTCGGCAATGATACTGGCGATATCATCCAATTGGATGGTTTGCGGATATGCGCTCAAATGATCCCCCGGGCTGGATATATTATAAATTTTCATGCCCAGACGCGCACAACGAAGCATGAAACTTCTACTATCACCAAATTATTCGTATGTTCATTTTACGCGAATTCATGAAAATTTATAAAAAAAGATCGCTTTTATTTTACAACATTAGAAACATGCATCAGCACAGATGGTGTTTAATATCCCAGGTTTTGAGACAGGAATACCATTCTCAAATGCGGCTGACCGTTTATAGTGAATAGCCACGAAGGCGCCAAGACGCTAAGAATTCCAAGCTTGTTCTTTGGGTCTTGGTGTTTTGGTGGCTGTAGTATGTTTTGTATTTATCGAATTAAGTGTTAAAAAGCAATGCCGATAAATAAGGCTGAAGCGAGAGACGAATCACCAAAGAGCAGGTTGAAGGTCAAAGGCTGAAGGTAGAAGGAAAAACCGGATGATAGTGACTGAGCGACAAAGTAATAGAGCAGGGGGTCAGGTTAAAGTCCGAAGGTTTAAGGAGCCTTATGGCTTATTGCCAACCGCCTCTTCAGTCTTCCACCTTTTACCTTCTTATCCCGGCAGGTAATCCCAGACCTGGTCGAACATCGCTTGTGATACTTGGCGGGCTTTTTCCGCCTTGCCGGCCTCGATGGCGTCCAGCATGGCCAGGTGGAAAGGGAGGGACTCGCGCTGGATATTGATATCATGAATATCTGCTTTGCGGGCCGTCTGTACCGCCTGCCGCATGGTGTACCCGATCTGGGCCAGCAAGTCGTTGTGGCAGGCGTCCAGAATTGCCGCATGAAAGGCCATGTCGCTTTCCAGGTAGGTGTCGTATTCATAATCGGCTTCGTTGACGAGGGTTTTGGCCAGCCTTTCGTAGCAGGCCCGGATATGCTTACATTCCTTCGGGTCGGCTCTCTGGGCGGCAAAAAAGGCGGCTTCGGATTCGATGATGCGTCGCACTTCGGTGACATTTTTCAGGAAGTCCAGTTTGTCCCCCACCTTCAATTTCCAGAGCAGTACGTCTGCATCGAAAAGGTTCCAGGCTTCGCGGGGCTGAATCCGGGTTCCGATCTTGGGCTGGGTCCGGATGAGGCCTTTCTGGGTCAGCACCTTGGTGGCCTCCCGCAGTACACCCCGGCTGACCCCGTATTGCCGGCAAAGCGCATCTTCGTTAGGCAGCGTGTCCCCCGGTTCTACCTTCCCCTTCATGATCATCAGGCCGATCTCTTCGACGACATATTCATAGAGTTTTCTGTGAATGGGTCTAATTTTCATTTTTTCTAACCTTTACATTAGGCGAATGATGTTGGCTTTTGAGCTTGACTTCGGTGAACCGTTCTGTTATTCATATAATCATTATATGATAATATGAATAGAATCAAGTTTTATTTCGAGGAGAAGCGTGATGGATCATCAACAGTACATAAAAATGGAAGAGGCCTATGGCGCGCATAACTACAAACCACTGGATGTGGTGCTGAAGCGCGGACAGGGAGTCTGGGTGTGGGATGTGGATGGCAATAAGTACCTTGACTGTCTGTCGGCCTATTCAGCCGTAAACCAGGGCCATTGCCACCCTGCAATCATGCAGACCATGATCGACCAGGCGCATCGCCTCACCCTGACGTCGCGTGCCTTCCGCAACGACCAGCTGGGACTGTTCTACAGGGAGCTCTGCAGGATGACGAATTCGCACAAGGTGCTGCCCATGAACAGCGGAGCGGAAGCCGTGGAAACGGCGATCAAAACCGTGCGCAAATGGGGCTATACCGTCAAAGGTGTTCCCGAAAACGAAGCTGAAATAATTGTCTGTGCCAACAATTTTCACGGCCGGACCATTACCATTGTGGGGTTCAGTACCGATGAGAATTCACGTAAAGGCTTCGGGCCTTTTACGCCGGGATTTAAGATCATTCCCTTCGATGATGCCGCAGCCCTGACCGAGGCCATCACACCCAACACGGTCGGTTTTCTGGTGGAGCCCATCCAGGGGGAGGCGGGGGTCATAATCCCTGCCGAAGGGTACCTCAAGGAGGTCAAACGCATCTGTGAAGAAAACCAGGTTGTATTGATCCTGGATGAAATTCAGACCGGTCTGGGGCGAACCGGAAAGCTGCTGGCCGAAGAGCACAGTGGCATCGAGGCTGACCTGACCCTGATCGGCAAAGCCCTTTCCGGCGGGTTTTATCCGGTTTCCGCGGTTCTTTCCAACAGCGAGGTCATGAACGTTCTACAGCCCGGCGAACACGGCAGCACTTTCGGCGGCAATCCACTGGCCTGTGCAATTTCACGCACAGCCCTTAAAGTGCTTCGGGAGGAGGGCATGATAGAGAACGCCGCTAAGATGGGCGCATATTTCCTTGACGGCCTCATGGCGCTGGCCGACGACAGGGTTGAGGCGATCCGGGGTAAGGGCCTGCTGGTCGGAATGGAATTCGTACCGGAGGCAGGCGGGGCCCGTCAATACTGTGAAAAACTAAAGACGGCCGGAATTCTCTGCAAGGAGACCCATGACAATATCATCCGGTTTGCACCGCCGCTGGTCATTACCCGGGACGAGGTGGACTGGGCACTGGAGCGCATAGCAAAGGTGATTTTTTAGGCTGAAGACTGAAGTTTGAAGGTTGCCGCAAGCTTTCGGCTTCGTGTCTTTGTGGCCAATTTAAAAACAGGAGTTGGAAAAATGGTCGAAAACGTCATCATCATGGGCGCCGCAGGGCGCGACTTTCACAATTTCAACGTTTATTTCCGGGATAACCGACGCTACCGAGTGGTCGGCTTTACCGCCACCCAGATTCCGGATATCGATGGCCGGTGCTACCCGGCGGAACTGTCCGGGGGGCTTTATCCTGAGGGCATTCCCATATATTCCGACCATCGGCTGGCCGAACTGATCCGGAAGAATGCCGTGGACCTCGTGGCCTTTTCCTACAGTGATGTCCCTCACGGCGAAGTCATGCACAAGGCTTCCATCGTGACCGCCGCAGGAGCTGATTTCATCATAATCGGGGCCCAGTACACCATGCTGGTTTCGAAAAAGCCGATGATTTCCGTGTGTGCTGTCCGTACCGGATGCGGAAAATCGCAAACCAGCCGCCAGGTGGTGCGCATGCTTCAGAAAACAGGGCGGAAGGTCGTTTCCATACGCCACCCCATGCCCTATGGTGATCTGACCAAACAAGTTGTTCAGCGATTTTCATCCTATGACGATTTTGACCGCTACAACTGCACCATTGAGGAACGTGAAGAGTACGAGCCGGTGGTGGACATGGGGGCGGTTGTCTATGCCGGTGTCGACTATGCCAAAATACTGGAGCAGGCGGAAAAAGAGGCGGATGTTATCGTCTGGGACGGCGGAAACAACGACACGCCTTTTTACAGACCGGACGTTCACATCGTGGTTTTCGATCCCCACAGGGCCGGGCACGAAACCCGTTACCACCCGGGGGAAACCAACATGCTCCTGGCCGACATCGCCCTGATCAATAAGGTGGACAGTGCCTCACCCGGGAATGTGGACACGGTGCGCCGGACCATCCAACGACACAATCCCGAGGCGGCCATTGTCCTGGCCGAATCGAATGTGACCGCGGAAGATCCGGGCAGGATCCGGGACAGCCGGGTGCTGGTGATCGAAGATGGACCCACGCTGACCCACGGCGAGATGGCATATGGCGCCGGCATCATTGCCGCCGAGCGTTTCCAGGCTGCCGAAATCATAGATCCCCGGCCTTTACTGAAGGGCAGCCTGAAGGAGACATTCGCGGCTTATCCCAACATCGGAAAACTCCTTCCGGCCATGGGATACAGCACCGAGCAGATCGGCGACCTGGAGGCAACCATCAACAGCATTGACTGTGACCTGGTTTTGTCCGCTACACCCATCGATCTCACCAAGCTGATCAACGTCAATCACCCTGTCCAGCGCATACGCTACGAGTATCGGGACCACGGGGAGCCGACGCTGGAAGAAGTGTTGATGGAAAAACTGAAAATCAGTCCGTAGAAATTGGATTGTCATGAAAGCAGAACGAAAAAAGATCCTCCTTGTCGCCCTGGGTGGCAATGCCCTGATTAAAAAAGGGCAGCAAGGGGCCATCGAAGAGCAGTTCGAGAATCTCAGGAGACCCATCCGGCAGATTGCTCGGTTGGCAAATGATTATAAAGTGGTCATCACCCACGGTAATGGGCCCCAGGTG
>Ga0164313_10004554_pt1 | contig 12310 bp, 10 predicted proteins | sample GuaBasSedimGuay4_FD_113735 | JGI IMG/M metagenome (GOLD analysis project Ga0164313, IMG submission 113735) | Subseafloor sediment microbial communities from Guaymas Basin, Gulf of California, Mexico - Guay4, Core 4569-4, 0-3 cm | ecosystem: Environmental > Aquatic > Marine > Hydrothermal vents... | reverse complement strand
CTGCACGAGCGAATCGCACACCAGCGGGCGAACCGCCTGGCGAATCTGCTCCTCGGAATAATGGGCGAATACAAACAGAGCAATAAACTCATCTACCAGGCCATGCTCGAGCAGGGGGTTTCGGAAAAGATCACCCCCAAGCTGCAGGATCTGGGCAGCCGCCTGCTCAAGTCCGCGGTGATGAACCTGGATCCGGAACTGCGGGATGAGCTGTGGGTCAGCGAGGCCATTGCCTGGCTGGGCAAGCTGGACATCAAACGTGCCGAACCGGCCCTGACCAGGATACTCAAGGACAAGAAATACTTCTTCTTCCCGGTGTGGCCGTCCGAATGTCGGCAGGCCGCGCGGGAAGCCCTGGACGTCCGGGGAACCCCGGCCGCCCAGGTTGAAGATGAAGCGATAGACGAGAGGGAAACCAGTGTCGATGAGATTCAGTGATCTGATCATCCTGCTGTCCACCGGGATCAACCAGCGGAAGATGTATTTCGATTCCCACCCCAAGGTGCAGAACCTCGGTCAGGATTTTACCGACAGGATGGTGGAGGTTCTCGCCAACAAGGGTGAAACCGGGTTCTTTTTCGGCATCCTGAACGGGAAGTTTATCCGTGATGGAAAGTACCTGATCGGGCCGTCCATCGCCGGGCGAAACCTGATCGACTTTGCCGAAAAGCTCCAGTGCGGGGGCTTCCTGTTCCGCCAGGGCCTGGACGCGGACGAGGTGAGATCCTTCTTCAGTGTGGCCGCCAATCTCAGGGACAGGGTGGGCTCGGTGGAGGAATCGATCGCGCTGTTCCAGTCCAACGGCATCCGCAACATCGAGGTTTCGCCTTACTTCCGCGAAGGTGAAGAGACCGACGCCAACGGCGTCAAGCTGGCGCCGTTCGATCCCGGCCTGATCCAGTTCGACTTCAGCGATGATGAAGATTACGACGGCAGCGGTGGTATGGGCAAATCGATCGCGCAGGAGCTCGAACCCCTGTTGCCGATTTTCCAGTCCATGTACGAAACTGTCCAGACCAACAACATCCACATCAACAAACAAATGGACGTCGATGTCCACATGGCCATGGGCGTCGGCGAAGAGCTTTTCGAGGTGTCCGACCGGCAGACCATGGACGTCATGAACCTGATGCGGTATCCGGACTACGACAGCTACACCATCGGGCACTCGGTGCGGGTGTCGACCCTGGCGCTGACCGTGGGCCGGGAAATGGGCTGGCCGGAACATCTACTTTCCGAACTGGCCAGCGCCGGCCTGCTGCACGACATCGGCAAGGCGAAGGTGCCTGACGAAATCCTCTACAAACCCGGCAAGCTGAACGCCGAAGAACGCAAGATCGCCGAGTCGCACGCGGCCATCGGCGGCAAGATCCTGCTGGCCAAGGGTGACGCCAGTCCCCTGATCATCGCCGGCGCCTGGGGCCATCACATCCGGCACGATCGCAAGGGCGGTTACCCACCCCTTCCCGAGTGGGCGATCCAGAGCCCCATCGCGAGCCTGATCCAGATCTGCGACGTCTTCGAAGCCCTGACCGCGGCGCGCCCCTACAAGTCACCCCTGCCTCCGCGCCGGGCGTTCGAGATCATCCTCAAGGACCGGCGGGCTTTCGACCCCGCGCCGTTGACCGCGTTGATCCGGGCCATCGGCCTGTACCCTCCCGGCAGCGAGGTTGCGCTGACAGACGGAACGCGCGGTTACGTCATCGCCAAGGGGCCGGACTGGCAGCTGCCCACCGTACGTGTCACCCGGGATTCCGAAGGAGGCCACCTGTCCAGGGATAACCAGTATGTGGCAAAGCTCCACGAGGAAGAAGACCTGGCCGTGGCTGATTTCCTGATGGTCGGCCTGGACCCGGACTCGGCCAAAGACATGGCGGAGAACGAGCCCGGCAAAAACCAGGATTCGGACGAGGAATGGGAACAGGGTTTGGTTACTGAACTGGACGACATCCTGGAAGAATCAACTATCTGAAAGCTGGTCCAGTTCAACAAAGCACCCCCGGAACGGATTCCAGGGGTGCTTTTTATTTCGCTTCGAACCGATATGGGAAGAAGACTACTTCTTCACCGCTACCGGGTCCGGCTGCGACGGCGACTGGGACTGAGGGGCCGACGTCGGCTCCGGGGTCTGGCGCTGGCCCGAGCCCATGGCGCAGTTGCCTTCGAAGAAGACGCCTTCGTCGATGACCAATCGCTTGGTCTTGATGTCGCCTTCCACGTGTGAGCCGCTCTGCAGCTCGATCTTGTTTTCGGCAACGATGTTGCCGAACAACTTCCCGCCGATGATGGCGTTTTTCACCTTGACCTTGGCGTGCACCACACCGGTCTTGCCGATGACAAGGCTTTCAGGCGTTCCGATGTCGCCCTTGAATTCGCCTTCGATGCGCAAGGTGCCGCGCACCTCGATCTTGCCGTCGAACTTGCAGCCCTGGGCGAGAATTGAAGTCTGGCCTCCGGCCATGCTCTGGTTTTCGGGTTCTTTTCCGAACATCGTTTTCCTCCTTGGCCCGGTCGGCATTGCGCCGGGTTTTCTTACGACTCTCCGGGCAGCGAACCCGGTTGCTTCCTCAAAAAAATCTTCTCCGGGTCCGTTCAGTTCCGGGGCGGATCACCCGCCACGACAGTGCGGGGATCCACGGCCTCACCCTGGTGCCAGATCTCGAAATGCAGGTGGGGTCCGCTGGCCTGGCCGCTTTCGCCCATGTAGGCCACGATCTGTCCTGCTTCGACCTGATCGCCTTTGCCCACCGCAATCCGGCTCAGATGGCCATAAACAGTTAAGTAACCCAATCCATGGCGGATTTCAACAAAGTTCCCCAGGAAGCTGTCCGTTCCCGTGCGTTCCACGACGCCCTGGGCCGCCGCCATGACCGGCGCGTCCAGGGGCCCGGCAATGTCGATTCCCAGATGGGGTTTGATGCCCTTGGGGATACTACCGGAAATGAACTCCTGGGTCACGTAACCTTTGGCCGGCCAGCGGTCGGGCTTTGGGCTCAATGACAGGGCAGCCGCCCGCTGCATGCCCTCGCCCGACGAGGCGGGAGCTTCGGCCAGCCAGGCCGCCAGGGAATCGGCTCCCGCCGGAGACGCGTCCTCAACGCCCAGCATATATAGGAGTTTTTCCTGGATGGCGCGCATCTGTTCCATTTCATGTCTCAGTTCAGCGGCCACCATGATGTCCTGCCGGGCATCGGTGAGCTGGGATTCCAGTTCCCGGATCACCGCCCTTTCGGTGTGTTTGCCGGCGAACGACATCATCAACATGGCCACCACTCCCAACATCATTACCACCAGGACAATGAGGGTCACGACCATGGCGCGGGAAATACCGTACTGCCGGGTTTCCCTTTCGTCGCCGGGGACCAGGATGATTTTGGTGTAGGCGGGAATTCCCATGATGCTGCTCAGTCCTGATCCTGGATTAGGGCTCGTTGGCCTGTTTTGTTGCGGACGCGAGGAAACCATAAGTGGAATTCGGTTCCTTTGCCCGGATTGCTGTCCAGTTCGATGCGCCCGCCGTGCTCGTGCACGATCCGGGCCACAATGGAAAGGCCCAGGCCCGTGCCTTTGCCGTAGTCCTTGGTGGTGAAAAACGGCAGGAAGACGCGGTCGTGATTATCCCTGGGAATTCCTTCCCCCGTATCCTTGAATTCAACCAGCAGTTCACCGGGCCCGCCGTCCATCAACAGCACGTCGATGCGCCCGCCGTCCGGCATGGAGTCGATGGCGTTGGCCAGCAGGTTGAAGAACACCTGCTCCAGTTCGTTGCGGTTGCCGAACACCGATGAGTCGGTTTCCTCGACGACATTCAGTTCGACGCCTGCCAGCTTGAGGTTCTTCTCCATCAGGTAGGCCGTCTCGGTGATAGCCTCAGCCAGGTTCATGCTGCCGCGTTCGCTGCCCGTGGGCCGGGCGAAATTCAGAAGACCCTTGATGATGCCGCGGCACTGCTCGGTCTGCCTGATGATCCGGTGGATGTCTTCCCTTTCGTCTTCGCCTTTTACCGTATCCTCCAGCATTTCGGCCGAAAGCAGGATGGACCCCAGCGGAGTGTTGAGCTGGTGCGCGATGCCCGCGGCCAACTGGCCGATGCCGGCAAGCTTTTCCGTTTCGCTCATGCGGTTTTCAAGCTGCTTTTCCGAAGTGATGTCCCGGGCGATGACCACGAACGACCCGCTCTTTTCCGTCAGGGGACCGCTTCCCGGCGAGATGCTCGACAGGGTCACGCTGATCTGCGTGGCCTGGCCGCTTTCCTTTTCGAGCCGGGCTTCGTAGGTAAAGCTGCGGCCCAGGCGCCGGATGTCGTCGATGGCCCGGTCCAGGGCAAGATCCTTGTCGAGATCCAGGCTCTTGATCTTCCGGTTCAGGACGTTGCGGCGGGGGAGGTGGAATAGATCCTCGGCCGCCTTGTTCCACTCCATGATTCGGCCGGCGTGATCCAGCAGGAAAATGGCCTCGCCGGCGTGGTTGATGATGCTGCGGTATTTCGTCTCCGAACGTTTGAGCCGCAGGTTGCCCAGTTCCGTTACCCTCAGGCGGAACAGGGCACTCCAACCCAGGATCAACACGAACAGCTGGAACAATCCGGACTGCAGCATGTCCGAAAGAACCAACCCCCCCTGCCATTCGGCCTGCCACAGGGCCTGCAGGGAGCCCGTCTCCTGATAAGTGACGTGGATTTCGAAAAGGTTGATCAGGATATAGGCGAGCGATCCGCCCACCAGGGTACCGCGGAAAATCTGCAGCCTGAGAATCCGGCCGGGTCGCATCCATTTCGGCATTTTGGAGATCATGAAATGTCCGTATCCACACCCATGATTTTTAGGACCCGCACCAGATCGGAATCGGAATAGAAGCGCAGGCTGATGGAGCCTTTACCGTTGTCCGCATCACGCGCGATGGCCACCGGTGAACCGTACACCCTTTCCGCATTTTCCATCAGGGCCCGCAAGGCCGGATCGACGTGACCATTCGCTGCCTTCCTGCGGGCCTTTTTCTTCTGGGGTTTGCTTCCGCCGGCCTGGACCCGGCGCTCGCATTCCCTGACCGAAAGATCACGGCTGCCGCACATCTTCGCCAACTGGACACGTGCCGGTCCGGCGGGCAGGCCGAGCAGGGCCTTGGCGTGACCGCGGGTGATTTTGCCATCCTGCAGAAGGGTCAGGATTTCTTTTTCCAGGGTCAGGATGCGCAGCATGTTGGTGACGGAGCTGCGTTTTTTGCCGAGCATTTCCGCCAGTTCCTCCTGGGTCGCCCCATATGACTCCAGGAGATTCCGGTACGCCGAAGCCTCTTCCACGGGACCGAGATCTTCGCGCTGGATGTTTTCCAGCAGGGCCACCTTGAGCGCTTCGGTTTCTTCGTAGGTGCAGACCAGGGCCGGCACCTCGCTCAGGCCCGCCAACCGGGCGGCGCGCACCCGGCGTTCGCCCGCGACCACACAGTAGGTGATCAGGGACGGGGACGCTTCGCTGTCCGGATGTTGGGTCGCCGTTTCCCCGCCCTGAAGTTGGCGAACCAGGACCGGCTGGAGGATTCCCACCTGTTCAATGGAACTCGCAAGTTCTTCTAACTTGTTGCTATCAAATGATTTACGCGGCTGATCGGGGTTGAATCCGATGTTTTCGAGGGGCACCTGGTGGATGCTGGCATCCTCGTCGGGCGAGGAGGTCATGCCCTTGAGGTCCGTTCCCTGGAACAGCGCGGACAGACCCTTGCCAAGGACCCGGTTCTTGTTCACGGAGTCATCCTTCTGAGCCGACGGCGCGCTTTTCATTTTTCGCTATCACTTCCTTCGCCAGTTCCAGATAGCTCCTGGCCCCCACGCATTCCACATCGTACAAAATGATGGGTTTGCCAAAGGAGGGAGCTTCGCTCAGGCGAACGTTGCGGGGAATTTTGGTTTCGTAGACGGTTTCGCCAAAAAAGTCGATGGCCTCTTCGGCAACCTGGTTGGACAGCTTCAGTCGCCGGTCGAACATGGTCAAAAGAACGCCTTCGAGGCGCAGGGCCGGATTCAGGCTCCGCTGGACCAACTGCACAGTGCTGAGAAGCTGGCTCAATCCTTCCAGGGCATAATATTCGCACTGGATGGGGATGAGCACGGAATCGGAAGCCGTCAGTGCATTCAGGGTCAACATGCCCAGGCTGGGCGGAGTGTCGATGACGATGAATTCATAGCGACTGCGTAAAGGGTCGACGGCTTTCTTGAGGAAACTTTCCCGGTTATCCTGGCTCACCAGCTCCACCTCCGCTCCTGAGAGCCGGCGGTCGGTGGGCAGCACATCCAGGAAGGGGATGTGGGTGTTGTGGATGCTTTCGCCCAGGGACGAACCACCCAGCATGAACTCATAACTCGTTGACTTGCTGGGCGATACCCCGACGCCGCTTGTGGCGTTTCCCTGGGGATCCAGGTCGATCAACAGGGTTCTTTTTTCCGCCACCGCCAGGCTGGCGCTGAGATTGACTGCCGTGGTCGTCTTGCCGACGCCACCTTTCTGATTGGAAATAGAGATGATTTTACTCATGGTGGGGATCCGTTCTCATTTGATTCCTCCGTGACAAGCTGGGAAGCCAATGTACCCGCAATGCTCTTCCGGAGTCAAGACGCCCCGTGGGAAAAGGGGAATGTTCCACGTGGAACATTGGTCGAGGATCGGGGAAGTGGTGAAAAATGAATGTTCCACGTGGAACATCGTTAGCGAGAGAAAAGAATCAACGAACCTGGATTTTATACCTCGACAACACCAGACTGGCCCCCGGCAGGGTTGCCGGCCGGAGAACGCTGCTGCCCTCGCTCTGGAATTGGTGAGTGGAGGCGGCGCGATACTGGCCCTTTTGGAGTATGTCCAGTTCGCCGGCCAACTCCTCGCTCCATATCTGGTCGGGAGGATAGAATCGGGCGATCAGGAGTGATATTTCGCCCCCCGGGGACGTGTTTGTGCCCTCTGCGACCTCCAGAAAGGGCGTCAAACCGTCCAAAACCGCCGAATCCGGCAAATGCAGGGCTTTTAGGGAGATAAGAATATGGGAGGGGTGTGATTCGGGAAATTCATCGTCCAAGCCGTCAATACCCGCATCGCCCCAGCGACTTGCCGCCACCCAGGGGGATTCGCCCCCGGCCAGATGCGCCACCCGCTCCAGAAACCAGGCCCTTTTCTCCCGGGGTTCAACCAGAAGGGTCCTAACGGACAGATCCGCGGCGGCCATCTGGATGTGCCAGACGATTCCGGGCAACCCCGCCCCCGATCCGAGATCGAAATACCAGATCCGGGTTGCTTCCCCCAGGTCGGAAACATCGGGATCAACGAGGCGGTCCCAGCCGCCCCGGCACTGCTGGATCAATCCATCCAGCCTGTTGGCGGTTCCTTTCCTCGACACGAGATTGATCTGGTTGTTCCAGCGCAGGACATCTTTCCGATACTCACCCAGCATCCTGTCGATTTTTTTTGGGATCCCACTCATGACCGCCGCCTATTTTTCGGTTCACCGGTTTCCGAGGGGAACAGTTTTTTCATGTACACCGTTAGCACGGCAAGATCCCCGGCCCGCACTCCATCAATCCTGCCAGCCTGCCCAAGGGTGGCCGGTCGGATACGATCCAGTTTTTCCCGCGCCTCGAAGCTCAAGGAGGTCAACGACTTGTAGTCCATGGTGGGGGGCAGTTCAAATTTGTCCAAATGCTCCCGATTGCGCAGCAGGCGGTTGTGCTTGGCGATATAACCATCGTATTTGATGTCATTTTCCACCTGGTTTTCCGCACCGGACAACAGATGGGGCGACGATGAGACTTCCTTCAGGGTGCGATACTGATACTCAATCCCACTCCAGAATTCGTCCGGCGCCTGGACCTCTTTTTTCAGGTCCCGGAGACCGGTGCCGGGAAAACGCAGGTAATCGGCCGCCATCAACCGGATTCCCTTTTCCTTTACGAATACGCTGGTCTTCTGAAGAAGGTCATCGAAACCGCGGACAAATTCCCGCCGGGCCAGCAAAAGCTTCCCCGCCTGTCCGGACAGCAGGCCCAGCTCCATGGCCAGGTCCGTCAGGCGATCTTCGGCGTTGTCGCAGCGCAAATGGAGCCGATGTTCGGCCCGCGAGGTAAACATGCGATACGGCTCGTTGATTTCCTTGGTCACCAGATCGTCCACCAGGACACCGATATAGGCCACGTCGCGGCCTATCTCCAGGGGCTTTTTCCCATCCAGGGACCACACGGCGTTGACTGCTGCCACCAGGCCTTGGGCCGCCGCCTCCTCGTATCCGGAAGTACCCAGTACCTGTCCCGCAAGATAAAGTCCCGCAACGGGTTTTGTTTCGAGGCTGCGGTGGATCTGCCAGGAGGGCACACTGTCGTATTCCACCGCGTATCCGAACCTGATGATCCGCGCGGACTCCAGTCCGGGTATCGATTGCACCACCCGCTCCTGCACGTCCGCCGGCAGGCTCGTCGACAGACCGTTGACGTATATTTCGTCGGTGTCGCGTCCTTCCGGCTCCAGGAACAGAAGATGCCGGTCTTTGTCCGCGAACCTGACCACCTTGTCCTCGATGGAGGGACAATACCGGGGCCCCTGACCTTCGATTTTCCCGGTGAACAACGGGGACCGGTCCAGGTTTTCGCCGATGATCCGATGCGTGTGTTCATTGGTGTAGGCCATGTGGCAATCGATCTGGTCCGGCGCGAAATTTTCTGTGCGGAAAGAAAAAGGAGCTGGGTTTTCGTCGCCCTTTTGTGGTGTAAGTTGTTTAAAATCAATAGATTGACTCGCAAGGCGCGGAGGGGTGCCGGTTTTTAGCCGCTTCAACTCGAAGCCGTAATCGGCCAGGCTTCCGCTTAGTCCTTCGCTGCTTGCGGCTCCTTCGCGGCCTCCGGTGGTGCGGTGGTCACCGACGTGCATCAGGCCCTTCATAAAGGTGCCGGTGCAAAGAACGACCCGGGCGCCGGCCAGGGTGCGCCCCCCACGCAGCATTACCCCTCCAATGTGCCCGGATTCAACCACCAGGCCCTCCGCGTCATCGGCCACGACCTCGAGACCGTCCTGCCCCAAAACCGTTTCCATCATCAGTCGCTGGTAGGCGTATTTGTCGGCCTGGGCCCGCGGCGACCTCACGGCAGGCCCCTTTTTGGTGTTCAGAAGCCGGAACTGGATGCCGGATTGGTCAATGGCGACACCCATCTCCCCACCCAGGACATCAATTTCCCTGACAAGATGGCCCTTTCCCAGCCCACCGATGGCCGGGTTGCAGGGCATCCGGCCGATCTCCCCGACATCGTGGGTCACCAGGGCCGTCCGCGCGCCCATCCGGGCCGCCGCCAGGGCCGCTTCGATGCCCGCGTGGCCTCCACCCACCACAATGATGTCGAATTCCTGGGTTTTCACGGCTATTTCCCCACGCAAAAGCGTTGGAACACGCTTTCCAGGAGCTGTTCGGTGAATATCCGCCCGGAAACCTCGCCCAACTGGCTCAAAATGGATAAAAGCATGGTCCCGGTCACTTCGTCGCCCGGTTCGGTCGACTCCAGTTCGTGGATCAGGATTTCGAGATCGGACCGGCAGGTCGCCAGTTTGTGAAGATGGCGTTCGTTGAGCACCACCCCCATGGCAACAGCTTCCTGAAGGCGAAATCCACGGACAGCCAGGTCCAGAGCGGCCCACAGCTCGGGCAGACCCTGCCCGGTGGTGGACGAAACACTTAATACATTGTCTTTATTAAAGTTATCAAGATCCGCCTTGGTCGTCACGTGGATTATGGGAGCTTCGTAGCTTTCCCCGGGATTGGGCCCGGGTTTATTCGAATCGGACAGCAGCAGCACCAGGTCGGCTTCGTTCACTTTTTTCCAGGTGCGGTCGATACCCATCTTTTCCACGCGGCCCGGGTCGTCCCGCAAACCGGCCGTATCGTGGAAGACGAACATCGTTCCATCGCGAACCAGGCGTGCGGAAATCACGTCGCGGGTGGTGCCCGCTTCGTCGTCGACGATGGCTCGATCCTCTTCGAGCAGGGCGTTGAACAGGGAGCTTTTTCCCACGTTCGGCGGACCAGCCAGAACCACATGGATCCCGTCCCGCAACAGCCGGCCGGCCGGAGCCATGGCCAACAATTCACCCACCTTCGCGCACGCCTTTTTCAGTGTGTCGATGACCTCGTCGGCCGGCACTCCGACCTCTTCCTCTTCGACGAATTCCAGCGACCCCTCGATCCGGGACAGCAGTTCGAGCAGGGGGTTTTCGATGGCCGACAACTGGTCGTCCAGACCCCCGAGCAACTGCCGGATCGCACCCCTGGCCGAGGCCTCGCTTTCGGCGTGAATGAGGTCGGCCACCGCCTCGGCCTGGTCCAGGCTGATCCGTCCGTTGAGGAAGGCGCGTCGCGTGAATTCCCCGGGGCCGGCAGGCCTGGCACCGACCTTGCGGCAGGCGGCTACGACCATCCTGGCGGCCATCCGACCGCCGTGGCAGAAGAACTCAACCGTGTCTTCACCCGTGTAACTGTTGGGACCCAGGAGAGGCAGGGCGAGCACTTGGTCAACAGGGTAACTTGTTTCTTTTTCCTTGTTTGAGGAAAACAGTATACCGTATACAGCTCGATGTGACTCCATTTCCGGTCCAAATCGACGGCTTTCGAAGACCTGGCCGGCCATCGCCACGGCCTGCGGTCCGCTCAGGCGGACCACCGCCAATCCCCCCTCCCCTTCCGGGGTAGCCAGCGCAACGATCGTGTCGTTTTCCATGGTCTCACCTCCTGCCGTCGAGCAGCATTTTCCGCCGGGCGGCGGTCTGTAAACAAAGGGAGCGGCGCCGAAACGCCGCTCCAATATAACTCCGAAAAGCCGGAAGATCAGGCGTCGGAATTTTCCACATCTTCAGCGCTTTCGGCCGACTCGTCTTCCTGGGCGATCACCACGTGTTTGCCCCCCGAACCATCCATGGTAAAGGTGCGCAAACCGCCGAGATTCGCGGCCTCCATATGGACCAGCCTGCGCTCGCGCGCGGACATGGGTTCCATGTGGAAAGGCCGGCCGGATTCACTGATCGTCGCGGAGACTTCGGCCACTCTTTCAGCCAGGGAATCCTCGCGCTTCTGGCGGTAGTTGTTGATGTCCAGATTGATCCGGGCCCGGGCATCGATGGCGTTGCTGGCCATGCGCTCGACCAGATGCTCGACGGCGTCAATGGCCTGGCCGTGACGGCCGATCAGCATTCCGGCGCTGGCATCGTCGGTGGTCACCTTGATCTGGCGGTATTCACCAGGAAGAGTCTCGCACCGGCACGGGAATCCAGCACGGGCCAACATTCCGTCGGTCAGTTCGGTCAGGGCGTCGTCGAGGTTTTCATCAGTCACCAAACCAATCGACTTGGCGTATTTGACACCCTTGATTCCACTGAGGATCACTTCCTCGTCGGACCGGGCCGAAGCGTAGGAAGGAGACCGCTGTTCCCGCATGGGCTGCCGGGGGGCGGGGCGGGACGGCTCCGGGCTGTCATAGGACGCCGCGGGGCGTGCCACAGGAGCAGGAGTTTCGGTTTCGACAGGCGGGTTGGCCTTGGCCTCTTCAGCGGCGGCGGCCGCCTTGGCCTCCAGTTTCCTCTCCTTGATGCGTGCCCCCAGGCCACCGAATCCGCGGCGGGGTTTTTTGGGCTTGGTCACGGCAACCTCTTCCTTTTTTTCAATGGGTTTGGGTTCAGCGCTAACGGGGGGTGTTACCGGGGCACTCTGAACGTCCTGGGCTTTCGGAACGTCCTGGGCTTTCGGAACTTCTTGGGCTTTCGGAACTTCCTGAATTTCAGGGGCGTTCACCGGTTCCTGCCGCAAGGGACGGATCGGGATTTCCACGGGAGTGGCAGAATCTTCCCGGGCGTTTCCGATCGGCTGACTCTGAACTTCCGGTCCGCGGTTCTCACGGGGCATACCCCGGCGATTCCTGGATCCGCTAACCCTCCGCTGGTCCTGCTGTTGATCCCGACTCTGGTCCTGACGCTGGTCCTGACTCTGGTCGCGTCCCTGGCCCCGCTGCTGGTCCTGACGCTGGTTCCGCCTTTGGCCCTGCTGCTGATCCTGGCGCTGGTTGCGTCCTTGGCCCTGCTGTTGGTCCTGGCGTTGGTCCTGGCGTTGGTCCTGCCTTTGACCCCGGGGCCGGTCTTGCCGTTGATCACGCTGCTGACTTCGGCCACCGGTCTCCTGGCTTCTGCCGCCGGTCTCCTGGCTTCTGCCGCCGGTCTCCTGGCTTCTGCCGCCGGCCTCCTGGCTGCGACCCCGACCGCCCCGACCGCGGGATCCGCGCCGGGTACCGGTCTTCTCTCCACGG
>Ga0164313_10004553_pt1 | contig 12310 bp, 13 predicted proteins | sample GuaBasSedimGuay4_FD_113735 | JGI IMG/M metagenome (GOLD analysis project Ga0164313, IMG submission 113735) | Subseafloor sediment microbial communities from Guaymas Basin, Gulf of California, Mexico - Guay4, Core 4569-4, 0-3 cm | ecosystem: Environmental > Aquatic > Marine > Hydrothermal vents... | reverse complement strand
TTCGTCATTGGCCGCGAGGAAGGGAAACTTGTGGGCCTGGGAGTCTCCCTGGGGAAAAAGGGACGTCATATTTTTGGGGAGTTCGACTTTTCCCAGGACAAGGTCCTGGCCAACGGCCGTCTGCCCATGGCTGCCCTGAGCCGGTCCAGTCGCCGGTGGTTAAATGCTGAATCGGGTAATCTGCCGGAACCCTGGGTGTGGGAATAACCCGGATTTTCACTGTTGTGGCCAAATAATGACTATATTTTCCAAGGCGGTGTCTTGAAAGTCCGAATCGAAATCACCGTCCATGGCCGCGTGCAGGGGGTCGCCTTCAGATGGTACACCCAGAAGCAGGCGGTATCCCTGGGGCTGACCGGCTGGGTGAAAAACCGGCCCGATGGGTCGGTCCGCATTGTTGCCGAGGGAACCCGACAGGACCTGGAGACATTTTGCGACTGGACCGCGCGCGGACCTGACCACAGTCGGGTCGATCGCCAGGACATTGCCTGGAGCGAAGCCTCTGGAAAATTCGACGAATTCCTGATAACCGGATGAACTGAACATGAGCGTTACAAACAACAAACCCCTGCTGGTTGCCGTCGACGTGGACGGGACCCTGCTGAACACCGAATTCGAGGACGTGCTGCGTCCCCGCGAAATCGAGGCCATGGACGCGGTGCGGGCGGCGGGCCATGTGCTGGCTCTGTGCACCGGGCGCAATCTCAATTCCGTTCGCGGGTTGATGGAACACTCGAGCTGGGATCCGGTCGACCTGCCGATGGTGCTGCTGAACGGGGCCGTGGTCTGGGGCGGCCGGCCGCGACGCAAGCTGTCCTGCAATGTTCTGGTTCGGGACCAGATCCTGGAACTGGTGCGCCTGTTCCGGGAACACGGAACCGTGCCGATGGTCTATGGTACCGATGACGACGGGGGTGTCCTGCACCACGAGATCCGGCCTCTCAACGACATCCTGGGTCGTTACATCGCCAACCGGCGGCAGACAGTGGGGGCCATCCACACCAGCGACGACCTGACCGCCCTGCCCTGGGAACAGGCCCTGGAAGTGGGTACGATTGATCTGAAAGACCGGGTGCTGGCCCTGTCGGCGGCCATCGCCGGCCAAATGGACGGCCAGGTCAAGGTCATCAATACCCGGTCCCTGGTCGGTGGCTGCCATTATTACTGGGCCGAGGCTTTTCACGCCGACAGCGACAAGGGCAAGGGGCTGAAAATCCTGGCCGACGAATGCGATATTCCCACCGCCCGGTCGGTTGCCATCGGCGATAACTACAACGATCTGGACATGTTTGCTGCCGCGGGTTTCAGTGTGGCGATGGCCGGCAGTCCCGACGATGTGAAGACGCAGGCCGATATGGTGACCGGCCCGGTAGGCGAAGGCGGCGCCGCGGAAATCCTGGAGAAGATCGCCGCCGGCGATTTTCCTTTCGCAGCCTGATAGCCTGACGATCCGCCCGAGGAAAGGTGAAAACGGTGAGCATGAAATGGGACGAGGAAAAAATCAATCCGGTCCGGCAGTTCCATCAGCCGACCGTGGATGAATCGCCGGCCGAATCCCGGGATCGTTCCGGCGGTGAGTCCGGCCCCGAAGAAGTGGGCATGCGCGAAATGGGTTATGCCATGGTCGATTTGATCGTGGAGTATCTCAAGGGTCTGGAAGGTCGACGGGTATACGGGCCGCTGTCCCCGGCGGGCATGGACGACATGTTCGACGAGCCTCTTCCCGAAGAGGGAACCCCTTTCCTGGACCTGGTCCAGGATTGCCGCACCCGGGTTTTCCCCAACACCATGGCCATCGGCAGCCGCCGCTATTTCGGGATGATGAATCCCGCGCCGCTGCCCATGGCGGTGTTCAGCGAAGCCTTGTGCTCGGCCATGAACCAGAACGTCGCCTCCTGGCGGCACGCGCCCTCGGGCACGGCCATCGAAAAGAGGGTGATCCGCTGGCTCTGCGACATGTTCGGTTTGCCTGAAGGCAGTTTCGGCACCATGACCGACGGGGGATCCCTGGCCAACATCACGGGCCTCAAGCTGGCAATTAACCGGGCGCTGGGACGCGATCTTTCCCAGGTCGACAACCTTGACGGCCCCGGCTCGGAAATAGCCAAACTCACCTTCTATGTATCGGGCCAGGCCCATTACAGTTTCGACAAGGCGGTTGATCTGCTGGGCCTCGGTCGGGGTCAGCTGCGCAAGATTCCCCACGACGACATCTACCGCATAGATCTTGCCGCACTGGAGGAGTCGATCAAGCAGGACCTGGTCGATGGGTTTAAACCCACCTGCATCATCGGCGTAGCCGGAACGACCAACACCGGCAGTATCGACAAGCTGGACCGGTTGGCGGACCTGGCCAAGCGTTACGAATGCTGGTTCCACGTGGACGCCGCCTATGGTGGAGCCGTTGTTCTTTCCGAGATGTACGGCGCCATGCTGAGGGGCATTGACCAGGCCGACTCGATCACGGTCGATCCCCACAAATGGTTCTATATGCCTTTTTCAGCAGGGGGCATTCTTGTCCGCGACGGGGATTTTCTGCGGCGGAGCTTCCTGGTGCACCCTGAGTATTATATGGAAAAGGTGATGAAGGACACGGAAACCGAAGCCATGAGCAACGGCCAGGGCCGCCGGGTGATTCCCGACAAACGCAGCTTCCACATGGGTGACAAGGTCAACTTCTTTCAGTACGGCATCCAGGGGAGCCGGCGCATGAACGCCCTGAAAATGTGGCTGGCCCTGAAGTCGGTGGGGCGGAAACAATTTGCCGCCTGGGTGGAAAAGGACATCGAACTGGCTCGCATTCTGGCCGCGCGGATGAGGCGTCAGCCCGACTTCCGGATCCTTGGCCCCAACACCCTGGGGGTCTGCAATTTTCGCTGGGAACCCAGGGACAGCAGCGGTGGTTTACTATTTGATTCGGAAAAGAACGACCAGCTCAATCGCGATCTTCAGGAACTGGTCGAACGCGAAGGTGACGCCTGGTTCAGTTTCACGGTCCTGAGCGGCCAGGTGGCATTGCGGGTCAACGTGGAAAACCGTTCAATGGAGCAGAACGACATAGAGAGGCTGGTCCAGGTCATCCGCCGGGCAGCCGACAGGATTCTGGACGGCGAATAGAAAATGACGGGATTACCCCAACGGAGGTTTTCGATGAAACGGATCGCAATTTTTTCCCTGCTGATCGTTGCTTTGGGTTCGGGTCTGGCCTTCGGCGCCATGAAAGGCTCCGCCGACGTGGTCAAGGCCTCGGCCTCGCCTTCAGCGGTGAGTTCGCCTGCAGGCGAAAGGGTCTCCTTCGAGATCAAACTGGATATCCAGGAGAGGTGGCACCTCTACGCCCACGGGGATACCAATTTCATCGGGGTGGATGTGGTACCGGACGAGGGATTTCCCCTGGAGGATTTCCAGGCTGAATATCCTCCCGGACACGAAAAGGAATTTTTCGGGGACATGGTGTTCATGATCGAAGGCAAGGAAGTCATCAAGGCCTCGGCCCTGGTGCCCGCCGAATTTGCCAAGGGTGAGCATGAACTGAACCTGCAGGTGACAATCCAGGCCTGTGACGACAAGGTCTGTCTGGCACCGGCTTACCTGCCGGTGGTGGTGAAGCTGACAGTGGAATAGACAGAATATCATGGTGAACAGGAGGGTTTTCCTGGCGAAAACCCTCCTATTTGCTTTTGTTGGATTCTGAAAGACGGATTTAATTATACCAGCGGGAGTAATTCGTGAAGACTATCTATTTGGGAAATCTACCATTTACGGCATCCGAAGACGATGTTCGGGAACTTTTCGGCCAACACGGACCTGTCAGCAGCGTCAGCCTGGTCAACGACCGGGAAACCGGCCGACCGCGGGGATTCGGGTTCGTGGAGATGGATCCCGAGGCCGCGGCCAAGGCCATCGAAGCCCTCGACGGAACCGAATTCGAGGGGCAAACCCTGCGCGTAAACGAAGCGCGGGACCGCGGCGCACGAGCCCCTCGACGTTCCTGGTAAATACCCCCATCCCGACCTTGCCAAGTTGAAAATGCCGGACCATTGTTGGGGCACCGAAAGGGTGCCCGTGCGATTTTTATTGTTGATATTCATGGTTTTAGCAAGCCTGCCGGCGGTGACTGCGGCTGGCGATGACGCATCTTCATTTGCGATGGCTCCGCTGTTTGACCTGCGTGTTCGGCAGGAACTCCTCGACGGAGTTTATTATTTCGCGCCCGATCCCGACCGTAACTGGATCCGGTTCCGTACCCGGGCCGGCGCCATGGCCACCGCGGGGAACCACGAATTCAAGATCCTGCTGACCAATGAACATCGCCGTTTCCTTGGTCCAGGCACGGTCGTCTTCGACTGGAATGAAATCATCCTGGATCAGGCCTATTGGGCCTGGTCGATTTCCCCGGAAACGAAACTCACCATCGGCCGGCACAACATCATCTGGGACCGTGGTTTCTTGATGCTGGAAGGCCATCCCCTGGACGGCAGCCGCAGTATCTATCAGAACGCGATTCGCCTGCAGACTCCCTTGGCCGGAGGCGACCTGGATCTGGCGTTGATCCACAACCCCAAGCGGGATCCCATGGTCCTGGCTGGGGACAGCGATCTTCCCCTGACCGATGCCGATGAAACCGCGGTGGCGATCCGCCTGACCGGCGGCTCGGCCAAGGTGTCGCTGATCTGGAAGAGCGAAGTGGATCCGGACCAGGTGCTGCCGGATCTGCAGGTGTTGACCCTCGGAGGTCGCACCGACCGCAAAACGGGGGACAGCGGGGAACTGATGGCGGAGCTGGCGGTCCAGTACCAGATGGAAGACAACGGCTCGGCGGGAAATTCCGACGGCTTTGCCATGGCGCTGCAAACCCATTTCGCCGCTGATATGGGGGCGGCCTGGCGCGGCAAGGCCGGTTTCTTTTTCTACTCTGGTGACGGAAACGGTATGCGTGCTTTTCGCACCCCGTGGGGTCGATGGCCCAAGTGGAGCGAGTTGTACATCTACACCCTGATCGGCGAGAGTACTCCCGGGCGGATCAACGTGGCCGCCTGGGAAAATATCGCCGCGCCCCATTTGACGGTCACGCGTCCCCTTGGTGATAAGTTCAAATTCCGGTTCAGCGCCTATTACCTGCTGGCTCCCCAGACCGATTGGGCGGCCCGGGGCGGCATGACCCAGACCGGGTTGAAGTTCGACATCCTGCCGGGCCTGGACGGCCACCTGTTGTGGGAGATGCTCGCGCCCGGCGGTTTCCACGATGGACGTGGAGGCCTGGAACCCATGACCTCGACCGTACACTTTCTGCGTTGGCAACTGGCCTACGCGCTTCCGTGAGGTAGATAATGGCTCCGTTTCATTTATCCTGGCTGACCTTTGGGGCCTTCCTGGTTCTCGGCGGCACGATCATCCTGGCCCTGGTCTGGGCCCTGGTCGACCGCGCCCGGGACCACGGGGGTAAGTCATGATCATCTATGTCATCGTCCTGGTGGTTTATCTGGGCTTGCTGTCCGCCATCGGTATTGTCATGAGCGGCCGCAGCCGCAGCGTGGGGGATTTCGCCATAGGCGGCCGGTCGGTGGGACCCTGGGTGACGGCCCTCTCGTTCGTGGCGGCCTATTATTCGAGTGTGGTGATCATCGGCGGCGGGGCCTTCGGCTGGAAATTCGGTCTGGCCACCTTGTGGGTCGGGGCGGGCAACGTGCTGATCGGAACGACCCTGGCCTGGATCGTTCTGGGGCGCCGGATTCGCCGCTTCACCGAAAACCTCGACGCCATGACCCTGCCGGGATTCTTTTTCGGCAGGTACGGTTCGGCCGAAGCGCGCATTTTCAGTGCGGCGGCGACCGGGCTATTTCTCATCATCTACAACGTCAGTGTCCTGAAGGGGATGGCCAATACCTTCGAGGTGTTGATGGACCTGCCCTACTGGAGCGGGGTCGTCATTTCCGGAGTGGTAATCCTCTTCTACACCGCGGTCGGGGGGTACCTGGCCGTGGTTTACACGAGTTTCGTGCAGGCCCTGGTGATGATCGCGGCGCTGGTCCTTCTTACGTTCATGTCCCTGAAGAAAGTGGGCGGGATGACCGCCCTGGTGGACCGGCTGAATACCATAGATCCGGGCCTGGTCAACACGCCCGGAGTGTGGGGCTGGGCGGGGCTGATCAGTTTCACGCTCATCGTCAGCCTGGGGACCTGGGGCATGCCGCAATTGCTGGTTCGTTTCTATTCCATCAAGAACGACAAGATGCTCCGGCTGGGCACCGTCATTGTTACCATCGGCGCTTCGGTTGCTTTATTGCCCTACCTGACCGGAGCGGTGGCCCGGGTGCTGGTGCCGGAGCTTTCCAGCGCCGACCAGGCGATTCCCGCCCTGACCAAGCTGGTGCTCAACGACTGGGGCGGCGCGCTGTTCCTGGCCGGAGTGGTGGCCGCGGGCATGAGTACTTTTGCCGGTGTGTTGATCATCATCTCCAGTTCGATGGTCAACGACGTCTGGATCCACGGCCTGGGCCGCACCCTGACCCCGGCCGCGGAACTCAAGGCCACCCGCCTGATGAGCCTGGCCGTCGGTGTGGTCAGCCTGTTGATCGCCCTCAAACCGCCGGCGCTGGTGCTGGTGCTGACGGCGTTTTCTTGGGCGGTGATCGCCTCGACCAACCTTTGGCCGCTGCTGTTCGGCCTGTACTGGAAACGGACCAGCCCGAAAGCTGCCCTGTGGAGCATGCTGACCGGTGTATCTGCCGCGCTGTTGTGGCAGGCCTGGCCGCGCATCGGGTGGCTGCCGGAGTTACCGGGGGCCCTGGCCGGGGTTCACGGTTTTGTTGTGGGAACGGCCGTGGGACTGGTGGTCATCGTGATCGGCACCTTCGCCGGCCGGCCCGCGCCCAGGGATAACGTGGACCGGGCCTGGGGTTCGCGGTAGACTGTGCTGACCGTCGTCACACGAATTTTTCGACAGGGATCAGCATGGTTTCGATCGAGGACATCAGACAGGCCGCGAAACGGATTTCCGGAAGGGTGCACCGCACACCTGTGATAACCTGCACCGCGATCGACGGTCTTGCCGGCGCGAATCTCTTCTTCAAATGCGAAAATTTCCAGAAGGTGGGCGCCTTCAAGATGCGCGGCGCCACCAACGCCGTGCTGTCTTTGAACGACGACGAGGCGGCCCGCGGTGTGGCCACCCACTCGTCCGGCAATCATGCCCAGGCCCTGGCCTTGGCGGCCCAACTGCGCGGCATACCCGCCTACATCGTGATGCCTTCCAACGCTCCGGCTGTCAAGCGGGTGGCGGTGGAGGGTTACGGGGCGGAGATCATCACCTGCGAACCGACCCTGCAGGCCCGTGAGGAAACCCTCAAGGCGGTGGTGGAGCGGACCGGAGCGGTCTTCGTTCATCCCTACGACAACGAGACGATCATCGCCGGGCAAGGGACCGTGGCGCTGGAACTGCTGGAGGATGTCCCTGATCTGGACGTGGTCATGGCGCCCGTGGGCGGAGGCGGCCTTTTATCCGGTACCGCCCTGGCCGTGAAGGCCATGGCCCCTGAAGCCCGCATCATTGCAGCTGAACCGGTCGGCGCCGACGATGCCGCCCGCTCCCTGGCCGCCGGCCATATCATTCCCTCGGTAAAACCCGACACGGTGGCCGACGGGCTGCTGACCAGTCTTGGTGAACGGAATTTTCCCATCATCAAAGAAAATGTTTCCGCGATCTGGACCGTCGGTGATCCGGAAATCATCGCGGCCATGAAACTGATCTGGGAGCGCATGAAGATTGTCATCGAACCCTCTGCCGCGGTCTGTCCGGCCGCCGTCCTGGCCCGGCCGGCTGAGGTGGCGGGCCTGCGCATGGGGATTATCCTTTCGGGCGGCAACGTGGATCTGGACCGACTGCCCTGGCTTGATCATCTGGAGGATTGAATGACCCACGTAAAAACCATCAAGGTCCGGGGCTATCACTGCGATTTCTACGGCCACGTGAACAACGCCCGCTTCCTGGAGCTGCTGGAGGAGGCCCGCTGGTCCTATCTCGAGGACAGTCTGGATCTGACCAAATGGAAAGAACAGAACCTGGGCATCGTTGTGGCATCCCTGACCATAAATTACCGACGTCCCGCCCCTGTGGACATCATCCTGGAAATCCGTTCGAACGTGGCTGAAATGGGTGCGAAAACCGGAGTCATCCACCAGGAAGTCTTCAACCAGGGCACCGGCAAACTGGTGGCTGACGCCGATGTCACATTCGCGGTGGTCGATACCAAAACCGGCAGGGCCGTGCCCATGACAGGCGAGGTTAGGGCGGTGTTCGAAGCGCCGCCGTCCGGGAACGGAAGCGGCGGACTTTGATATCCGCCGGATGGCGCCGGAAATTTCACGCCGTCGGGCCGGGCATCCTGTTCGCGGGGGCGGCCATCGGGGTGTCCCATCTCGTCCAGGCCACCCGTGCCGGCGCGGGCTACGGATTCGATCTGCTGTGGGCGGTGATCCTGGTCCTGCTCTTCAAATATCCCTTCTTCCAGTATGCCCACCGTTACACCGTCGCCACCGGAGAAAGTCTGCTCCAGGGTTATCGGCGCCTGGGGGTCTGGGCCCTGGCCCTGTTCATGGGTGTGGTGGTGATCAGTTCCTTCATCACCATGGCCGCGGTCACGGTGGTAACGGCGGGTTTGGCCGGAGTGCTGCTGGGCCTGGATATGTCCCTGACGGTTCTGAGCCTGATCCTCCTGATGCTGATCATGGGCATGCTCGTGGTCGGACATTACCGGCTGCTTGACGGTGTGATGAAAATCATGGTGCTGGTGTTGGGGGTCCTTACCCTGACCGCCGTCGGGATAGCCGTGGCCCACGGTCCGACGGGGCAACCGGGCTTCTCCCATCCGGCCGTATGGTCCGTCGGAGGCCTGACCTTCCTGCTGGCCCTGATGGGGTGGATGCCCGCACCGTTGGATATCGGGGCATGGTCGTCGCTCTGGATTCTCGAAAAACACAAGGACGACGCGTCACCGCCGACCCTTTCCCAGGCCCTTTTCGATTTCAATCTGGGGTACGCCGCAACTGTGATTCTGGCGTTCGCCTTCGTCAGCTTCGGGGCCCTGGTCATGTTCGGGACAGGCGCCGAGTTCTCCATGTCAGGGGTCGGCTTCGCCCGCCAGTTGGTCGATATGTACACCGGCACCCTGGGCGGCTGGAGCCGCTGGATCATTTCCCTGGTGGCTTTCATCACCATGTTTTCGACCACGATCACGGTCATGGACGGGTATGCGCGCACCCTGGCGTCGGGTTCGAGACTACTTTTCCGTCCGCAGGCCAAGCCGGATGCCCGGTGGACCCTTTTGTCCATGGCCCTGCTGCTGGTCCTGGCGGTGGTCATCATAGCGTTTCTCATGGGCGGTATGAGGACTCTGGTGGACGTAGCCACGGTCCTGGCCTTCCTGACCGCTCCCCTGGTGGCTGGGCTCAATTTCGCGGTGGTGCGCGGTGGAAACGTGCCCCCGGATATGCGTCCGGGGCGTGGTCTGACCCTGCTCAGCTGGGCCGGTATCGCCTTTTTGGTCGGATTCGGACTGCTGTGGATATGGGTTCGCTTTCTGGCTTGATTTTGCCTAAAACCCGATAAAAATATCAAAAATAGCTTAATTTAATCCAATATTAGCTTAAAACCAGTGAAGATAAGCTTAACATAGGTCGATTTAAGTGTTATAATGTCCTGGTTGCATCAGTATTTCCTCTGTCCAGGAGCAAGTGACCGGTCATGAACTACAGGACCAAGACCCAACTGCGCGAATTCCTCGAGATTCCCTATGAACAGCTCGAAGAGTACAACCTCCAGTCCCTGGCCTACCAGGAAGAGTGGGTGCCTATGGAGAAGGTCGAGGCCGAGCGCCGGTCCTACCTGGAGAAGGAAAAGGGGATCAAAGCTGTCACCGTAGCGTTCAGCGATCTCGAGGGTCGCCTTCACATGATCGACTACGACAAGAAATACCTCCTCAACACGGATCAGCTGACCTTCGACGGGTCGTCCATCAACGGGTTCTCCAGGATTGCCGAGAGCGACCTGCGGCTGGGCATCGACTGGCGGGCCTTCTACTGGATGCCCGCCGACATATTCGGTCCCGGCAAGGTTCTCGTGTTCGGCCACGTGCTGAACCAGGACCATCTGCCATATGAAGCCGATTTCCGTGGCCGCCTGCTCCACTACACCGAAAAGCTTTATTCCGAGCAGGGTATCGTGGCCAACATCGCCGCCGAGACCGAGGGTTTCCTTTTCGCCAACCAGGATGCCGAACGGAAATATTACCGGACCGGTGAATTCGAACTGATTTCCACCGGCGGGTATTACCATAGCCTGCCCCAGGATCCGCTGCGCCAGTTCATCGACACGTCGGCCGAGGTGCAAAGGGCCATGGGTTTCCAGAACGAGAAGGATCATCCCGAGGTCGGTCCCTCGCAGTTCGAGATGAACTACAAATACGCGCCCGCGCTGGTCGCCGCCGACCGCATCCAGCTCTACAAACTTTTGTGCCGCCAGGTGGCCCAGTCGATGGGCTATACAGCCAGTTTCCTGCCCAAACCCATCACCGGGGTCAACGGCAGCGGCATGCACACCAACATGAGCCTGGCCAAAAAAGGCACCAACCTGTTCTGGGACGGGAAGGGGAAGCACTTCCTTTCGAAGTCGGGCTGGGATTTCACCAACCGCATCCTGCACAACGCCGAGGATCTCTGTCTGGTGATGAACGCCAGCGTGAACGCCTACCGGCGCCTGGATCCCCATTACGAGGCTCCCAACGAGATCGCCGCCAGCGCGATCGACCGCAGCAGCATGGTCCGCATTCCCCTGGCGGGCAAGGCCGGCCAACGCATCGAGGTCCGTTCGGTGGGGCCGGACGTGAACCCTTACATGCTATTCTATTCGTTGCTGCGCACCGGCCTGGAAGGTCCCACCCCCGACCCGAAAGCGCCCAAGCCCAAACGGGTTCGCAAAAGGCTGTTGCCAGGTAACATCTACGATGCCATGACCAGCTTCCGGCGCAGCGCCTGGGCCAAGGAACTTCTGGGTGCACAGTCCCACGGCAAGTTCCACGACCTCAAGGAGGCCAGCGCCCACCGATGCCCGCGGGAGATGGGAGGCCGGATCAAGCGGGCCGAGATCATGTTCCATCATGAAGTGACCAACCAGATGCTGTGGAACCGGTTCTAGGAACCGTTTGGACCATCGACAAAGACGGCGCCGGCTCCAGGGGAACCGGCGCCGTAATCCAACCTGATGGACCGCTCAGCCCTCCAGCCCATGCATGAGTTGGTCAAATGCCTCCCGCATACCATCCTGCAGCGCCTTCACGTCCCCGGCCGACCACTTGTCTTCGTCCTCCCGGATGAACGATGTCTTGTCCACCCGGTTGTCGAACCGGCCCAGCGGCAGATAGTAGGACGTGCCTTCCTTGTCCACCTGCACCGTGTCCGGTTTGCCGGATTTCCCGAGCAGGTACTCCATGTCGTCACACCCGTAATCCCCGTACATGACCGCCAGCGGCACACCGTGGTGCAGGATGCTGCCGGGATCATCCGGGTCGGTGCGCGCGGCGTTTTTGCGTCGTGATTCCTCGGGCGTGACCCAGATGTAGAGGATGCTCGATTTCGACAGGATGTCCGGGCTCAACTGACCCAGGCTACCGGCGTAACCGTAGGGATGGGGGATGGGCATGGTTTGTCCGTCGGCGCAGCCCCTGGCGAACTCGATCACCACGGTCTTGCCTTCCATGTTGTCGGGTACCTCGGCGACCTTGTCGTCCAGAAGCTTGCGGGCTTCGTCTTCGATGGGACCCGCGATCTCACGGCGCAATTCCTCGGGCAGGGTGTTGATGACGGCCTCGCCGCCGGCGCGAATCCTGGCCGCGTCGATGCGGTCGAACAGCCACAGCGATGCCGATTCGGGTGCGGGACGATTGCCCGCCACGAGGTCATCGTAGTCCTCGTTGATCAATTCGATCAGCGTCAGCCAATCGACGGGATTGCGGAAGGGAATGGCCGACGAGAGGAAAAAAGCTCCGGGATGCCCGCGTTGTGTCAGCTCATCGCTGACCCGGCGCATGATGTGCACGTAAGGGAAATCATCGAGCTGCACCGTATGTCCGATACCGAATTGTTCGTGGCATTGCTCCGGGCTGAGGCTGGCCAGGTAACGGCGGGCCTCGGATTTGCCGCTGGCCGGCAGGGCAAGAAGCAGCAGGACATCAATATGCTTGGACATGGAACGATCCTTTCGGAAATCGGGGCAAATACTGGGGAAATCTTTAGTTGGCGAGCATTATTCGTGTTT
>Ga0164313_10004552_pt1 | contig 12311 bp, 9 predicted proteins | sample GuaBasSedimGuay4_FD_113735 | JGI IMG/M metagenome (GOLD analysis project Ga0164313, IMG submission 113735) | Subseafloor sediment microbial communities from Guaymas Basin, Gulf of California, Mexico - Guay4, Core 4569-4, 0-3 cm | ecosystem: Environmental > Aquatic > Marine > Hydrothermal vents >... | reverse complement strand
CGCAAAACGAAGTCGAAAGGGAACGCAGTTCGAGTTGCCGGCGGGCGCAGCTGTGGTGGCGATCCAGGCAGGCGAGCGTCGGCTGCTCTCGCTCGACAGCCCGGATCTGCGCCTCGCCGAGCCGTTGGCGGTGGCGGATGGGCTGGCGCAGACGGAGCTCGATCGCCTCATGTTGCTGACCGAGGTCGCGCCATCGCTGCGACATCATCTCCTTGCCGCGGGCGTGGCCGATCTGCTGAGCGGCGCAACGGTTGTCGCCGTCGAACCGGGCGTCCGCCTGCCGGATCTCACACCGGATGCCGAGGAGCTCCACGTGCATCTCGCACGGGGGCTCGGACCGCGCGTGGGGCGTCGCGTGGACGTTCGCGAGCGACTGAGCGCCACCTATCTGCTCGACCTGCCGACAGGGGAGATGCACGTCACGGTCGAGGTGGACGCGGCGGTCCACGGCGAGACGCTCTTGGTGACCGCGGCGGCGATCGCGGAGCCTGCCCTCATCGCCGCCGCGCTCGAGACCGAGCCTCGTCGTCATGCGAGATTGGTGGAATGGCTCTCGGGCGATCTTCACGACAAGGCTTCAAACAAGATCGCCAAACGCCAGTCGGAGGCGGTTCGCGAAGCGGAGACCCAGCCCTCTGAGGGATGGTTGTCGCAGGTGTGGCGGCTGTTTGGTCGGAAGGACGCCACGACGTCGACCGACAAGACACCGGCGCCGACGACGTCGCGGACAAAGAAGAAGCCGGCGAAACGGGCGACGGATCCCCATCGGGACGCCTCGATGTTTCGGCCGCAACACGAGATCGGCTCGCAGCTCGAGGGCAGTGAAGGGTGGGTCGAAGCACGCGCGAAGAGGCCGGCGTTTGGCTTTCGGTTTGCGCCAGACTCGCTGCCGAGCCCATGGCTCTATGCGCCCAAGGTTGTCGCGACCGAGTTCGATCGTCGTTCTCAGAGTTGGCAGCCCACCCCGCTACAGCGACCGGAAAGTCGTGGAAACGCTGGCTCGGTTCGGCTGCAGGGTGCACTTCCGGCCGGTGATTCGGTGATGCCGATTCCGCTCTATGGACGGTTGACTGGATTCACGCCCGCTGACGCGAGTCGCTTTCCGACCGCGGTCGGGTCGATGGTTCGCCTCGACAAAGGCGGTGCGGTGACGATGGATATCGTGCTGGGGGTGGCGCCGGACGCGTTGGCTGCGCAGGTGAGCTCGGTGGGTGCGACGCGTTCGTTTGTGCCCGACCGAGAGCTTCCCGAGGAGGTGCTCGCGTTCATGGAGGACCTGCAGCCTGCGCCGCCCCTTTCGACGGCGCAGACGATTCGTGACTTCGTGAGGCGCCGCTATCGCTACGATCCAACCTACCTCGAAGACCCAGCGGTGGCTCGCTGGCTCGCACGGGTGGCCCGCGGTCGGGCCCACGCGCACGTCGCAGCATTGCACGCTGCGGCGGACGGTGAGCATCTCGGAGCAGGCGTCTGCCATGAGCTCAACTCCCTCACGTGTGAGCTATTGCGCCGCGCCTCGATCCCCGCGGGCATCGCCACCGGCTGGGTGTTTACCGGGGGTGGCCTTTCCGAGCCGGACCATCTGTGGGTGAACGCGTTTCTCGAGGGGCCTCGGGGTGAGCCGATATGGGTTCCCATCGATGCGAGCACGACGGTGCGCGGTCGCCCATTGCGCGTCGCACGTCGTCCTCAGGTTCGCGCCAAGAAATGGGCGACCGAACGACGCACGCCACCAAAACAGCCCAAGTGGGTGTCATCGGAGCCAGCGCGGAGAACAGAGCGGAGAACAGAGCAAAGAACGGCGGGGGGCCAGGTGGGGGGCCAGCGTTCGTCGAGCTCGAAGCGGCAGCGGCGCGCGCCGTGCGCGAAAAAGGAACGTCGGCCTCCTCGGGCGGAGCTTCGTCGGCTCGTGCACTATCTCGAACGACGAACGGGACGAAGGGTCACCGTAGAAGAGAAGCGCGAGCTCGAAGCGGCGCTTCAAGATCCGCGCGGCATGGTAGAGCTTCTCGAGCGCCTGCGCGGCAAGGCCTAGCTACGACCGATTCCTTGGTGAGGCCTCCCGGTGTTGAAATGGACGACGTGTCCTCCGTTTCTTGAATGACCCTGGACCGGACCACGCAGGTAGCCCGCACAGGCTGACCGCTGCGCGACAGCTCGCAAGCCAGTGCGCGCTGTACTTTATCCGAGAGAGAACGACGCCCTGCCGAGGAAGAAACAGGATGCCGGCAGCGTATCACTCCACATGAGAGGAAACGCACCGGTCTATAGCTGCGCGAGCGTGCTGCTGCTGCTCGCACTTGGCGGATGTGGCAGCGCTGGCGACGGCGACGGCGACCCAAGCCAGCAAGGCGGCACGGCAACCTCCGGCGGGACAGGCGGCACGGCACAGGGCGGCGGGACCTCTGCGGGTGGCTCCATAGGTGGCGGCGGTGATGGCGGGGTGGGAGGAGGAGGCGCACCCCCGGAGTGCACGGCGTACCGGGAGGCCGAGCTTTGCCAATGGTCGACGTGGCTCTTCACCGAGAACGACCAGTTCGTGCCATCGACGCCGACGAGAGAAGAGCTCGGCGATCCGTGGACACCGACACCGCATACGACGCAGGAATTTCCAATCACGAGCGGCATCGATGTGCTCCAGGGCCTCGAACTCTCGACGGACTGGGCTCGCCTGGCGACGACCCCCGGGATCGCCGCATCGATCGCCTTCGGCTCTGAAGATCCGTCGAGCAGCTACTCCCCCAAGACTTTCTTGGTCCGCGCGTTCGACGGACCCACCGAGATCCCTGTCGTGGTCGTACCGATGAACTGCTACGGCATTGAGAAGCGACACCACATGTTCGTCCCGACTGGCACGGTAACGGACGTCGAGGTGAGCGTGGTCCACAAATGGGCCACTGGCGATCTGCTCGGAGACAGCCAACGCTGCCACTTCGTCCTCGATTGCGGCGACGAGTAGCCCTGCGTAACGCCTGCCGTATGACCATTGCGCAGGTCGCCCCATCCAACCATGTTGATGCGGTACTGTAGGAGGCCTCAGCAACGAGACTGGCCCTGCCCACTCACTCTTACGCGTGCCAGCCCACCATTGTCCACGCTGCCCCTACGAGAGGCAGGGCCGCGAGTTATGGCAGTCGCCAATTCAGGAATCACCGGTGGCACATGTGCATTGCGGCCGATCACCGAGCGGGTGGGGACGAAGACCTGCAGTGACTCTCACGCCGACTTCCCGTAGCGACAGAGAGCGATATCGACGGCGACAGCAAATCCACGTCTAACGTGGGCGAGCTCAAGTTCACGCGCGGGGGCCAATCCGGGGAAGCGGCGCAGCGTCACAGCGTACCATCAGCGCGTGTGACAACGAGATGATCCACCCGTGGGCGCCATGCTGACGTATGACGAGCCATGGACACGCCCAGCGCCCTGTCGGTCGTCCCGCCGCTACTGGCCTTGGGCCTGGCGGTGGGCACGCGCAACGTGCTCGTCTCGCTCTCCGCCGGCGTCTTCGTCGGGATAGCGATCCATGCCGACTTCAACCCGTTTGCCGGCCTGCTCGACATGGTCGACAAAGGCTTGTTCGCCCAGCTCGCAGATCTGCCTCACGCCAAGGTGATCATCATCATCGCGGTGATCGGCGGCTTCGTGAACTTGCTCGACCGCTCCGGCGGGCTGGCGGCCTTCGCCCGGCGCATCACCCGGGTGGTGGACTCTCCGGCCAAGGCGCAGCTGTCGGTGTGGCTGATGGGGATCTCGATCTTCTTCACCGATTCGGGCAACAGCCTCATCCTGGGCCCGATGTTCAGGCCGATCTTCGACGGTCTGCGGCTGTGCCGCGAAAAGCTCGCGTTCATCATCGACTCGACCTCGTCGCCGGTGTGCGTGCTGGTGCCGTTCATCAGCTGGGGCGTGTACGTGATGAGCCTGATGGGCGAGTCCTTCACCAAGCTGGGGCTCGAGGAGCAACCGTTGGGAACCTTCCTGAAGATGTTGCCGTTTCAGCTTTATCCCATCCTGGCGATCGCCACGGTGCCTCTGCTCGCGTTCACGGGCCGAGAGTGGGGGCCCATGGCGCGCGCCCAGCGGCGTGCCGAGAACGAGCCAGCGCCACAGCTCGATTCAGCTGACGAGCAGCGGGCAGGGGACGAGGAGGCGGGGGACCCAGCCAGCGATGCCGAGTCAGGCCACGAACCGCGGCAGGCGAGCGGCCGGGCCATTGTGCTGCCCATGGCGACCATGCTCCTGGTGCTCGCCGCGATGTTCACTCAGTTCCTCGTGCGCCTCGGCGAGCTGCCGGCGGCGGCGATCCAGGTCTCGCTGGTGCTGGCCTACCTCGCCGGGGCCGTCGTCTGCGCGCTGATCCTGTCGCGCGAAAAGGTGTTCAGCTTCAGCGAATCGCTGCAGACATTCATCGCCGGCATGGGGAAGATGGCCCTGATCGTGGTGATCCTGCTGCTCGCCTGGTCGCTCGGCGATGTCTGTGAGTTGCTCGGCACCGGCAAGTACGTCGCCACGTTGTTCGATGGGCTGCTGCAGCCGGGTTTGCTGCCGGCCACCATCTTCGTTCTCGGCGCCGTGGTGTCGCTGTCGACGGGCTCAGCGTGGGGAACCTTTGCCCTGCTGATGCCGATCGGCATCCCCATGGCGCATCAGCTGGACGCCCCGCTGTTGGTGACCATCGCGGCGGTGCTCAGCGGCGGCATGTTCGGCGACCACTGCTCGCCGGTGTCCGACACCACCGTGCTGTCATCCATGTCCAGCGGCTGCGCGCATGCCGATCACGTGAGCACCCAACTCGGCTACGCCGCCGTCACCGGCAGCACCGCGCTCATCGGCTTCCTCATCGCAGGCTTCACCGGCTGGTGGTTCACCGTGCTGTTGGTGCTGGTGCTGCAGCTCGGGATCAGCCTCGCCGTGGCGCGCATCTTTGGCGTTCCAATCGGCAGCGCCAGCCCGGCGCCGTAGCGGTCGTGGCTATGGGCAAGGAGCTTGCGAGTTGGCTACGGTCGCCGTGAAGCGGATCGGCCAGGCCGATGGTCTGTTTGGCGATGGAGTCGTCGTGCTCAGCGACCGATCGCCCGCAAGTGCCCACGTGGGCAATTGTGCCGTCCAAGGAAGCGCCCGTGCGGGCCTTGCGACCTTCGGCGCTCCGGTCACACTCGGAGAGAGCCTCTTCGACTGCAACCGCATCCACCTGAACGGGGAGACACACGAGGGAGCTGCATTCTCGTTCGACGACCTGGGCGGCAACGCGTGCGAGTGCATGGGCGAGACGTTGGCTTGCAAAGTGCAAAGCGCAATTCTCGAGCCGCCAGAGGCTATGCCATTGTGAGCGGTCGCGACCCTCGCGACCCGACCCTGAGCCCCTTGGCGCCCAAGGGCGTCTCACGTCATGCTCGGGACATGCACCCGTCCAAGCTCGTCTGGTGGATCGTTGCGTTGGGGGTCGTCGTGCTCGTCGGATGTGAGGGGCCGAGCTCGAAGCAGCCTCGTCACCCCGATGCGCGGGAGGCGACCGCCCCGGAGGTGCAGTCGCGGTACGATGGGGGCACAGCCGAGCTGCCTGCCTTGCCACCTGGGCCGCCGGCTTCGGCCTGGTCGGGCGGCTACGCCGAGCCGACCGCCGTGGCTCAGGACGACGGAATGTTAAGCCGTGCCATGGTGACGGCGGCGGGGATCGTGGTCGGCGGCAAGGACAGCCTCACAGCCTTCCGAATCGGTGGCGGGGGCGCCATCGAACGCGCCGCCACGTCGACCGCCGATCCGTTGCCTGTGGGGCGGCTGATTCACGGAGCGGGACTGGTCTACGCTGCGGCGCCCGGACAGGTGGTCGCCATCGACCTGGGCACAGGGGCAACGGCGTGGCGTGTGCCGGTGCCGCCACGGCGACCGGAGCTGCACGGGGTGGTTGTGGCGGGCGGCGCCGTCATTCTCGTCGTCAGCGAGTGGCAGGACAGCCTGCGCGGCCCCCTCGCCGTGGCAGTGAATCCTGCCGATGGGCGGCAGCTCTGGGCCAAGCCCGTCAGCGACTACCTCTGGGCGATTGCGGGGGACGACACCCAGTTCTACGGGCTGTCGCCTCTTGGCATGGTGACGGCGCGGCGGGCTACCACGGGCGCCACTGTCTGGACCCGCGACATCGGTCTCCCGACGGGGCGGTCCAGCGATAGCTTGGCGATCGCTGCGAGCGCGGGTCGAGTCATCGTCGACGTACCGGGTCGCCCGCTGACCTTCCTGGATGCCCGGTCGGGGGCGGTGACGTTCCGGCTGTCGAAGCCGGAGGACGTCCAGGCGCTGGCGAGCCGCGACGGACGGGTGTTCTTCACCACCCAGGAGGACCCGCGCAACACCCCGAGCGGCACCGGCGAGATTGCCCTCTCCGCCCTCGAGCTCGGCAGCGGCGCTATGGTCTGGCGCACACCGCTCACTCGCACGGCCATGGTCGGCGGCAACAGCCTCGCCTTCGGCAGGACGATCCTCTACGGCTGCGCGCCCGTCGGACGACTGTTCGCCATGGACGTCCAGGCGGGCCGGCTGCTGTGGCAATATCGCCTAGGCGATTGCGCGAACACCCTGTTGGTCGTCACGACCGACCGACAACCTGAGGCGCTCCTCGTCCGGCGGCACGACGGGGAGCTGCTGGCCTTCGCGCCGACCCCGAGCTCGACGCTCGAACCGCTGCATATCGTCGTCGAGGGCGGCGTGGTCGTGAAGGGCAAGCCCGCCTCGGCGGGCCATAGGGTGGTCGTCGGCGAGGTCATCACCGAGACCGATGCCCGTGGGCGCTACCGGATGGAGGTGAGCGGACGGGGCAAGATCGTCGTGTCACCGCTGCCACCAACGGCGGCGAACTACCATGGCACGCCCGTCCGAATCCCCATCGAGGGCCCGTCACCGAGACAGGTCAATCTCGGTACGGAACCGGTCTTGGACATCTTCTGAGCTTTCGTCTCAACCGCGAAGGTGCCCTGACCGTCGCCACCTGGCGGGAGGCTTATCTGCGCGACTGGTCCTGACTCACCGAGGTCGCCACCGACCACAGACCGCCGGACGGAGAGCCGCCGCTGCGCTACGCTGTAGATCGTCAGCGGAGACTATGGCCATGAGCGTCCCTTGGAACTGGGCGGTCGGCGTTGCAGCGACGGTGCTAGTCGCGGGCTGCAGCGACGACAGCACCACGCAGACCACCACCTCGAGCGGCACCGGTGCCGGTGGCGCCAGCAGCAGCAGCGGCACCGGCGGCACCAGCAGCGGCGGGGGCAGCGGCGGCGCTACGGTGGACGACTGTTTTGCCGATCATCACTGGCCGGTAGCGCCGGACTACGAACAGTTCGGACCCACGATCGGCAGCCACTGCAAGGGGACCAACCATCAGGCCATCGACGGTATCGAGAAGCTGGTGTTCCTTGGCGACTCGGTCACTGAGGGGACCCCGCCCACAACGGCAGCTCAGTTCTATCGCACCCTCTTGGCCGATCAGCTCGGCCAAGCCTATCCGGGGCTCGAGGTCACCGAATGCTCCGCTTGGGGCGCCCGGGTCCGCGATCTGCTCGGCGGCGACGAGCAAATCCCCACCTGCTTTCCAGGCCCTGAGCCAAAGCGCACCCTCGTGGTCATGACCATGGGCGGCAATGACATCATGGCCTGGGCCACTGACCAGCTCCCTTACGAGCAGGCCCGCGCAGATGCCGAAGAGGTCGCCGCCGATCTGCAGGCCGCCATCGAGTGGTTCTACGACGACCCTGGCAAATTCCCTGCCGGCGTCTTCGTCGTCTTCGCCAACCCCTACGAGTACACCGACGGCACCGGCGAGCTCGACACCTGCCCTGGGGCATCCCTCGCTGGCCTCAGCGGAAACTACATGGAGGGCGCTGCCGCCGTGTCCTTCTTGCAGGAAGAGTACCTGCGGATCGCCGTGGAGACCGGTACCGACATGGTCTTTGCCCTCGAGTCGTTTTGCGGCCACGGCTACATGCGAGACACCATCAACGCCTGCTACGTGGGACCGGATGCCGAGCTTTGGTTCGATATCACCTGCATCCATCCCAACCCGGCGGGCCACGCCGCCATGGCGGACTTGTTCAAGACGGTGATTGACCATTAGGCCGTCGCGACTCTTGATCACCTGTTGTGGCTACTTCGCCCGTCCATCGGTCACGCTGCCCATCGGACCTCATGATAAAGACCCGTGTTGGCTACCCTGCTCGTCCGTGCCGCCAATGTGCCGTGAAACGGCTACGCGGCCCGCCGGTAGTCGTGGTGTCGCCCCCCCAAGGATCGGCGTAGCGACAACCTTCCCACCGGAGCAGAGTGGGCGGTCGCCTTCGCCCTCGCCTGGGATGCGTTGGGCGGTTCCTTGGTGCGGTCGCGAGGCATTGAAATAGCTCACGTATTGCTTGATGGCCCTTTCAAGCCCTGCGGCACTCGCCAGCGGTGGCGGGTCGCCCCCCGGGGCGTGCTGGCGCAAGTGCACGATTCTGCTAGCTGACCACACGGGTAGCCAGCACGAGCCTTGGGACTTGGTGGCGCGCGGCCGATGGGCCAAGATCCACCGATGAGGAAGCAACGACCGGGGCAATCGTTGGGGACACGTGCAGGGCCAGGTCGAGCGCCCTGGCGACTTCTGGTCACGGCAGCAGTCACGACGGTGGCGGCGTCGGCCTGCTGCTCGATGGACAAGTGTGCGAAGGTGCTCGAGGACAAGCCGCCGCTGACGGCGGCCAGCGCGGAGAAGCAGGGCGGCAACCAGGTCATGGCGCAGGGCGGCACCCCCACGTCGCTCCACGTCGATGACGAGGCGATCTACGTGGTCGATCCCCACCCAGGCGCCGTGTTCAAGCTGTCCAAAGACGGCGCCACCATGGAGGAGGTGTGGCGCCCGAAGAAGGGGAAGGCACGCGTCGTTCTGGGGGACGACGACAGCCTGTTCGTCGTGGCCTGGGAGCCGGGCAAGCTGGTTCGCATCGACAAGAAGAGCGGGACGGTCCACGTGATCAGGGAAAAGGAGCTCGGGTTCTTGGAGCTCGATCCGGGACCCACCAACCAGGGCATGCTCTACGTGGGTGTCGACACCCTCAGGGGGCCGCTGCAGCGGCACTACGACAGAGACAGCATTGCCCCACGCGACGGGGCGTTCGTCAGTCCAGACAAGGTCTCGAGCATCCCTCACGGACCCAAGAGCGCCGCAACGATCGGGGGCAACATGGCCGGCTACGTCCTCGAGCTCGCCATCGATCGCGACCACCTGTTCTACACCGGCCGAGAGCCAGGCCTGTCGTCGCTTTCGCCGCCGTTCCAGCTCTATCGGCGGTCGCGCTCCGGCGGCGATCCTGAGATCATTGGCGAAGGGTGCAACCGCATCGCGCTGAGCGAGGCGCACGTGTACTGCGCCCGGGGCAAGCACTGGGACTCACCGAACCAGGTCTTCAAGCTCACCAAGGAGGGCAAGGGGAGCAAGCTCGTCTTCCGCACTGAGGGCAAGATCCAGTCGATCCATATCGACGGCAAGGACGCCTATGTCTGGAGCTTCAGCGGCGTAGCCCAGCACTGGAACGTCTGGAAAATCGTCGACGCCGATCCGGAGGGCAGATTGATCGCCGTCGAGGATCACTTGATCGGCAGCGTCGCCACCGACGCGACGCATGTGTACTGGACCAACAGGGGCGCCACCAACCAGTCCGGGGAAACGCTGCTCGCCGCGGGCGCGGTGAGGCGCCAGAAGCGCTAGTGCCTTGGTGCATGGCTCCAAGCTGAACCGGCAGCGCTCTCATCGTAGCTCGCGCTCAGTCCACTCGATGACTCTCGGGCATTCCCAAGGAAGTCATTCGGTTCAGGATCTGGCAGCCAACTCGGGCTTCCACCCTCTGAGCTTGCACGCACCAACGCCCTTTTTGTGGATCGGCAGAAGTTTGCGTAACGTAACTTACGCGACAATGGCGGCTAACCGCTGCGGGACAGCGCCCGTCATTCGTCCTTCGCTCCACCGGCTGAGCCCACCAGACTCGGGGACGAAGGGGTCACCAAGGCAAATCAGCCCAGAGCAGCATGTGATCGCTCGCCTCGCAGGCGAGGGCCCAGTCGGTGCTCGTGGGATCGGGAAAGAACATGCCGGTCCCGAGGGGCTCGCCAATGCTGGTAGAGGGCATGAGGTAGTCGAGCTGAAACTGATTCTCCGTTGAAGGGTCGGGCGCGCTGCTCGAGGGACAGGCGGAGGCTTGGGTGTTCTGCTCAGGCGTGTGGCCGACGCTGCCGTAGCCGTCCGCGGGCTGAGACGGGATGACCAAGGGGTGATCAAAAAGCAGATCGATGGTGCCAGGCAGGGCGTCCCCGTCATCGGGATCGACGTTCAGATCGCCGGCGATGACGAAACGCGCGTCTGGCGGCAGCGGATCGACCCCTGGAAGATTGCCATCGAGCAAGAGCTTCATCCCCAGGATCTCGTCGTGGTGGCGGTAGGGTCGCACCACGTGGGCAATGGGGGGGAAGGGGTGATTGGCGATGACGTGGAGCACATGGTCACCGACCTGAATGGGCACGATGAGCAGGCCTTTCGCAAAGAGGGGATAGTCTTCGGGGACGGTGATACCGGTAGCTAGCGCCAAAGCGTCGCCGCTGTGGCCCTCGAGCGCCAACCAGGGCACGTCGACGATCAACCGAGCCTGATCGGCCAGGATGGGATATCGCGAGATGATCGCGTAGTTGAACATTCCCGGCGTGCTCCCCTCACCGGCCTCCGAGAAATAGGGATCGTCGGTGGCCCCGTCGTAACCGCTCCACGACACGCCACTGTTGCCAAAGGTGATTAGGTGGTGGGTATAGGGCGCCCCCTGGGTCACCGCGTTGAGTCGGTCCATCAGGCGCGCGCCGTTCAGCCCCGACCCATTGATGGTGCCCGGCGGGGGCGGGGTGCCCTCCACGTCGTATTGGAACTCGTTGACCGCCAGCACGTCTGGGTTGAAGCGGGTGACGACCTGTACCGCAGCCTCGATCTGAGGGCCGGCCCCAGTGAGCTTGGAAGTGTCCAGGAAATAGATGTTGTATTGGGCGACCCGCAGACTGTGGGGACCTGCGCCGGCTCCGCCGCTCCCGCCTCCGCCACCCGCGCCCCCGCTACCCGACGAGGTGGTAGTCCCTGACTGAGACGGCTCGTCTGAGCAACCGATGATCATGAATATCGCCGACAGGAGAGTGAGCGCGGCGATGGGCTTGTGGCGCGGCCCTAGTGGGGTGATTTGTAGTGGGAGGGGCATGTCGCCTTTCCGGGTCGAGGCATCCTATTCATGGCCAGGGAGAGCGCCAACCGATTCCCACCCATGAGCCCCCCGACAGTCCGATGGCCGGCGTCTCCATCCGATGATAGCCTGCCGCCGGCCGTGGGGATTGCCCATGAGACCAACCGAAGGAGCAGGACATGAAAGCACGAGACCTGTTGGTTCTGATGACAGCATCGTTGGTCGCATTGGCTGGACTCAGTCTGATGCCGGCTTGCGGCGGCGACGAAGACGACGACGACGATGACGACAGCAGCTGCGCGGAGGCATGTCCCAACGGCGACGAATGTACCCAACAGGCGTGCAACTGCACCGATGGCGCCGTCATCAACGCGTCGTCATGCTCCAATGGCTGCTGCGACAGCAAGTCAACCACCTGCACCTCGGCCTGCGAGAACAACGGCGGCTGGTCGGGCTGACCTGAGTGGGGATACTGCCGGCGCCCCCGGTGGCCGGCGCTGCGTCCCGCCCGCAGCCCAGGCGGGTCGATCCGGCTACGTGCAGGGCGCCGTGCCGGTGACGGTCATGGAGTAGACCTTGTTCTTCTCGCACCGGCCTCGGCTCTCGAGGCCGGTGATGATGTTGGAGCATTTTCGGGTGGACCACCCCTTGGCCTCCTGAAACTTGAACACCATCTGCATTTCGGTGATCGCCTCATTGCCAACGTACTCGAGGCTCTCCTCGATGCGGCCTTGGCGGCTGTATTCGATCACCGTATTGGCTAGGTCGTTGTGGCGCCACTTGGCGTCTTCGCGATCGAAATAGTTGAGCGTGATGACCTTAATGGTGACCGGGTTGTTGCCATTCTGGTAGCGATTGGAGACGTAAAGGCGCACCTGCGCCATCAACGTCGCCCGGTCCGACTCCGCTGCGCTCATCGTCACCGTCTGTCCTGATCTCATGCCCGCCGCGGTACGCCGAACCGGACATTTCTACTTTGGGCCTACAGTGTCAACGCAAAGTAGAAATGTCCGCTTTTCTCCAAAGTAGAAATGTCCGGTTGGGAGCTGGCTCGACGAGCTAGTTTGCCGCCAACTTCCTTTG
>Ga0164313_10004551_pt1 | contig 12311 bp, 12 predicted proteins | sample GuaBasSedimGuay4_FD_113735 | JGI IMG/M metagenome (GOLD analysis project Ga0164313, IMG submission 113735) | Subseafloor sediment microbial communities from Guaymas Basin, Gulf of California, Mexico - Guay4, Core 4569-4, 0-3 cm | ecosystem: Environmental > Aquatic > Marine > Hydrothermal vents... | reverse complement strand
CAGGTGATTTTTTAATGAATGGTTTTTTAGTGATTTGATTGTTTGTTTTAATTTTTGGTTTTTTTACAGGAAGCGTGTTTGATGGTTTGTTTTTAAGTGCAGGTGCTAATGCTTTAACTTGTTTCTCTGGAATAACGGATGGTTCAATAGCTACGGCTGTAATAGTGGCTTGCTGGTTTGGTTTTTGATTGGGTGCAGGCGGAGAGGTAATGCTTTTTAACGGAATGTTTTTATCGGTGACGTTTAAGGGGCTTGTCTGAGGTATATCTTGATAAAACGGATAAATAAATACCGCCATGATAAGCAGGACAGCAGTAATAATGATAACAACCCATATAAAATATAATGATTTTGGTGGTGCTGGAGCTGCTTTGATATTTAACAGGGGAGGCTCAGATGAAACTGCATCAGCCTGACGTTTTTCCAAATCTTGTAGAACTTGATTTAATAAACTCATTTTAAACTTTAATTCCATTCATACAGAGAGGTTAAATTATTTTAGAGTAGGATAATAAGAGGCATAAGCTTAGTGATAATGCAATTAAAAATGATGCTCTAACTTTAAATGGATGGTGGTTGCATGTGTCTTCTGTATCTATCGCGGCTAGTTTGATTTGTTTGGTTGTTATCTTCTTTAACCCTTTGCCGTAGGCTGATAGTAAGGCTTTATGCGCTAAAATATTGATTAATCGAGGCGTGCCTTTAGTGTATGTGTGCAATGATTTTATAGCGTGACGGGAAAATAGATTGGAGCTGTTATAGTTAGCAACGTGTAATCGATGTTTTATATAGGCAGAAATATCTTTTTGGCTTAATAGCTTTAAGTTGTAGCTAAAACTGATCCTTTGCCTCAGCTGGCGTATTGCTTTTTTTTGTAATAACACGTCTAGCTCTGGCTGACCAAATAAAACAATTTGTAACAGTTTTTGTTTTTCCGTTTCCAAGTTGGTTAATAATCGAAGTGCTTCCAGTGTTTCTAAAGGCATTGCCTGGGCCTCATCGATAATTAAAACAGTTTTCTGCTGATTACCGGCTGCCGTTAACAGGTACGTGTTTAATTGTTGAAGTAAACGAGTTTGCCCACAATTCCGGCTATATGAAATACCTAATTCATCTGCAATTGCCATGCGTAAACCGGCAGCTGTTAAATGTGGGTTCGGTATATAGGCAGTGGCAAATGGTGCTTGTAATTCATTAAGTAATTTTCGGCATAACATGGTTTTTCCCGTACCAACGTCACCGGTTATTTTTATAAATCCTTCACCATTTTGTAAAGCAATCAGTAATACATTTAAAGCTTCTCTATGGCTGGGTAAGTCAAAATAGAATTGCGTATCGGGTGTTAACCCGAAAGGAAACTCTGTTAGGCCAAAATGATTTAAGTACATCGCTTACTTCGTTCCTTTTTTCTAAGCTCTTATTCCGTGGTGTTAAGTAACAATGAAAAATAAATTAACCTTTTTGTATGGACAGAATTGAATGTTTGCGAATGTAGGATGGGTAGGAGCGATAGCGCAAACCCATCAAAAACTGCATTAAGCGATGGGTTTCATTTCGCGCGAAACAGCTGCGCTTCAATCTACCCACCCTACACAAAATGTTAAATTAATTTTCACCACTACTTATGACGAAAGATAAGAGAGAAGCGATCATCACATTATTTCCATAATGGATAATCGTTTAATTGCTCAAGTCGTTTTTTGCCGGATTGCATGGAGGGTATCCAGTCACTATCATTATCAATAATGGTTGGTTTTAGCAGAATGATTAGTTCGGACTTTCTGACTTTTCCTTTATTTACCCGGAATAAATTACCAATATAGGGAATCTGAGTTAAGCCAGCTATTCCGTCTTTTTCTTCGATGGTCGTTTCTTGCATTAGGCCGCCGATAACAATAATTTGACCATTTTTTGCTTTTACAATGCTATCAGATTCACGAACTGTATTTAAAGCCATTGGTAAAGCACCGTCTTCACCATTAATAGTAAATTCTTTGGTTTGGTTTTCTACACGAGTAATTGAGGGGTGTATGTGCAAGGTTATTTCATTGGCATCATTTATTTGCGGGGTAACATCCAGTGCAATTCCAGAAAAGAAAGGTGTCCAGGTAATATCAGGATTGGATATTGTGCTTGAGCCACTGACCACTGTGTCAGACGATACATCGGTAATAAAGTATTCATCACGACCGACTTTAATAATGGCTTTTTGGTTATTAAGAGTTGATATCCTTGGGCTGGAGAGGATGTTGGTTTTACCCTGCGTTTCTAATAATTCGACTAAAGCAGTAAAGTCGCCCCAGGTAGCACTAATAGTAAACACCTGACCTATTGCTCCAATACCGGTTAACAGAGGTGCAGCATCGGCTGCAGTTCTAATGACACTTTGCCAGTTTACGCCAGCTTGATGAGAATCATCCAAAATAATTTCAATGATTTTTGCTTCAATAATCACCTGTCTTTTTATTTGACCTTGAGTGATAGTGATAAATTGTTCAACTTCTCTTTGTTGCATCGGTTTTGCCCGTACAACAATAATACCGGTTTGACGGTTCAAAACAACGGTGGCTTGTGGGTCAATTGATAAAATTGATAGCAAGGCTAAATTTATTTCATCCCAGAAATCAGTTTTTGTTTTTGTGTTAACCCAGCTGCCGGATGAAAAGGTATTTGATCCATTAGACTCATCAGTATTGGCACTATAATCATTTGAATCATCAGAGTCATCAGTAATTTGTCCTGATGAAACCCGTGTTTTGGATTCTCCTTCTCGAATAATATCTAGCCGGTTAATTTTAAATATCTTGGTTTGTAAGGTTGCGGGATAAACGATATAACCCATATCATTCTTTTTGTAATCGTAACCATAGACTTTTTGGACGGCATCCATCACTTGGGCAATAGTTACATTTTTTAATTCCAAAGAGATTAAGCCGCTAACATCAGGGTGAACCAGCATGTTTTCTCTGCTATCAATAACCAGTCCCATAAAAAATTCACGGGCCTCAACTTCGTGTAAAGAAATATCAAAACGCGCTGCTTTTTCCGTAATAACGGGGGGGTAAATGGATTGATTAAAGTCGGGAATTAAGGCTTCGGTAACTGCTGCGGGTGTTTCTGGTTTACTCACATGTGAGTCAATATCGGCAGGGAAAGCTGAGTCAATAGTCTTATCATCTGTTAAAGGAATAGAGGAGCAGGAAAGTAACAGGGGAAGTACAAAGAGGCTTATTTTTTTTATCATTGCTAGAGTTACTTTTGGGTTGCAGGTTTTTTATAAGAACCATTCAAAATAGAGAGCATTCTAGATTCGCCGTTTTGTTCAATTAAAACAGAATGTTTGTTGATTTTTATTATTTTAATGTCAGTCAAAATAATCTCACCTTGTTTGGCAGTAGCGCCATTTATTGTGGCGCGTTTATTTTTTCCTGAAATCCAGATGGCAGATAATTTTAACAAATCTGTTTGTTGCGATTCAATTGTAGAGTGGAACACTGGACGCGTTGGATCACTGAGCTCCGCAAGGCAAGCAGGCAAATAAAATAGACTAAAAAATAAAATGTATTGCCGTTTAAAGTCCAAGCCAGCTCTCCTCAAAACTTAGCGTGTAAACGGTAAACGTTGTTTCCGCTAAAGGGTATTCTTTAACCTGATATTTAATGTTACCCCAATTAAAACGCCAGGGAAGTGCCTCTAGCGATTTTAAATAGCTAAGGGTATTAAAATAGTTGCCTGATAAGGTAATAGATAATCCGTGACGATAAATCCATGATCTCTGTTGTGTCGATTCTGACAGCGTTGTTACAGGTAATGTTTCCAGCTTGATGAGCTTTAAGCCGGCATCCTTTTTTAACATATCGTGTAAAACTTTAGCCATCAGATGAGAGGGGACAAATTGTTTATCACCAATATCCAATTGCTGTTTTAATTTTTTAAGTTCGCTCTTAACGCGACTAAGTGTTTGTTTGTTGACTTGGTTGGGATCCATTTCACCAAGAGCCTTTATTTGTTCGGCTGCTTGTTGCTGAGTTGTTAATTGAATGTCTATATTACTCAGCTCTGAGGCTAACTGTTTTTTTTCAACAGCAAGGGGCTGATAAATTAAATTATCCCATGTTGCCCATATCCCTACTATTAATGTGACAATGATTATTAACCTTTCCCGCTCACTTAAACTATTAAAACGCTCAAAAAATTCATTCATTATGGTCAGCTGTCTCGTCTGCTTCTGTGGACGTACTGACGCTAAAATTAACTTTATTATCGCTGTCTTTTTCTTGTTCCATGGTTAATTTTGCAAAGGTTTTACCTTTAAAAATTATCTCGTTGTGTAATTTTTCAAGCATAGTTGGAATCTTTTTCGGTTTATAAGTGCTTCCTTGTATGTGGATTTGTTGACTTTGACTGTTTATACTTATTTTTGTTAACCAAACATCATTAATGTTTTGTCTGGCCAGTGCAATGAAGTAGCGAGAAAACCCCTGCGTTTGATCGGATGATTTATCAGAAAGCAGGCTGATTACACGATTTAAATTGGAAAGCATGTTTTGAGAATTGGAAATCTCCTGGCTTAGAAGTTTGTTGATTTGTTGTTTAGGGTATTTAACGTGCAAGAGTTGTACTTTGGTTTCTGCTTCTGTTAATTGCTGTTTGTGTGATTTTAAAGTATTTTCAATATCTTGTTGTTCTATAAACAGGTAAATACTGAAGCCAGTTAATAGAATAACAATAGCAATCAAAGTATAGATGTATTGATTGATAGCAGAGGTGCTTTGATCCTGTTTTAAACAGTTTTGGTATAAATTAACTTGTTGTATCATAATGAGTTTATGGATTCCCTCATTGTTGCACCAATAACCGTGGCACAAAAAGACTGAGTACCGTCATCCATTAAAATATCACCGTTGATAATCGTGGATAAATCCATGATTCTAGCAGTTACACCATGGTTATGATTAAGAATGTTTAATAAATCCTGTGTGTTTTCAGGTAAAGGAATAACTGCTAAGCCGGAGATTGGGGGTAAGCCATAAAAACTTTCCACATAATCAAATGAACGTTGTATATCCAGAGCCAGTCCATCATGTTCCATGCTAATCTGCTCAGCACTTAAAAAATTATTATTTATCCCCAGTCTATCAAAGCCTATCGCAAGTTTGCGACTAAGATATAAGGATCCCTGTCGTTCTATAATAATGCGCCCCGTTGTTTTTTGTAAATGTAGAACGGCAACTCCTCTTTCATTTTCCGGTATTAAGGCGGCTAAATTTCTAAGAGTTGTTTCTTGAATATCAATAATACTCAGTTGTAAATTGCACTGTAGACATAGATCGACCAAAGGTTGAATGGTAGATTTTTGTGTGGCAACAACTTCCAGCATGTTAGTGGTGGTGCTCCGTTGAGAATCAGGTAAAGGATAAAAGTCAATGACTGCATCTTCGATTGGGAATTCAATTAATTCGGCAATTTTCCAGCGGATTGCATCAGTAAGTTCTTCTTCTTTTACCTGGGGTGTTTCAATGGTAATTAATCGATAGTTCTCAGAGCTTAGGACTAGTGTGCAGTCGTATTTCTCAAGATGATGCTGTTTAGATAATTCTTCTAACGTAGATTGCTTGTTATTAGTGGCAATAAATTCACAATGCGTTAATGCGGGGTTATTATCAGTATAGTGAGAAATTGCGATAGCTATTCCGTCTGGGGTAAAGCTTAAGGCGACAATGCCCTTGTTGACTGCTTTTTTTCCTAATAACTTTTTAAACAATTGCACATTAATTCCCAGTAAGTAATAGCTGTTAGTTTATATTAAATTAATGGGAATACAAGAGCTTGTGGATTAGTCGTAAGCATTTTCCTGAAGCCAGTTAATTTCTCTCGCTGTTTTGTCGGTAATAATACATTGAGATAGGCTTTCTGCCATTTTGGATTCAGAATCGGATAAAGGAATTTTTGCCGCCATAATTTCAGCTTGTATTTGAGGAAATAACGGGGTCTGTTGTGGATCAGCGTAGCCATCTGGAAAAATGGGCTGATTATTTCTGTCATATTTATCTGTTGCACCAACGGTATGCAGTAGTTCATGAGCTATGACAATATTGTTTTGTTGTTCCTGGTCTTTTGAAGCAAATGCATGAACAATGGCAAGAAGTCCTTTATCTAGTCCGAGAGAGTGCTGTAATTCTTTATTGTCTACGGCTTCGTGGTAATGCAGAAAAACTCTAATGCGTTGAAAGTTGGAATCATCGTCGGGAGTGTTTTTAAATGCCCAATAACGAAACTTTACACCCCACAAAATGGTTTTTATCATACTGTCTCGTGGGTTTGGTGATGGTGTCGGCTGGATCGACATGGTGGCACCTAACTCTGTCTGAGTAGGGTTTTCTAGAAAGAGGGAGTAGTGTTCTGCTTCGTGTTGAAAAAATCGATCAATTTCTGCAAAAACACTATTATCAAGTTGACTGATATAGGCATCCACAACAGGGCTGCCTTCCCCGTTTATTGGATAAATAATAACTTGTAAAGGCTCAGACCAGGATCTGGATTTTAATTTTTGTGTTTTAGAATAAAATGCTATGCCAATGAAGATAACTAATAACAGAGTTATTCTAAATATTCTGAATAGAATAGGTAAAATCAATGATGCTAGCTGCTTAAGATAAGCGTCATTTCTTCAACTATTTCATTAATAATAGTAAATCCACGGATTTCTAGAACACCTTTGGTGCTGAGAGAAATAATTAAATAATTAGAGTCTGGATAGTTGGCAAGCTTTATATCTGTTGCAGAAGGTACTGCTGGAGAGTTTGGATGGGAATGATATATGGCAAATAGCTCTTCTTGTTTAGTTCGCATGGTAGCGAACGCATTAATTTGTTGTGGCTCGTCAAGGTGAAAACGGGTTTGAGCTTGATCTGAGCTGTTGTCTATCGGATAGCAACTACTAGCGATACCATTAATAGAACCAATTAATCCGCAAATTTCTTTATCTGGCGATGATTGCGCCATATGTAACAGTTGATTAGTCAGTTTTCTTGATAAGTGAATTTCTTTTGTATTCATTAAGGAGTCCATTGGCCGGAAGTCACTCTGGGATTTCCAGAAAGATCAGTATGATTTTTTACATGACGATAATTAAAAGCATTGAAAATAGTTTGTACAGCAGATTTTTGATCACAACCATGTTCAATTAATAATACCGCGTTAGGTTTTAAAAACTGGCGAGCTTGATCGCATAGGGTTTGTATATCTTTAAGTCCTAGGTTATCAGCAATTAATGCGCTTTCAGGTTCAAAGCGAACATCACCTTGTGACAAATGAGGGTCGTTACCGTCTATATAAGGCGGGTTACTAATAATTAAATCAAATTGCGAGTCTTCAGTAATTTGAGAAAACCAGTTTGATTGTAGGAATTGAATATTATTAACTTGATGTTTTTTGGCATTTTTTTGTGCCATATTAAGTGCTTTATTGCTCAGGTCTGTTGCAATAATAGTAGAATCAGTTCGTTCAGCAGCCAGAGTGATGGCTATGGCACCAGAGCCCGTGCCTAAATCAATAAGCTGCGGGTTGGTAATGTTGCTTAACAGGTCTAAGCTCAGTTCAATCAATAATTCGGTGTCAGGTCTGGGGATTAATACATCGCTGTTTACTTCAAAGTCTCTAGACCAAAACTCCCTGGAGCCAGTGAGATATGCAACTGGATGACCTTGTTGCCGTTGTTGTACCAGATTGTTGAAGAGTGTACATTGCTTAGTGAGCAGTTCCTTTTCAGGCCAGGCTCTCAGGTGTGAGCGTGGCTTGTCTAAAACATGGCAAAGCAGTACTTCTGCATCTAGATGGGCGGACTCAGATGATTGGGTCAGTAATTCGGTCGCGCTAGCTAACGAACTGGCTATGTTAGTCATTACCCAGCTGAGTTAAGAGGTCTGCTTGATGTTCATTAATTAATGGATTAATTAAATGATCTAAGTTGCCTTGCATGATTTCATCTAATTTATACAGCGTTAAATTAATTCGATGGTCGGTCATTCGGCCTTGCGGATAATTATAGGTGCGAATTCGTTCAGAGCGGTCGCCCGAGCCAACTTGTAATTTACGGTTTTCAGACTGTTCGGCATGTTGCTTATCTTGCTCAGCTGTTAACAAGCGTGATTGTAATAAAGACATCGCTCTTGCTCTGTTTTTATGTTGAGATCGTTCATCTTGACATTCAACTACCACGCCGGTTGGTAAATGCGTTAAGCGAATCGCGGAGTCGGTTTTATTAACATGCTGACCACCAGAGCCGGATGCGCGGAAAGTGTCAACACGAAGGTCGGATGATTTAATTTCATATTCATCAACACTATCAACTTCCGGCATGATGGCAACAGTACATGCTGAGGTATGCACTCGCCCTTGTGATTCAGTTTCAGGTACCCGTTGTACCCGGTGGACACCCGATTCAAATTTAAGCTGGGAGTACACGTCTGTACCCGCGATACGCAGGATGATTTCTTTAAAGCCGCCGTGGTCACCACGATTTTCAGTGATAATTTCAGTCTTCCAGCCTTGTTTTTCAGCAAATCGCTGGTACATTTTTGCTAAGTCGCCAGAGAAAATAGCAGCTTCATCGCCACCTGTTCCTGCTCTGACTTCAAGAAATATATTGCGATTATCATTGGGGTCTTTGGGTAGCAACAATATTTGTAGTTGATGTTGTAAAGACGCTTGAATTTTCTCAGCTTCTTGTTGTTCTTCTTTAGCCATTTCCCTTAGTTCAGGGTCGGGGTCCTTGCTCATTTCAATTGCGGCTTCAAGCTCTTGTTCATTGTCTTGATATTGTTTGTAACAATTAACAAGTGGATCAATTTGCGCATATTCCTGGCTTAATGCGCGAAACTTATTTTGGTTGTTTTGTACTTCAGGTTGTGAAAGAAGTGCTGCAATTTCCTCAAAGCGGTCGCTGAGACTTTCTAGTTTGATTTTTATTGATGATTTCATTGTAGTTTGAATATTTCTCTAGCGGCAGCGACTAAGTCGTGTCTGTCATTTTCTCCAGCTTCTCTTAATTGAGCGCTGGGTGTGTGGATTAATTTATTAGTTAAGGCATGTGCAAGATGATTTAAAACATTTTCTGCTGACTGGCCTTTGTTTAATTGCGATTGTGCTTTTGCTAAAGCTTGATCTCGTGTTAGTTCCGCTTGTAGGCGATAATCTTTGATAACAGATTGGGCACCTTGAGATCTCATCCATGACAGAAAGTGTTCAACTTGTGTATCAATGATTTCTTCAGCTTGCTCGGCAGCTTTACGCCGGGAGTCCATGTTTTGATCTATAGTTTGCTGTAGGTCATCGACGGTATATAGGTAAACATCCTGGAGTTGTTCAACTTCTGCTTCTATATCTCTGGGGACTGCTAAGTCAACCATAAACATGGGTTTGTGCTTGCGCTTTTTTATAGCACTTTCTACGCGACCTTTACCTAAAATAGGTAGTTGGCTGGCTGTGGATGAAACAACGATATCTGCTTCAGCTAAATGATCTGGTAATTCAGATAAGGCGATTGCATAACCATTAAATTGAGCGGCTAATGCATGTGCTTTATCATAAGTGCGGTTGGCGATAATGATTCGACCGATACCATTTTGATGCAGGTGTCTTGCTGTTAGCTCAATGGTTTCACCTGCACCAATTAATAGGGCAGTTTGTTCGGAGAGTGAGTCATAAATTTGCTGAGCAAGTTGTACTGCCGCAAAAGCAACAGAAACTGGGCTTGAGCCTATGGCGGTATCAGTACGTACTTTTTTTGCTGCTGAAAAGGTGTGATGAAACAGCTTGCCTAAATGCTTGCCTAAAGTACCAGCTTCGTAAGCTGCTTGATAGGCGGTTTTCATTTGACCAAGGATTTGGGGTTCACCAAGAACCATGGAGTCTAAGCCGCAAGCTACACGAAACATGTGCCGAATAGATTGGCTGTCTGTGTGGCTGTATAGGTAAGGTGTGAAATCGTCAGGACTGATTTTCTTAGTTTCAGCAATCCATTCAATTAATGTATGGGCGCTGCTGTCATCGTCAGATTGATAATAGAATTCGGTTCTATTACAGGTCGATAGAATGGCCGCACCATTAATTTTATGGTTATTCCATAATGTTTTTAGAGCTGACTCAAGTGTTTCTGCAGGAAATGCCAGGCGCTCACGTATAGCTACGGGGGCTGTATTGTAATTTATCCCTACGGCAAGAAGAGTCATTTAAGTGCTATATACATTAATAAAAAAGTCTATTCTAAGGAATATATTGATTTTAGCCAAATAGAATAAATTATAGAACGTATTTGTAATGGTTTCTTGTGGTTTTCTGCTACTCTATATAGATATTTAGTATTTACTCGGCGAGTTTAGAGCTAGATGTGTAGCTTGTTGATTTGTAAGGGTGCTTGAATATATCCCTGTAAGCTCTGCTGCAACGTGTTGTTGCAGAAGGCTCATAAATTAACAGGCTATGTCTTTAAATTTAATAATATGCTGAGTAGTTGTGATATTTAATTGTAATGAAATAGGGATTGGTTGGGGTTAATGATGAAGTTAATAACGGGGATGATAGTTTTATTTCTGGTTGGATGTACAAGTGTTGCAGAAAAAGACAGTAATGATCCAGAACAAATTATTGATAAAAGTCATAGTGAAAAAAGTAATGGGGTTAATCAGGTAACGGAAATATCACCCGAAGTTCTCTATCTTTTGTTAACAGCAGAAATTGCAGGCCAGAGAAATTTATATGGTGTTGCTTTGGATGGTTATTTGCGAGCGGCAAGACGTGTCGATGATGTCAGGGTTGCTGAAAGAGCGACTAAAATAGGTTTGTATGTTAAAGATGTTTCTAAAACTGATGAAGCTGTTGCCTTATGGTTAAGGCAAGATGCTAAAAGTTTAACAGCCAGAAAAATAGCCGCCTTATCTGCATTAAGAGAGGGCGATGACGCGGAAGCTGTTGAGCATTTGGGGCTACTTTTAGAGGAGGACCCGGCGGGGTTCGAATCTACTTTAATGGAGTTGATGAAAGCTGTTGGAAAGAAAAACAATACAGAATTTGTTTTTGATGTTTTGGACGAGGTGTCTATGCAACATCCTGACAATGCCTCGGTATTGTTTGTTCAGGCTTTGTTGGCAGGTCAAATGCAAATGGACGCAATTGCTAAGCAGAAGGTGGGTCAGGCATTGGAGAAGCAGCCTGAATGGGATAAGGCGTTAATATTGCAGGCGCAATTAGCAGCGCAAGAAGGTGATTTGGCGTTGGCAAGAGATAACTTGCTGCAGGTTTTAGATTCGCAGCCTAAAAACGAGCGAGTTAAAAGAATATTAGGTCAGGTTTTAATGAAGTCAGAAGACTTTGATGGGGCTATTGATTTATATCAGGAGATTTTAGACGATCATCCCGATGATGGGGAGAGTCGCTTTGCCATTGCTTTAATCTATTTGCAGCAGAAAGAAGAAGATAAGGCATTAGCTCAGTTAAAGCCATTGGTAAATAAACCCAGGTGGGATGCGCAGGCAAGTTTTTATATAGGGCGAATAGAATTTAAAAAAGAGAATTATGATCAGGCTTTAACCTGGTTTGATAAGGTGACGCAAGGCCCATACAATTATGATGCGTCAATGGCGGCTGTTTCGGTGTTATTGAATCAAAAGGATTATCCTGAGGCTGAGAGTCGATTGATCGATTTAAGTAATAAGTTTCCTGCTCAGAAGTTGGATATTACATTGCTGTCTGCAGATATATACAATGAGCAAGAAAAGTATCAAAAAGCATTTGATTTGCTGACAGAGGTGATGATCCAAGATAAGGATAATAGGGATCTTTTGTATGCAAGAGCTCTAATTGCCGAAAAATTGAATAGGCTGGATGTTTTAGAGGCCGATTTAAAAAATATATTAGAAAAAGAGCCTGAGGATGTGGCTGCGTTAAATGCTTTGGGGTACACCTTGGTTGATAGGACGGACAGGTATCAGGAAGCTGAAGAGTATATATTAAAAGCGATAGTGCTAAAGCCTGATGAAGCGGTGATTATAGATAGTTTGGGGTGGTTGCAGTTTAAGCAGGGAAAGATCGATGAAGCATTAATTACCTTGCGTATGGCGTATGATAAACAGCAGGAAAGTGAGATTTCAGCACATTTGGCAGAGGTGTTATGGATGCACGGTGATGCGGGTGAGGCTAAAGAGATTTTAGATAAGGCGTTAAAAAAATCACCTGACGATAAGTATCTTTTAGAGTTCCAAAAACGATTCATTGGTGTTAAATAGGGGCTGGAATAAGTAACAATGAAAAAT
>Ga0164313_10004550_pt1 | contig 12314 bp, 5 predicted proteins | sample GuaBasSedimGuay4_FD_113735 | JGI IMG/M metagenome (GOLD analysis project Ga0164313, IMG submission 113735) | Subseafloor sediment microbial communities from Guaymas Basin, Gulf of California, Mexico - Guay4, Core 4569-4, 0-3 cm | ecosystem: Environmental > Aquatic > Marine > Hydrothermal vents >... | reverse complement strand
TATTCCCAATTACGGATTTGAAGAAGGACTGAAAGGCTGGGACATTTCCAAAGCCCCGGGGGCAAAAGTAGTAAACACAGAAGAGGTTCATGTCTTTATCGGTAAAAAATTAATGTCATTAGAGGCCGGAGATGAGATCGTTTCTCAATATATCAATCTTCCGGTAGCCAGAAGAAGTTACCTTGCCATGTGTGGCGTAACCGGACGATATTATAAAGATATGGGAGGGGATATTAGCAATAATATGAAAGTAAGTATTTATGTAGATAATGAACTGGGAAAGGAAGTACAATGCATTACCCGTTATGCTGACACTACCATGGTTAGCTGTCCTGTTGAACTCAGATCTCCCAACTTTGGAGGTGGTTTCGTGTTTGCACATCTAAACGGTCTTCCGGCAGGAAAATACCGCATCCGGGTAAAAGCAAATACCGATTGTCTTATTGATCAAATAGATATCAGGCCGACCATGGATGTGGGTATAGGTATCGTTGAAAATACGCATCCCATGGGACATTATGACCACTTATTTAACAGGGTGCACTGTGCCTTTTTTGATTATACTGAAGATGTTACTCAATCAAAACCTCTCCCCTATTTGCCAAGGATTGAAGGGACAGGCGCAATATCAAAACCGTTCCCCTTTATACCAGTGATTAAAGGAGCTGGCACCATAACAATCAAAAATGGAATTATTAAAAGCGGTGTTGTTGGAATTATGTCCTGGGGTATCCAGTCCACTGCGAAAGATGTTAAAATTATTCTGGATAATGTAAGAATTGTATCATCCGGAATTAATACTACAGCCGTTGACGTTCCATATGCATGCATCACCAATTGCCGGTTCGATATTACTAATCCCTTTATCATTAACCGGCATGGTGCTGAATTCTATGCAGTAGATTTACAGGGTGAAAAACCATCAGAAGTCTCTTTTTCAGAATTTTACGGTGGCCAGGGTTGCTTGATTTTTAGAGGAAAGAATTCCAGTATTCATCACAACTATTTCGTAAATCATCAGACAGTAACCAATCATTATAGCATAATGGCCATGGGAGACGGTTCGAAGATCTTTGAAAATCGAATTGAGCCTGAGATAGGGTCAGGCATAGAGATATATGTCCATAGAAGAATTGAAATATTCAATAATGTGTTTAAGATAGTAGCTGAACCTCCTAGCTGTGAGTACCCCCTCTACCCGGGTCATGAGGTTCATTGCACCAACGGCATAAGGCTTGCCGATTATGAAGCTAAACCCGGTTCTGCCAGCGCATGCATGGATAATAAGATTTACAACAACAGGTTTCATATTATCGGAAAAAAATATGAAAAATACCCTGATTATATCCCTCAGTCCGCTGCAATATTCTATAGTGCCAGCGCCGGGGATAATTTTATTTTCGGTAACGAGATAATTGTCGAACAAGAAAATACTGACACAGATGCCGAAGCTTATGCTTTTTATATTGGTGAAGCCAAATTCGGCCTGTTATATGATAACCACATAACCACTAATGTTACGCCAATATGGATTGCCAGCAGCTATGGCAGTGCAACAAATACGAAAATATACAATAACCGGATCATAAAAGCTCCAAATACTTTGACAAATTTCAAACCTGTAATAATGGGCTGGTCAGAAAGACCTGATTGTTTAGCAAAAAATATTGAGTTCCGCTCAAATGATATTGAAGGGATGGAATTTGATATGGATATCTCTGACCCGCATCATAGTTATTCAGTGTATTGGACCCTTACTTTAAATATGGTAAACAAAAAAGGAAATGCCGGGAAAAAAACTGAAATACAAATCCTGGACAAAAACAGGATAGAGGTTGTTAATCAGAAAACAGATAAGAATGGATTTTTAAGTGTGGAATTATTAGAATATACAGTGGACGGTAAAGAAAAAACTTTTCTATCACCTTACACAATAATTTTCGGGAAAAATAAAAAAAATATTCAACTTAATAAAAATAGTGAAGTAAAATTAGTTATAAAATAGAAAGTTATGAAAACAACGTCAATCACAACCATTTCTTTATTAGGCTATTTAATTTTATATTTCTTCCCTAATCCGGTTTTGGCCCAATATAATCAATCCGAACATAAACCACTGACAGAAGGAGTAATAGCAGTAACCAAACCAGGGAATTACGGAAAACCAGGGGCTAATTATATGCTTGTCAACGATATATCGAGTGATATGAGTACTATCTTCCTGGGCAAAGATGTTACACTTGACCTGAACGGTTATACAATTACCTATGCCAATGGTAACTATGAGCATATTCCCAATTATGGATTTGAAGAAGGGCTGAAAGGCTGGGACATTTCCAAAGCCCCGGGGGCAAAGGTAGTAAACACAGAAGAGGTTCATGTCTTTATCGGTAAAAAATTAATGTCATTAGAGGCCGGAGATGAGATCGTTTCTCAATATATCAATCTTCCGGTAGCCGGACGGTCATATTTTGCTATGTGCGGACTAACCGGACATTATTATCATGATATGGGAGGGGATGTACGCAATGACATGAAAGTAAGTATTTATGTTGATGACGAACAGGGTAACGAAATTAAGTGTATTACGCAGTATGGTGATACCACAATGGTTAGTTGCCCAATAGAAAAACGATCTACCCGACTTGGGGGTGGTTTTATATTTGCACATCTCAACGGCCTTCCGGCAGGAAGATACCGTATCAGAATTAAAGCTAATACCGATTGTCTGGTTGATCAAATTGACATACGTCCGGCAATGGATGTGGGTATTGGTATCGTGGAAGACACACATCCCATGGGTCATTATGACCATTTGTACAATAGGGCGCACAGTGCTTTTTTTGATTATACTGAAGATATTTCCCAATCAAAACCTTTCCCTTCCATACCCGTGGTTGATGGAACAGGTACCATAACCATAAAAAATGGAATTATTAGAAATGGAGTTATTGGAATTATGTCCTGGGGAATCCAGTCCACTGCTAAAAATGCTAAAATTATTCTGGATAATGTAAAAATAATCTCATCAGGAATTAATACCACTGCAGTTGACGTTCCACATGCATGCATCACTAATTGCAGGTTCGATATTACCAATCCATTCATCATCAATCGGCATGGCGCTGAATTCTATGCAGTTGATTTACGCGGAAAAACACCTTCGGAAGTTTCATTTTCAGAATTCTTCGGAGGACAGGGTTGCCTGGCAATCAGGGGATTAAATTCCAGTATTCATCACAACTATTTCGTAAATCATCAGACAGTAACCAATCATTATAGCATCATGGCTATGGGAGATGGTTCAAAGATCTTTGAAAACCGAATTGAGCCTGAAATAGGTTCAGGAATAGAAATATATATCCATAAAAGGATTGAGATATTTAATAATGTATTTAAAATAGAAGCAGCGCCTCCATCCTGCGAGTATCATGAACGGTACAGCACCAATGCTATCAGGGTAGCTGATTATGGAGCTGCAGAGGGATCTTCAAGGGGGTGTATAGAAAATAGGATTTATAATAACAAGTTTCATATTATCGGAAAAAAATATGAAAAATACCCTGATTATATTCCTGTTGCTAATGCATTTTTCTACAGTACCAGTGCCGGAGATAATTATGTTTTCGGAAATGAAATTATTATCAACCAAAAAAATCTTGATACAAATGCCGAAGCATTTGCTTTTTATATTGGTAATGCCAAAGGTTGTATGTTTTATAACAATCAGATCATTTCCAATGTTACACCAATATGGGTTGCATGTGGTTATGGCAGTGCTACGAATACAAAAATTTACAATAACCGGATCACAAAAGCTTCAAACACTTTAGCAAATTTCAAACCGGTAATGATGGGGTGGTCAGAAAGACCTGATTGTGTAGCAAAAAATATTGAGTTTCGTTCCAATGATATTGAAGGAATGGAATTTGATGTGGATATGACAGATCAGCACCATAGTTACTCAGTGTATTGGATCCTTAATGTAAGGGTGTTAAACAAAAAAGGAGAAGCTGTGAAAGATGCTGAAATACAGATACTGAATAAAAACGGGAAAGAAGTTATTAATCGAAAGGCCGATAAAACCGGATCCTTAAGTGTGGAATTATTTGAGTATTCCGTGGATGGCAAAGAAAAAGCTTTCCTGTCACCTTATACAGTAATTGCCGGAAAGAAAAAACAAGAAGTTCATCTCAATAAGAATATCGAGACTACATTAATTATAAAGTAGAAAGTAAAGAAGAGAAGAATTTAAAGTTCAAGGTTCAGCACCCGGTACCTGAACTCGAAAACAGAAACACATAACTCTTAATACTTTGCCACTTTAGACACTTCTTTTTTAGTAATTAACGATTTCTGATATGAAATTTTAGAATGCAATATTTTTTCTTATTTCTCAATTCAAAGGAAGCTGGCAGATCCATGTTTTTAAATTTGATTAAAGATTTGTTTGTTTATTTTGCTTTAAGATATAATAAAACAGTAAGAGCTAACTTAAACTGATCCCGGTAATACAAAGGAATAGATTAACCAAAAAAACACAAATGAAAAAAACACAAATACCAAAGACTATCATTATAGGCATAGCCTTTTTTTATTTCGCATCATTTTTCTGCCTTTCACAGGAACTATCTCAACCCATTCACCAGGTAATAGAGGAACTGGATGTAAAAGTTTCTATGCGGGATGGGATCAGACTGTCAACTAATATCTACCGCCCGGATGCACCGGGGAAATTTCCTGTTATGCTCATGCGAACGCCATATGGTAATGGAGGAAAAGGAAATAGTGACGGGCATTTTTTTGCCCGGCACGGATACATTGTTATTGTACAGGACACCCGTGGAAGATATGAATCAGAAGGAGTTTTTAATGCATTTCAATCTGAAGGACTTGATGGATACGATATGCAACAATGGATTGGTAAGCAATCATGGAGTAACGGGAAGATCGGAACATTCGGTGGTTCTTATGTGGGTTATACTCAATGGATCTCTGCTCCCTTTCAGAGTCCTTACCTTATTACGATGTTCCCTACTGTCACCTTTACCGATCTTCATAATGTGATCTATCAGGAAGGAGCTTTCCGCCTGGAATTATTCAATCTGTGGAGTTTCGAAATGACTCATCCATACCTTTTTAATACTGACTGGGTTAACAATCGGGCAGATAGTGTTTTAAAAGAAATCCCCCTGATGGAACAGGATAGAATGATGGGCTGGAGGATATCCTTTCTTCAGGATTGGCTTGCACACCCTGATCATGACAAATATTGGGAAAGGACGAGCATTGGGAAAAATGGATATTCTAAAGTTCAAACTTCAGTGTATAACGTAGGTGGATGGTATGATATTCTACTTGGGCCAACTCTTAAGAATTTTATTAGTATGACAGATTCTTCTATTGATCCTGCAATCAGGGCTAAGCAAAAGCTTCTCATTGGACCATGGATACATAATTGGGGAGACCGTAAAGTTGGAGAACTGGATTTCGGAGAAACAGCAATTGTCAACGCAAAAGAATTACAGTTGCCATGGTTCGACAGCCAGTTAAAGGGGAAAAATACCGGAATTATGGAAAAACCTCCGGTAAAGATCTTCATTATGGGCAAGAATGTCTGGCGGTATGAAAACGAATGGCCCCTGGCACGCACTGAATACAGAAAGTATTACTTCCAAAACAGAGCTCATGCAAATACTATATTGGGCGATGGTTTTCTAAATATAAAACATCCTAAAAAAAACTATACAGACACTTTCATTTATGATCCTAAGAAACCGGTATCAACCATTGGAAGTATGGGTCCATATGATCAGACAGATCTTGAAAAAAGGGAAGATGTACTGGTCTATTCCACAAAAATCCTGAAGAAGAATATTGAAGTGACAGGTCCTGTAACTGTAATCCTGTATGCTTCCAGTTCTGCTGTCAACACAGATTTTACAGCAAAACTGGTGGATGTCTATCCAGATGGCAGGGCTATCCGGCTGTGCGAAGGTATCATCAGGGCAAGCTTCCGCGATCCTGACGCTGCCCCATCGAATATTCAACCCGGTAAAGTTTATAAATATCACATTGACCTGTGGGCAACCAGTAACGTGTTCAAAAAAGGGCATCAGGTCCGGGTAGAAATTTCCAGTAGCAGCTTCCCACGGTTTGACAGGAATCTGAATACGGGTAACTTCTTTGCTACTGACACAACATACGTAAAAGCTACACAAACAATTTATCACAGCAAGGAATACCCATCGTGTATAGTTCTGCCGGTTATTGAGTGACATTTACTATTCTTTCTTTAAAAATAGATTCTGCTAATAACCTAAGTTCGAAATAAGGAATCTAATTTTATAATCTTTAAATTCTGTAAAATTAACATTCATCAATCATAAATAAATGACTGAAATTCATTCTATAAAAATTACCAGGGCAGCCATTTCTATCCTGCTTTTATTATTCGTTAGTTGCAATAACTCAAATGTTAAGGAAGCATCAAAACAGAAAAAACCAGATCAAGACATTGCAAAAGTTCTTGGGGAACTTACCCTTGATACTCCACCAGAGGAGTTGTACAGCCTGTTTAATCAATTTTGCCAAATATATTATGGAGCTGAAAGGGATCAGCTGATCTATGAAAAATTTGGTAATAAATTAGAGGTTAAAGAAAACAGCAGGTGGAATTATTTTTCTGAAAAATCGGCAACCATTGCCTGGGAGACCAACTTACCGGCCAAAACTTATGTTGAATATGGAACCGGGAAAAACTACCGATATAAAACAGATATCCAGGAACGTAATTTTTATATTCATGTTCACTACCTTAAAAACCTGAAGAAAAACAAGCACTATCATTATAAGCTGGTCTCAATTGACGAACGAGGCAATAAAACAGAGTCAGAGGATATGACCTTTAGCACCAGGGTAATAATTAATGCAATTCATATACCCGGTGATTTTGGTACTCCCCCTTACATTCTTGACAAAAAAAATACTGTATATATTGTTACAGAAGATATTATTGCCGATAGAACCGCTTTCAATATTACAGCACCGGGTATAACAATTGACCTTGGAGGGCATACAGTTACACATGCCAACCAGTTAATTCCTGAATTGGATTATTCAAACCTTGAAAAATCCGGAGTAGGGATCCGAAGGGTAGATTATGATACTCAACAATCCGGACTAACAATTTTAAATGGTACTATAAAACAGGGAGCAGCTACAAATAACCAGGATTATACAGCAGCAAAAGACATGCTCAGACCGGAACCGGAACGGAAAAAACGATTAGAAAAGAATAGCAGCCGTGGCTTTAGTGGTATCGAGATTACCAATTATAGCGATGTGGAAATTGCCGGGGTAACGGTAGAGTACCACTTTCCACAAACCTGGGGAATGCGTTTTGAATCAGCTTATGGAAAATACAATATCCATCATAATATAGTCACGGACAAAGGGAATCAGCTGTTTAACAGGCATGGGGGAGGAACTGTAAGATCAATAGGATTTCGCAGTGGATCCGGAGTATATACATCAAAATACAAATTAAATAATGATGATAATGAAATACAAGTCCACCATAACCTGATTAAACGTACCCGGCATAATGCGCTAAATATTGCTCAAAAAATATACAACAATGAAATTTATGTTGATAGTTGGGCGGTCAATTCATTTGCCATTTCTCCTCATAAATACAGAGGGCAGGTTCATGATAACAAAATTTTTCTTACCGGTTATTACGCCTGTGGTATATTATGGGCAACTACCGACCTGAATGTAAGCAATAATTTTATCCACATGGAAAATATAGCCACTATGATTGAAAAACCTTTAAAGGGGAGGCGGCTTATCGAAACCTGGGGAGAACAGGATATAGTGGCAGGAATGCGGTTAACCAATTATGGTAAAGGAGGGCAGGAAAGGGAGAACCTTTCCTATATAAATAATTTAATTATTGGAAACTGCAGAGGAGGCGCAGAAATGAGAGGCACAGAGTTTTATTCCGATTATTCAATCAGGAACCTTGTTTTCAGTAACAACATTATTAAAATAGAGACTGACGATACAATTAGCCGCAAAGCAGCATGTGTTGATACACAGGGGGCATTTAACGACCGGTCGTCCCATCTCCCACTGTATTACAAAAATTGTTCACTAATCTCCAATATTTGTAATGTCCGCTTTGGCGATGAATATGGCCAGGGAAGTAACCATCAGTTTATTAACTGTAAAATAATTAAAACAGGAAACAATCCGAATTACCATACTTTTGTATTCGACGGACACAGTTCCGTATTCAACCATGTTTTCCTTGATTGCGAATTTATTGGAGGAGCTTTATATAACGACGTGTATTGGAACAATACGCAATCTTTAAGTAATTACAGGATTGCATGGTCTTTGAATATAGAAACCAATACAAATGCTAAAATCCTAATTAAAGATAAAAACGGAAAGGTGAAAGTTGAAGCAGTTACCAATGCAAGTGGTCAATATTCAACTCCTTTGACACAGTATATTATCCGCCCTACAGAATGGAATAGTAATAACAATGAAACGGAAGTCGAAGATAAGTCTCACTTTCAGGAAGAGAACTTATCTCCGTATGTTATAATCATTGAAACAGATGGGGGAAAAAGATCAACCACGATAGAAATGAATAAGAGCAAGGTGCTTAAATTACTTTTATAAGAATACTATCCGCCTGTGTATCTTCGTCATTCTATTCTACATAGTAATTGTAGTGAAGTATTCTTTTTTCGTATAAGTAATTATTAGTTAATATTTTAATTTAAAAACCAAATGATACATATAACTAAAATACTATTTCTTGCCTTATGCCTGACCGTTGTGATTACTTGCCAGAGAAGCGATGACTCTAAGATGCCTGAAGATGTCTTGTTCAGTGAACATTTTGATGATTCTAATCTCACAAAACGGGGCTGGTACGATGAGACCCATATCCGTATCGTTGGCGATGCTCAGTCCGGTGAGGGCTGTATCGAATACGAGTGGAACAGTGAATTAAAGGGCTGTGGTTCTTCAAGCATCCGTCACTTGTTTGAACCCACCGATGAAGTTTACTACCGCTTCTACCTCAAACTCTCGAAAGGCTGGGGCTGGACAGGCAGGAACTACCATCCGCATCTTACCCATTTTCTTACCACCGAAAATTCAGAATACCACGGACCGGCTGCAAGCCACCTCACCCTCTACATAGAGCCTGTAAATGGCAAACTGCGCCTCGCCGCCACAGACATACAGAATAAAGACATGCCCCATGGCCTGACACAGGGCGAATTGAAAGGCGGCTATAACGGAAAGTTATATGACAGCAAGGAAGTACTTTTCAACGATGATAAATGGCACTGTATTGAGGCATATTTCAAATTCAACACCCTTGATATGAAAAACGACCGCCCGAACCCGGATGGTATTGTCCGGGGCTGGTTCGACGGGGAACAGGTAATAGAACATACCGATGTAATCCTCCGCTCAACAGACTTCCCGAAAATGAAGATCAACCAGTTCCTTATGGCACCCTACTTCGGGCCGGGTTTGTTGCCACATGCCCAGAAGCTATGGATCGATGAACTGGCAGTTGGTACAAAGCGTATTGGTCCCTTACCCTGATATACTCACCAGGCAATTCCAGGCAAGCTGGCTAACAAAATTAAAAATAAGCTTTCGCTATGTAATAATTTTGCTAAAATAAGGATATGCGCAATTATTTCCTAAACATTGTAAGTATATCCCATATTATCCATAAAATATTAATATATTTGAAAAACTCTGATAATTTCTGAAACCATGCAAAAAAGGACTATGAATCTCCTGATTTTTACCTGTGGGACCATTATTTTTCTTTTAACCTTTAGCTGTACACCGGATAAAGGATCAAATCAATCTTGTAACATTCCCGGTTACCATTCAGAAGGACCTGCAGGACATTGGGACACAGCGGACTGGAACAGATTTCATAACCAGGCAACAGAAGAATCATTTCTACCCATACGGCAAGGGGAGCCCGGGAAGGTACCTTTCTGGAACGGATATGCTAAACGGTTTATTTATGTTCCCTCCTTTGATTTCAATAGTGTCAAAAATTCTGTAAAATACAGGTATTCAATCATTTCTGATGCAAACTGTGAGTATTATAGTTTTGAAGCAAAAAATCCATGGTCACTATTAACACCTGTATGGAAAGACCTTCCGGTGGGAATCACCTACCTGAAAGTTGAAGGCATTGACACAGACAACAATGTCACAGGTTTGGCAGGTGAGCGAATGTTTTACAAAGCAGCAACATTTAACGGGCCATACAATCTGCCGGTTACCGATTACACTTCAAGTGTTATCAGGAATATGCAGTCATTACTAGGGCAGGATCATTACCGGCGGTGGAAAACAGATAGTGTGCCTGGTCAGGAATACAGACTGTATTGTTATCCATCAAAAATAGTAGGGAGTATTATTCAGGCTATGTGCATGTATTCCGGCCTTTCAGAAAAGGACAGGGAAGATGCCATTAATATGGCCCATAATGCCGCCAAATATTTACTTAATATCAGTTTGCCTGCAGGTTCTGTTCTTGAGTTTTTCCCTCCGACTTATCTGGAGCATACCAAAAGCACCAATATGGCCCGGGAAAGAAAAGATCAATTGATGATGTTTTATCCGGCTATCGTAGGCAATGCCTATCTGGACCTTTACGATGTGACCGGGGTAAATGAATATTTAGAGGCATCAGTAAAGATTGCCAATACCTATACTAAAACACAACTGCTTGCAGGATCATGGCCGTTAATGGTATGGATTGAAAGCGGGGAAGCTGTAGAGGCTAACCTTTGTGTTCCAACCGACATAATAAACTTCCTTGACAGGCTTGTTTTAGATTATGGGAAAATTCAATTCAGGGAATGCAGTAAAAAAGCTTTCAACTGGATCATGGAGAACCCAATGAAAACTTTTCACTGGGAAGGACAATTTGAGGATATGGGTTACAGTAAAGATTATAGTAATATGGAAAGGGGAAAGCCGCTTGCATTTGCCGTACTGCTACTATCCTGTTCTGAACAGGAACCAGGCTACATTGAAATGGCAGAGGAACTTATAAGGTTTGCAGAAGACCAGTTCATTATATGGGAACAACCCTTACCACGAGAGTTGTTTAGAACATCCTGGAGACCCATTCCAAGAAAAGCGTATTATACCAGCAAATGGTTCACCCCCTGTGCATTGGAACAATATGATTTTTATACCCCGATAGATGCCAGTTCAGCGAGTGCCATATTTGCCTATAAAAAAGCGTATGAAGTTACAGGCAAGGGGCTATATCTGGCAAAAGCCATTGCTCTTGCTGATAATCTGACTGTTGCCCAAAACATTGCCGGCGGTATATATCCGACATACCTAATGGACCTGGAAGGAAAGGAAAGGTTTTCAGATCCTACTCCGGGCAATAATGATATCAATTATGTATGGACAGGCTGGCTTAATTGTGCTACCATTTCAGCCAGTGCCCTGATGGAATTAAATGAATTGGTTTCAGGAACAGAACAGTAAACAATTCTGAATATCCATGATCCAAATACAGATAAATATAACTTCAATCTCAAAATACAGAAATAATGCATTACTACATCAGTCAAAAATTACAGGATACTAAAATTCTAAAGTATTTTGTACTCCTCTCATCTTCATTGTTTTTATTGTTTTCATGCACCCCTCCTGCAACAAAGTCCACAACGGCACTTTTCAACGAAAGAATCTTCCTCATCCCTTATCCTCAGGAAGTAACCCTCGGTGGCGAGGATTTTGTGCTTGGCACTGAACTCTCTATTGTGCTTGACAGGAATGCCACGGATATGAGCAGGTTCGCGGCAACAGAACTGGCCGCACAGCTCAAGAAAGAATGGGGGGTAAATGCTGTTATCACCGATTCTCCTTCCGGCAAATCAATAATACTTACACCTGAAGGAGTTTCCGAAAAAGTCACCGGCCTGCCAGAAAAGAAAGCCCTACAGGGATATCAGTTGACAATAGAAGGCAATCAATTGACAATCAGTGCAAAAGGAGAAGCTGGCTTGTTTTACGGCATCCAGACACTTCTACAGATCATTAAAAAAGGGCCGGACGGCGCCTTTATTCCCGGAATGGAAATCACCGACTGGCCGGATATTCCCGAACGGGCCTGTCATTATGATACAAAGCACCATCAGGACAAACGCGAATATGTAGAAAGTTTCATCAGGGACCTTGCCAGATATAAGATCAATATACTGGTCTGGGAGTGGGAGGATAAATTTGCC
>Ga0164313_10004549_pt1 | contig 12319 bp, 26 predicted proteins | sample GuaBasSedimGuay4_FD_113735 | JGI IMG/M metagenome (GOLD analysis project Ga0164313, IMG submission 113735) | Subseafloor sediment microbial communities from Guaymas Basin, Gulf of California, Mexico - Guay4, Core 4569-4, 0-3 cm | ecosystem: Environmental > Aquatic > Marine > Hydrothermal vents... | reverse complement strand
CGAGCAGGCTCCCATTCAATTAGTCAGACCAGGAAGTGGTCGGGGCAGCAAGATTCGAACTTGCGACCCCCTGCTCCCAAAGCAGGTGCGCTACCAGACTGCGCTAATCCCCGTTAATAAATTTGGCGCCTCGAAAGGGTTTCGATCCCTCTACCTCTTCCTTGACAGGGAAGTGCTCTCCCGATTGAGCTACCGAAGCATATTTGGCGCCGCAGACGGGAATCGGACCCGCCTAGTTCTCGCAGACAACGAGTCACCTACCCAGTCAGTCTCCACGGCTTAATTAGAATATCGATTAGATCGCTACTGACATAGCCATCATCAGCGGTTACAAGTAGTGTCAGCTATATGCAACCCCCACCTCGATCTGATGCCGAGGCGTCGATAATTTGGAGCATCGAGTCGGATTCAAACCGACGACTTTTACGCTTTGCAGGCGCATGCCTTGGATCACTTGGCTACCGATGCATTGTTAAACAGGATAGTGTTTTTTAGTTTCATTTGAGTTGAAAGTTTTATTTTGTTTGCTGTTACTATCCTAAATTTGGTGGACACGCAGGGAGTCAAACCCTATCCTTCTCAGTGCAAAAGAGATGCTTTCTCGTTAAGCTAACGGCCCATAATAATTAGATTGTTGTCACCACAGTCAGTTCCTTTATAGAAAACTATAGCCACCCTTGTAAGGTGATGACAACAAATTTGGTGGAGGATATCGGGCTCGAACCGATCACCTCTTACTTGCAAGGCAAGTGCTCTCCCTACGATGAGCTAATCCCCCTAATTTGTAATTTACGACAGCGTGTTCCATATTACACCATCTCCCTCGAGCCGGAATCGAACCGGAATTCTATCATAAATTGTTTGGTGGTCGACCAGGGTATTGATCCCTGCGGGCCAAATGGCACCGGGTTTACAATCCGGGCAGTCTCCTTATCTGTCTAATCAACCTTAATTTGGTGGTCCAGGCTGGATTCGAACCAACTGCGCCAGAAGCACCCGGGTTACAGCCGGGCAGGGCTACCAATTGCCCTATCTGAACCTTAATTTGTTTGGTGGAACAAGATAGGATCGAACTATCATCTCCGGCGTTTCAAACCGGCGCTAAGACCACATCAGCTATTGCTCCAAAATTTTGTATTGGTTCCGTGTAGGAACCTTTGTTATTAAGTATCGTTATCGGTTGCTGCCACAAAAGGCTTGTTCCCTCCAACTTCCCGGCGCTTAATGGATCCCGGTCTCCCTGCTTATATAACTAGCCCCCGCATCACGCTGTTATATCGGTTAACCTAATTAACCTTGCCATAAAAAAACCCGACTTGCTTTCGCTTGCCGGGTTTTAGTAATTCTTGTTAGGGTAAACTTATCGTCTACGTCCCTCACTTACTAAAACCCGATTATGTCCCGGATCAAAACTCCATACCGCGGCACATGCTGGGCGCGAGCCCTGCTGTTGTGAAACTGTATATTGTTGTGATTGTGAAAACATTTTATCTCTCTGTTTAGTTACATGTTTATTTATCAAATATTAAAAATAACTAATTTTTAATTTGTTATGCAAGTATATATGAAGATTAAAATAAATGCAAATTTAATTTATCCAAATTTCCATTTTGCCTTTTCGTATCCTCGCAAAAACGCTTTCAGTTCACCTATGCTGTCTGCATAAGTAGCATAGGTTCCGTCACTGAATCTAGCTTCCCAATGCCAAGCGAGGCATCCTTCGGTGGTACTAGTCCAACGTTGAATCCACATATTATGCGATTCAAACTTTTCTTGCAAGTCCTTTGGTAATTCTTCTTGTGGGGGTGTTGTAATTTCTTCGACAACTCGATGCATTATATCTTGCACGCCATCTGCCTGGCTCCCGCCAATATCCCAGTTTCTTAATTCTCTCATTGCGTCTTCGATTATTTTATCTACATCCATTATTATTTCTCCAATGAAAGCGAAAACGAAATCCACGGTGTTATGTGAATAGATCGTATTGTTAGTGATCCCCTAGTATCTGCACTTGAGGTATTTGTTTCTGTGTAATACAGCAAAATTGGAATGATCGGCACGTACCGAACCGATACATTTACTGTGGCAGTAATAGAATGGGATTTCATCGTGCCCAAGTTCCATTGTATGTGTGAGCAATCCCAATTTCCGAATCCTTAAGTGTTAAAGTTTTCAAATAGTCCAAAGTCATGTAACGTTTGATTCCTTTATGCGAAACTTGATATCCTGCACAATTGCGATTCCAATAGTTTGCAGGCTTGAACTTTAATTCTCTCAGTGCGCCGCCTTGCTTGATTGAAAACAGTGTTTGGGTTTCTGTGTTCCAAAAGTAACCCGGAAGTCTCGTTGCTGTAAACGGTGGGGGTAAAGTTACCATGTTAGTCTTTTCCTAATAGTTGGATTACGTATAATTTGTTCGCTTCGTTGAGGATCCTATCGAAACCTGGCAGAACGGACTTTGCGCGGACCCACTCAAACACATCGTCCTTCATCATGTCATATTCCTTAATGTAATCTGCTGGCCGGGTTGCAAACGGAACTGTCGTTGCTGCGCCAGGATGAACAATAGCAAGCCAGTTATCAAAACTGAGAGTTGATAAAATCTTCAACATGTTGATAAATTCTTTTGGGTAATATTTAGTCGGCATTCTTAAGTCCGTATTCGATCGCTTTCTCTATCATTCCTTTATTCAGTATTCCTAGCCATTCAAGCATATCTTCATTCATGTCCTTGTACATATTTCCAAGCATTGTACGCTTGCCAGGAACGTACGGTCTGTTACCTTCGTCGGCCGGCGTTGCTGGTGGAGTGACTAATAGTAAATACTCATCGAGGTCCATCTTCCGAAGGACCCCGATAGCACTCATTAGTTCTTGGACAGTGTATTTCTTACTCATCGCTCTCGCAATAAGCATGATAACTTTCGCTATCAATAGCGTCCCAACAATCTGCAATATCCCAGCCGTCGCGCTTTGCCATCATTTCAAAAACCTTTGCTAACAGCTCTGGATCATTCTCTTTCAAATATTCCTCGTTACTCATCTTCGTCTTCTTCGTTGTTACCCCAACCCTGGAGCCAATCATTTGCACAATATTCTTCCGCACCCTCTACGATCTCTTCTACAAAAGGCGTATTTTGCAAATCGTATTTTAGGTTGGCAAGTTCCTTTTTCGTAAGGTCTTCGATCTTTAAAGGCTCATTACCAAATGCGGCTGCGTCTAACAAACCCTGCAGGTCGTTTTTTGTGAATGTGAGTTTAATTGTAATCATGCTTTTTCGTGCTCCTTGATGCTTGCGTGGATTTGAAAAACTAAGGCTTCCAAACTTCTTGAATCGAATTCTTTAATGACAACAGGTGCGGTGTAAGGTTGCCCCGGGAGGCGATCATATTCGACAATGGCGTGGATCCATTGCACACCGTTCTGCATGTATCGCTCTAAACGAATGTTGTCCGTTTTTGATATGCAATGTTCCAGGTATGCTGCTGTGTCGATTAGGCTCATTGTACGATACCTCCGAGGTTTACGTACCAGTCAATAATTATGTGCATCAAAATCAATACACCGCCAACACCGAAACCAGCACCGAGTACCATTATGCCTAGGCCGAAACCTAGGGCAATATCTTCGCATGGGGAGCCATTGCTCACAGTACGGGAACTCCGTTGTACGAAGCAACTGCTTCATAATCCCTAAGTTTGCAGTCCTTCTTGACGAGCTTGTTGGTCGCCAGGTTGTACGAGTTGTGCCATTGGCCGGTGTACTTCGGGGGCTTCTCGAGGCAGATGTAACAAAGGACACCTGTTGCTGTATGCTTGAAAATAGTCATTACGCTACCTCGCGGTTGTCACATATGGCTGCAATGGTATCTTCGAAGCCTTGCAGTGTTAGGGGGAAGTCGGTACCATTATATTCATTGTGGTGTTTAATTGACTTGCGAGCGTTGGGGCTAAGGTAGCCTTTAGTTTCCAACGCAGTTAAAGGAGCCAGGTCTTGTCCGCCAATCGCTTTGCGACTAGTAAGGCCGAAGTATTCTTCAACTGTGAAGTTCTTAATCAGGAAAGCTTTGAAGTGGGCCGATCCACCGCCATATTTGAAACGTGCAACGAATGCATCTTTGCGCATTCCGAGTCTCGTAGGATGACAGGGCTCTTGGTAATACTCGTTAAACTGACCTTGGTCGCCAATGTAAGTAAGGTAGCCGCCGCTGTAGTTAAAATCTTCTTTGACGAATTTTGACATATCTACGTGCTTTCCTAATTGTTTTAATACGTGTATTGTACAGTCTTTTGGTTAGATTGTCTAGTCCGCAAACAACAAATTTAACAGGTCTTCAGCGGCCTTGTTGCGGTCATTATGCTGGGTGGTGGATCGCTTGCTTCCAGATCCCATGGGCGCCGATGCGTCTTGTGTGCGAAGCCAATCTCGGTCGTGCAAGTACATCGCTATCGCTGCTTCGTATGTAAGATAAAATCCATCGTCTTCAGACAAAGCCCGAGCCATTGCGGCCCGGGCTTGCTTTACTGAAATGCCTTGAGGATCAGACACTTTTACTGCTTGATTTGGACCAGTGGAGTAACGCCACCGTTTGTAAAATCAATAATACATGTACCTCTCTGACACGCTGCAACCATTGCGTCCAGTTCTTTAATACGCATAATCTGCGGAGTAAGTGAGCTGGTCAACGAGTTGTTCGCTGTTGCCAATGCTGCCTGGATTTTGTCTTCCTTCTCGGCCGCTTCCAATTCCTTGTCCTTCTTGATTGCAAGCTGGATAGATTCTTCCAACGTTGCATCGGTATCAGCCTTCTTAATAAGAACACGAGTTACCTTAATACAACCAGGGTCCTCAGATTCGAATTCCTGTTGGGCAAGCTCTTTGATATTGGTAGCAATCTGGTCTCTCTGTGTGTGCAGAGTAAGCGAATCGTCGTGTTGACCAACTGCCTCATATACCATACCACGTGCAACACCAGTTACCATTTTAAAGACTGGATACGCATATCCACCTTCATAAGTTGTTGCGTTGGCGTACTTCTGTTTCAGCCCCGGCGCACAAGATGCAACATCAGTCTTGTAATAAAACTGGACGTCAAGTTCCTGCATCTTCAAGTTGTCGCCAACCTTCGGAGTCATGTTGTCCAGCTCAATAAGGATTTCCTTACCGACCCATTCTTCAACGTTTGAAATCCAGGACGTATAAAAACCCTCACCAACCACTTCATTTTGGACCTTGTTGTCCCAGGAAATTCGTACGCCGGAATTACCGGAATCAACTGCACCACATGCAGTAAGCGAAAGGACACAAAGGCCCGCGATCAATATATTAAAGTTTTTCAACCTACTTCTCCTAAATAAATAACGACACTGAGAACCAGTGCCACGATGCCAGCAAATGTTAGCTTGCCAGCGACTTTGACGTCTTGCTTGGTCACGAACTTGTAGCCGAAAATAGCTGCAGATGCGAGTCCGAACAAAACTAAAAATACTAATGCTACTCTCATTTCATATTCCTGATTTAAAAAACTATTGTAATGGGTTTGGGTTAAAAGGTAAAGTATTTTGGATAGCTATTCGTGCAAGTGAATCCAGAATGCAGCCGCAAATATCTGAAAATAGGTTGCGTCCTCCAACTTCTCAAATCTAACCTCAACACCATTGGTATGAAAAGTATTATCAACATGCCAAGTTCCGGTGGTATTCTTTTCACACCAGTCTCTGTAATATGCTGTTCTTTTAAAGATCTCGCGGTAATGTTGGTCAGTGACGGATTCGCCTGCTGCTACATTAAATGGATGTGGGATGATTACTTTATTCATAATGTTGTCAAAAAAAAGAACCCCGCCGTTGCGTTGGTTAAACCGTTGCGTTGGTCGGGGTTAAAGCTTCCGGGAAACTGGAGTGACCCGGAATTTCAGCACGTTCTGTTAAATACCAAATCTGTGTTTCGCCGATGTAAGTGAACACTTCCTGCGACCTTCCGGCCCACCATCGTAAATAAAAGGATACGTATGGTTGCGGCGTTTGAACTCAACCAACTTGCGCCCACAAGGCAAACGTTCAAGTGAGAGGTCATGCATTCTGGCCATATTTTCCAGGGCTGCTTCGCCAATGCTTTTAACACCTTCTGCGCGTTCTTGAATGTTGGCCTGAATTTTAAAAGTACATTCCGAACCGTAAAACGATGCGCCTGCTGCGCGGAAGCCGGTGTTCTTGAAACCGTACTTGTTAAGCACGTCGGCAATTTCTTCGCTCATTTCACGTACATTTTTACGAGTAAATTCAATCATGTGTTGTACCTGATTTATTTAATTAATACGTATATTTTACTATCACACGCGGTTAAGGTCAACCTATATTATAGGGTGATTAATTCAAATCCTAAGCTTGCAACGATGTGGTATTCGTCTTCGTATTTTACAATGTCGCCAACTGACAGAGACCGTGCTCCGCCTCGCGCGAATGTTACCGGATCATGGATGGCTTCGACAAATTGTCCTTCTGTCCAGCTGGATTCAATATTCTGTGACCAGTGGTAAGCGGCGTCCAGGTCGTTAACTGCAAGCTTTGCAATGGCAAGGTACCCGCCGTTTTTCCATGCTTCTTTTACATCGTCTTTGGAGTAGATATCATCGTGACCATAAAAGAATGAATCGCGTGTATTTGTTGCATGGAAGATTGTTACACTCATATTGTGTGCCTGTTTAATTATTTAATGTAAACATTATACAGGAGTCTATGATTTTGGACAACCTCGATTAACCGATCGTTTCCTGCACTCTGTCTAAAACCGGGGACCAATTTTCGGGGGTGTTCTCTCTAAGAAGGAAGATGCGATTTGTTAGTTCAGCGTAAAATTCATCTACTACCACTGTCCATTGCCCTCGAAGGTGTTCGAGGGCTTGTTCACAAAAATCCCAGTTCTGGATTTTGTAATTCTTCATCAGTGCTTCGTGTAATTCAATTAGTCGATCAACCGCAGGCAAACTTGTTACCGGAATATCGCCGGGGCCAATTAAACCATAAATTGGAACTAGCTCCGATCCTGGTATTTGCTTCCCATCCTTGTCAACTAAGCGGACAGTATCAAGTTCCAATGTGATATGTTTATCGCCTATTAGTTTTCTTTGTTCTTCGCCAAATATAATGTTCATACTTCAGCCCAATATTTAACCATACGTTCCTGTTCTTCAACTTCAATGCAGGTAACCTCGTCATCGTATTCCCAGGGACCTTCGTCTTGGGATTCTGTTGCGCCTACTGCATAAGTCGTACGCCAAAATTTGCCTTCGTGTTCAAAGACAAGAATGTAATGGATTGACCACCTGCTAGTTTCGTACATGTCATTGCTCTTAACCATGTCATCATTCCATGGCAGATCAAATTCGTTTACTAATTGGTCCTTTGTGAATACTCTTTGTGTCATTTTTCCTCTATCTCCATAGTAACCTTTAATTCAATTATAGCTAGCGCGCCGAGACAATTAGATAAGGCGCACCATGCCTGCAAATCAAAATCAAACCAGATATCGCCCATTATGAATATGCCGGGGCGTATTTCTTTGCCGTCAAATTTCGTTACATCGAAATCTTGAAATGGATTGCCTTTTACTTTGCCCATCTCTCAATTTCTAAAGCGTTGAAAATATTCTGGACGCCAATTGCTTGCTGGTATGCATCTGCTAGGGCATTGTGCAAAGAGCTTTTGTCCATTTTATGATTCTGACCCATGTGGAGGACAGTCCTAACGTCACGCACATTGTAATAATTCCACGGCACGGGTTGTTTGTATTGGTCGCACATATTTTCGAGGATCATAATATCAAATATGGATCCGTTTGCCCACACTGTGTCTGCATGGTGAACCCATTTACGAACTTGGGTTAATGCTGCAATCACTTCAAGGCGATCATCGCCACCCATTGCTTCTTCTTGGACTTCTTTATCTTGTTTGCCCCACCATTCAATTGTTTCTTGATCCCAATGCCGACCATCTTCTATTTGTTGATCGGCGTCAAACTTTATATAGATTGGGTTGTTGGGTTCGTCCTTAGAGTACGGATCAAACATGATTCCGCCTAATGTTAAAACTGTTGTATTAATTTTTGTTGAGAGTGTTTCTAAATCGATCATTGCTGCTGACATACTTTTACCTTTATTATTTTTATTTTCTTGGTTTTATCCTCGGAGTAAAGGTCCATAATAACTAATCATTGATTTCTCGTATGATGGCACGAGCTACTCCGATCATTCTTCTTGTACTTTTACAACTAATGGGAATCCTTGATGACGTGCCATTGTTGTAACTTCGATCCCTTTTTGTTCTGCAAGTTCGTAAGGAAGAGTTGCTGCAATAGCTTGTCCAGCTTCATGCACTTCCATTGTAATATCGCGAGCTTTTTCCGCGCTATGTTCAAACACTGTGATTAATGAATCGATTACAAATTCCATAGTAGTTTTTTCATCATTGATATAGATAACTTGATATAAACTTGGAAGTTTAATATCATGTCTTACTACGGGCTTGATTATTGTTTTTGTACTCATTTCACACCTGTGTCATTGTTAGTCATAATTATAGCAATCGACGTAGATTAATACAATCTTTTCGGTATGGATGACTGGCGGTCTTTCTTAGCTGCTCGGATTGCTGCTTTCTTAGCCAGGCGCCTTTTGTCGCTAGGTTTTGTAAAGGTTTGTCGATCCCTGATTTCCTGGACTACGCCTTCCTTTTGTACCTTCTTTTTAAATTGGCGGAACGCCTTATCAAAATTATTGTGATAAACTTCTACGCTCAACCCTTGCATTTTCTTTTTCATTAATCCTCTTTCTTTTTCAGTATTGTTACAATGTAATCCAATGGAGTTACGAACGGATCATTTACCGCACCGAGGCTCACAACAGAATCTAATTTCCCTAGCTCTTCCTTTATTTCCGCATGTCGGTCTGTATCTTCTTTATTATTAATTAGAATAGTACCGACTGCTCCCGCAGCATTTTCTAGCCACCCTGTGTCTATGCTTGTAGGCCCAAAAATGTAAAAATCTAAATTAACATTTCTTGTCATACATAAAACAGCCACCGCTTCCATGTCATGCCAATCAGCGTCAACAATCAATAATTTTCTTCGATCATTGTCTGGTAGTTTGTTAGGCGGCGTTATAAATTTAGCTGACATTACTTCTCTCCGATTTTTCTTTCTAGCTCAAGTATTGTTTTTTCTAACCGAGCTATTTTCTGTTGAGTTGCTGTTGTGGCGGAATACCTGCCATTTTCAGTATAATCAACATTCTTTTGTTCAGTATTTATAACTTCATCGGATCCCTTTGTTATTTCTTGCTCATTTAATTGTCGTTCAAGTTCATCGGCCAGGACTAATAAATCTGAATTTGCTTCTGCTAATTCTTCTTCTGCTTTTAGTGCCCTAGTTGATTCTTTTGGTATTGGCTCCGGATTAATTACTACAGTGGGTTCCGTATTGATCGGATCGGGTTTAATTTCAACTATCTCATTAACTGCTGTCTTCTGTTTTAACCGTAACTTAAATTTATCACCTAAACTATAAGTGACTGCAAGGATAAGAAAAATAGCAAATGGATCTAGCACAAGTAATATCATTATAGTAATACCACGCACTGCCTTTTCTAACATGGTTCTGTCAGTTTCGCTGAACACAAGCTCAGCAACGAATTTCAAAGGTCCAACGTCAGCTTCCAACTGCCTAAACTCTGCTTCTAGTTCATATCTTTCAGTCGTTAGCTTCTCAATTTCTGCGTTGGAAGCTGATATTCTTTCATACTGGTCATCTAACAATTGATCAACGTTGTCCGCAGTTTCAGCATTGCCTAACTTTCCTCGTAGCCTGTTTATTAAGGCATTTGATTGTGCAATTTGTTCTTCTGTAATCGTACGCAATCTGCTAATCTCTTTTCGTGCTGCTAAGATAGTTGCATTGTTTTGTGATGCATCTTCTATCTTTTCAAACAGCGCGGCTTTCCGATCAGTCCTTTCTAATTTCCACAGTCTTGCAGTTTCGGCCGTTAACGGACCCCATCCACCTAGAGACGTCTCGCCAATTAACTGTTGCGCTTTCTTTACCTCGTCATCATCTATATAGTTTTGTAATCTGGTTAGGTCTGCATTGATGGTATCAATTTGTTTTTGATACAATTTAGTTTGGCCGGCAATAATGTTGTTTTGTTCGTCAATTGCCGGTTGTGTTCGTTCGTATGCAGAATCAATTCGCACCTGTTCTTGATCGATTTGATCTTGAACCGAAGAGTCGATCGTAGCGCCACTATTTTGTAATTGGCTTATCTTTAATTCGGCCCGTTCAATTACGTCTTGTCTCCGGAGTACTTCTGTTTTAATTCGTGCAACCTGTGCGATACTTTCGTCGCTTGCTGCTGTCTGTCCTGTGTGTGCTTTAGATAAGAATCCAAAGACGCCTACACTCGTAACTACCATTGCAATGAAGACACAAGTAGTCACCCCCCGGATTAATTTTTTAGGCGCCGTGTCCCAATGTAAATGTAACCATGCAACAGACACAACCTTGCAGTATTCTATAATCGCGCCCATTATAATGATCGACATCTTTGACGCGGCGTAAATCGCAGCGAGGCCAACAATGCTGTAGTATGCGGCAACGCCTGACAATGCCAGTGCGCCAATTGCTAGTAATATTATCAATGACATTCAAAAATCCTTTCTATATACTATTTATCTAGATTTGTATGGTCCTTAATAATTGGCATGGGCGGTGGGGGTGGCGCTATGGGCTTTAAATTGCTATTCGGCGGAGGAGCGACATATCCGTTGCCACCTTTCCATTTACCTTCTGTTAACGGAGGCTTATTCATCGGAGATGATAACTCGGTGATCTTTTTCTAATAATTTCCACAAGTCTAGTTTGCTTTTGCATTGCTTAGACATCCTGTCGTAACCTGCTTGCATGGATTTAATACCTTCCTCGACCCCTTTCTTAGTCTCACGCATTTCGCGCAGGTACTCGCCAGCTTCTTTAAGATCATCAAATTGGGCTTCGAGCCAGCTTGATCGTTCTTCGTGTGCAAGGCGATCACGTTCTAAAGTCTCAACATTTTGTATGTAATCGTTTGCTATTTGCACTTCGGATCTTAACACAGACAAGTCGTTACAGATTTGGTCATACCTTAGTGTTCCTAGTTGCATCCAGTAGCCACTGCTTGTGTATTCTTCTAGCCAATCGTTTTGAACTCTTAAATCTCCTTCCGATGGAGAGATTGTCATTTTAGGTCCTTCCTCGGGACCGATGTATTGGTTTTCTACTACTATTTCAAATTCTGGCATGTTAATTCTCGTATGGTTTCTTGAGCTCTTCGAAGATCCAATACTTCTCATGTAATCGATCGTACTCAGCTCTTATTCTGTTTAGTTCTTCGTTTTCGTGTGCTGCTTTTATATATTGGTCACGCAGAGATTGTAGGTCTGGGTACTTCTCATCAATCTCTCCCCACATCTCCGAATTCTGACATGCAGGATCCATTGGGTGCGCGGCTAATGGATGTGGATAAGGAAGCCAACATTTACGGATGCCACAATATATTAAAAGGTGACCATCGGCATCGGTCGTCATAGTACCGGTTAGAATCCCCGACGGGCCATCTTGTACGGTAACGCTTACGCCCGGAGATGTAAGTTTTGGAGACATCAGTACGGAGCTTTTAGTGTTTCAAACACTAAATATTTTTCTTCGATCCTTGCGTACTCATCATAGGCAGCTTTCAGTTCCGGATACTTATCTTCGTACTTTGTGTTTCGTTGTAGGATGAGCAAACGTTTTTCCATTTCCTTCATACGTTCATTCTGCGCGACAAGTTGTCGAGCTTGATATTCCATTATGGCTTGGTGACGCTCTAGTTCAGCGCGGTGTTTTTTAATTTCCTCAACGACTTGATTTTCCAGTGTGGCCGGATTTTCGTGTTTGTTTAACCATTTGTTTTCATACTCCGATCGGTATCTATCGTTGCGGCCCCGGGATCCAATGCTATCGGGGTATTCTTGCTCCCGATACCTTTCAACTTGTTGGAAAACCAAGTCTTCCTCGTACGACATTTTTTTATTAGTAGCCATGTGTCTCACTAAAAACGCTAGGGCGCTCGCCTTCAACATATGCGCAATTGGACGGTGTTTCTCTTACAAGAACTTTTCGACAATGGATGTCTCTGCTGTTGTCGCTGTAATGATCCGGTAAGAATATTTCATTAACCCAGTCATACATGAATGCTGCTAGTGCCTCGCAGCCTGTCGCGTCAACTTCAGTTAACTTGCATAAGCCT
>Ga0164313_10004548_pt1 | contig 12321 bp, 8 predicted proteins | sample GuaBasSedimGuay4_FD_113735 | JGI IMG/M metagenome (GOLD analysis project Ga0164313, IMG submission 113735) | Subseafloor sediment microbial communities from Guaymas Basin, Gulf of California, Mexico - Guay4, Core 4569-4, 0-3 cm | ecosystem: Environmental > Aquatic > Marine > Hydrothermal vents >... | reverse complement strand
TTCGACCAGATATTGCAAGAAGAGGCCGTCGAACATCGCGATCAGGGTCGCGGCCGCGAGTGACGGGTCGATATCCGACGCGATCTCCCCGTCTCGTTGCCCGTCTTCGATCGCCGTGCCGAGATATCCACGAATACGTCTGAAGAGTCCCCGGAAGCGGCGTGTCTCGTTGGCGCGCAGTTCGAGCAGCACACGCCCGACGGCCGACCACGGTTTCAGCATCCCGATCATCGTGCGGATGAGTGTCTCGATCCGCGCCAGATGAGCGCCTTCGCCCCCTTCGACGGAGGCGAAAACGGCCTCTTCGTCGGCAAGTAGCTCGGTGACCAGGTCACGGACCAGCGCCTCCTTGTCAGGGTAGTAGTGGTAGAGCGAGGAGCGCGCCATGCCGACCGCATCGGCAACATGCGTCAAGCCCGTCCCCCTGACGCCGCGCCGTGCGAATACGCGTCGTGCGGCGCGGCGGATCGCGCGGCGTTGTTCGGCGGCATCGACGAGTTTCGGCATCGGGTGATCTCTTTTTCGACAGTATTGTCGAAAAAGGAGTTGGGGTCAAGGTGAGAGGGTCGGAGACGCTCTCAGGCGCTTCTCAGGGGGGCGGGTCAGCTTGGAAGCGGGAGTTCAACACCGGGCGTCCGCACTCAGCGCTTGGCGGGCTGGCTCCCCTCGCCAGGTGTGTAGTTGACGGAACGTCTACATATCGGACATGGCGAGACGCCGCTTTTCTTTCCTGTGCCACATTGTCTTCGCACATGGAATACTAGAATGAGAAGAAAGGGTGTCATTCATGTCCAAGGGAAAAGAGCTTCTTGAAAAATATGAGAAGGAGGTCGAGGCGGTATGGCGCGAGATGACCCCCAAGTCCCGGAAACTCTGCGAGCGGGCAGAAGAGTTTACACCGGGCGGCGCCCTCAGGTCTCACTCCACTGGCACCTACCTGGCTTATTGTGACCGGGTGGACGGATGTTACATGTACGATGTCGATGGCAACCGCTACATCGACCTCATCATGGGCATGACCAGCATCATTGGACACAATCATCCAAAGGTCGCAGAGGCCGTTCAGGCGCAGGTCCCAAAGGGTCTCGTCACTTTCATGCCCGATGAGGGCTGGGATGTCCTTGCAGAAATGATGTGCAAGAGAGTCCCCTCGGTAGAGAAGGTATGGCCGGCATTTGGTGGGTCCCAGGCCTTTATGTGGGCCATCCGGGCGGCCAGAGCCTATACCGGAAGGGACAAGATCTTGAAGATCTGGGGCGGTTATCACGGCACTTACGACGACGCCTTTGCCATGCCGCCTAACGCGTCGCCTGGGCTGCCCAAGAATACGCTGGACAATATTCTTCTCGTCAATTGGAACGACAAGGAGGCAACCGAGAAGATCATCCGGGAAAACAAGGATGAACTAGCGGCCGTCATCACGGAAGGACTCCAGACCGGAGGGACCATTCCTCCCAAAGACGGGTACCTGAAGTTCTTGAGAGAGCAAACCGACAAATACGGCATTGTTCTTATCTTCGATGAGATTGTGAACTTCTGGCTTGATCACGGCGGGACCGGAGCGCTCTATGATGTAAAACCCGATTTGTGCGTTTATGGCAAGGGCATCGGGGGCGGTCTGCCGATGGGCCTGGTTGGTGGCCACAACGATATCATGAAGCTCTTTAGCCAGAAGGAATCGTTCAGGATCGCGGCCATCGCCGCTCACCAGGGTGATCCAGTGACTGTTGCCGCTAGTACAGCCTGTCTCGAGATCATGACCGCCGATGAAATTGCGCGCATCAATGCCAATGGCGAACTCCTGGCCGATGGCATCCGAGGCGTTCTCAAGGACGTGAGCATTCGAGGTCAGGTGATCGGATATGGCAATCATCAGAGTGTTCACCTGACGACCGCCGATGAAGTCACCAATCCGCTTTCCTATTTGCTAAATGCCAGTAAGCCGGGACTGAAAGAAGCGATGGGCCTTTTTCGTCGCTCACTCATCAACAAGGGAGTCATCACCCTGGAAGATTTGATGGCTCTGAGGGTCTCAACCCCGCTAACGGAGAGCGAGATAGAGACGTCGCTCACTGCGATCCGAGAGAGCTTTATGGAGATCCACCCCATCCTCGAGGAGGTGGCGCCTGATCTCGTAGCCTAGCTGAAGGAAAAATCGAGCAGTACGCGGGCTCCACTTCGCTGGCACTGTTGAGAATCCAGTTTGGAAAATATTGAAGCTAAGCCAGTTCCCGATGGGTCTCCCGCGTGGCGTACCCGATATCGATACCCACAGGACAGGCTCCAGCGCAGGGAGCGGCGCAGCCAACACAGTGCACCGCGTTCGACTCGAGCATGGCGTATTCCGCCCGCGCAAGAGCCAGATCAGCGTAGTCGCGTGCGTACATGCGTGTACGCAGGACTTCGGAGATGGCCACGCCTGCCGGACAGCTCGACTCACAGACGTTGCAGCCGTGCTCGCAGTAGCCCTCCGGTGCGCTCGCCAGATAACGATCGAGCCAGTCGAGCTCGGCGGCGGTAGGCCTGACACCACCCGACGCGGCGATGTACTCGTCGACTTCTTCCTTGCTCGTCATCGACACGATCAACGCGTCGACATGGTCACCTTGCAGCGTCCACCGGAAAGCGGCCTGCGCGGTCGTTGCGCCGCCATACTCGAAGGGGCGCATGTCATTCAAGCGAGCACCGCGCAGGGTCTTCATCGCGACGATTCCAATATCCTTCTTGCGCGCGCGGTCGAGCGCTTCCGTGAGACCCACCTGCGGGGCCACGAAGTCGAAATTCCGAATGAATCGCTGGTAGAACGCGAGGTCCTGGCCGAAGTTGTATGCAACGAGCAGAACGTCGACGAGATCGTTCGAAACCGCATGGTCGATGCACTCGACGAGATTTCCGCCGTGGCCCGAGATGCCGGTGAAGCGGATTTTGCCCTGCTGTTTGGCCATTTCTGCGAAGGCCACCCACTCGTCGTTCTTCAAACGGGCAATGTCGTTTACGGCGTGATTGAAGTAGATATCGATGCGGTCCGTTCGCAGGCGCTCGAGGCTGCCTTCGAGGGCGCGCATCAGGTCGGTCTGACGGGTATCGACGTCACATTTGGTCTTCGAAGCGAGGATGACTTCCTCACGGTGCCCAGCCAGGGCCACCCCGAGAGACTCTTCCGAGCCGCCCGACTTGTAGCTCTCGGCCGTATCGAAATAGTTGATGCCGCGTGCCAGTGCGTGACGGACGATGTCCGGGTCGGTCGTGCGGCTCGAGCCATAGGAGATGTCGGAAATCTCGAGGTTCGTGCGGCCCAGACGACGACGGATGCGGATCTGGGGGTCGTCAGAGGCAGCGGCAGGTTGCGCGGGAGCAGCAACAGGCGTGGTCGCCGAAGCCACGGTCGTCACAAGGGTGGCCGTTGCCGCGCGGATGAACGTACGGCGGTCGAGTGAACGATCGAATGTCTGGAGAGTGGGATTTCGATCTTCCATGTTGGTCTCCTGATCTGGACTCATGAAGACTGTACCGCGCCGTCTTCCGGTAGCTCGAAAATCCGGTTCTCAATCCGATCGCTGCAAATCTGATCCGTGACTCTCACTAAAAAGAAGCGTGAAGTCATTTAGTTAGAGTGCAAACACTCGCCTGTTTTCTCCGACACGAAATTGACTGCAGTCGATCTCGTCAAGATGCATGGAGATCACGAACGGCATGCGAGCACTGCTCGACGCAATGCCATGTGGAGTACGTTTCCGCACATTCGAAGCACACGATTGTGTCGCTTCCGGCCAGTGTCCGATCAATCATTTTGTGCTGATACCGCTTTGTCTCTTGGGCTCGAGTTGAGAGAGCGATACACTGCAGGCGACTCCTCGTGACGGAGCGGGTCCCATGAAGAGAGACAGATACGGCTCGCCCAGGCCATCGCACAGCGACACGCATCCGAAGCAACTCTCGGATGCCGATGCCGTCTTTCTATCCGTTGAACGCCCAGAAGCACCTTCGCACATTGCGGGCCTCACGATCCTCGATCCTTCGGGGTGTCCGGAATTTGGCTTCGAGCGCTTTCTCGAGATATTGCGCGAGCGAATCGAACTCATCGCACGGTTCAAGTGGAAGCTATTCGAGCCGCCGCTCGGAATCGACCGGGCGTACTGGGTCGAAGTGGAAGACTTCGATGTCACGGACCACGTCCATCGCATCGCCGTTGCAAAACCGGGAGACCGCGCGGCGCTCGCGGAGCTCGCGGGTGTACTCCATGCCCAGCCGCTCGATCGATCGCGGCCGTTGTGGGAGAGCTGGTGGATCGAAGGTCTGGAAGGGCAGCGTGTCGCGACGTTACTGAAGATCCACCATTGCTTGATGGATGGTCAATCCGGCATCGGACTGGGTGAGATTCTGATGGACCTGACGCCGGATCCAGCGCGAGACTTGCAGACCCCGAACGATGTCCCGCAATCGCAGCCCCGTCGCCCGGATCTCTGGGAGATGGGACGGACTGCGTTGACTAACGGGCTTCGTATCCCCCGAGCCCTCGCGGTGCACTCGCGTCGCGCATTCGCCGAGGGAGTCGGCCGCGTGCTTGATGAGCCCTCCACCAGGACGCCTCCTCGGGTCCCGCGCGTGCACTTCAATGGTCGGCTGACGGGCCACCGCTCTTTTACCTTCGCCACGATCCCGCTCGACCCGCTACGGGATGTGAAGAAGCATTTCGATGTCACGATGAATGACGTGCTTCTAGCGATCGTGGCTTCGAGCCTTCGCCATGGTCTGATCGCGCAGGGCGATCTTCCCGAGTCGCCGATCGTCGGGCTGTGCCCTGTATCTCTGCGGCGGGACGGCGACCAGAGCTTTGGCAACCAGATCTCGAGCATGCCGGTCAGCCTCGCAACGCATCTCGAAAGCGCATCACAGCGGCTCGCGGCAATTCACGAGAGCGCCGAGGCGGCGAAGCGCAGGCTCGAGGGTGGGGTCTTTGAAACCTTTGCGGCGCTCAGCGAATGCCTTCTTCCCGGTGCGTTGCGACTGCTGATGCGCGCCGCCCACGGGTTCCCGTCGCTGCTCCCGCTGCCCGCCAATCTCGTCATCTCGAACGTGCGTGGGCTCCCCGTCCCGATGTATCTCGCTGGAGCCCGTGTCGAAGAGCTCTATCCCATGTCGATGCTACAGGTCGCCAACGGCATGAACGTCACGGCAGTTTCGCACGACGGCAACGTGAACTTCGGATTCCTGGTCGATTCAAAGCTGGTGCGCGATCCGTGGGTCTACGCCGACGGTGTGCATACGGCGCTTCGCGACCTCGAGGCCGCGGTTGCAGCCCACTCCGTAATGCCCGAGACCGATGCCGCATCGACCCTCCCGCCCCCAGCCGGATCCGTTCAGGAAGAAACGAGCCCACCCCCTCCCTTCGAAGCGGAGCCGCTCAATCTGCAGCTGATGATCTCGGAGCTTCGCCATCTGCGCGCACCGTCACGCACAGGCACGACGCGGACCGGGCCATCGGATCCGGAGTAATTGAGAGCGTGGCAAGCACCACGCGAAGCACCGCGCTTCGGAGCGTGCCCGATCGCCTCGCCCCAAGCCCCGGATCCGATTGAACTTCCCGTCAGCCTCGCGAGGACTCAATCCCACCACGCACGGTTTAGGAAGCAAGGGGTCAGGGTCGGAGGCGCTCTCAGGTGGTTCTTAGGGGGCCTAACTTGGCAAAGTGGGGCAAAGCGTGGTTGTAGAAGGCCGCGCGGAAGCACCGAGTGAAGTACTCGGTCCGCAATTCGATCGGATCCTCGCGCCGCCGCCCAAAATGGTCAAGGCTCGACGTGAATCAGCTCGCCTTCGCTAGCCGCTTGACCTTGATGCTTCTCGCCGATCGCTGCGCAAGAGCGAGGTCATAAGCCATCTGCATTCGGAGCCAAGCGGAGGCTGTGCTCCCTATTCCCTTTTCCAGGCGAATCGCCATCTCGGTCGTAATGCTCGCACGGCCGTTGAGGATCTGTGAGAGCGTCTTGCGCGATACCCCGAGACCTTCTGCGGCTGCAGTCACCGTAAGACCTAGCCCGTTCTCAATCGCGTCCCGAACGACCTCTCCAGGATGCGGCGGATTTTTCATTGCCATCAGTGGTAGTCCTCGTAATTCACGTCCGTTGCATTATTTCCGTCAAAGCGAAATGTCACCCGCCAATTGCCCGAGACCCACACCGACCATTCGCCCTTGCGCGCCCCTTTGAGTGGATGAAGACGCCATCCGGCAACGTCCATATCGCCGGGCGCCTCAGCAGCATCGAGCGCGGTCAGAATCAAGCGAAGCCTGGGCACATGGTCAGCGTTCAATCCACGAATGCCGCCATCTTCGTAGAGCCTTCTCAGTCCCCGATGACGGATCCGTCTGACCATGGATTAGAATGTAACGCGTAACGTAACGGGTATCAATCTCGGGAACAGACGAGAAAGTCAGGCTGATCATTCCTCGTCGACCGTGTCGAATCCCAGACGCCTCAGTCGGACCAAGACGAACAACGCTTGTCGGTCCATCGAACCGTGCGAGTGGCCTTGTCGCCGCGCGCATCGCTTCGCCTCGGGGAAGCGTCGCTTTAGGAAACAAGGGGTGGGGGTCGGAGGCGCTCTCGGGAGCTTCTCAGGGCGCCTAACTTGGCAAAGTGGGGCAAAGCGTGGTTGTAGAAGTCCCGAGAGAAGCACCGGAAGGAGCACCAGAGCCTCGACGAACGAGAGCGCCTCTACCCCGTGCCGGGCCAGCCACGGTGCGTGAGCCAAACAACTCGGCGCGATCAGGGGGCGATGGCCCAGCCACTCAGCAAGACGAATAGCCCGGCTCCGACCATTCCTATCCCGGAGAGACGGCCGCCGCCAGCACCGAAGGGTGCCACCTTTTCGAGCAGAACGAAGAGCGTGATGGCAGCGATCCAGAGCAGGTTCATCACGCCACCGAAGAAGAGCAGCCCCATCAGCACCCAGCAGCAGCCGAGGCAGAACGCGCCGTGTTCGACACCCATGCGAAAGGCGCCGAGAGTGCCCGATCGCCAGCGTTCCGCAATGAAGTGGGCCGGGCTTCGGCAGTGCTCCAGGCAGGCATCCTTGAAGGGAGTCAGCTGGTAGACGCCGGCCCCAATCAGGAGGACCCCGCCTAGTGCGGGGCTGGCGGAGACCATCATCGGGGAAAGGAGGGCAGCGGATTCGAGCCCCCATTGGGCCAGCGTCGCCCCCAGGCTGAAGAGTGTCCACATGAAGAGATAGCCGGCGACGAAGGCCGCGACCGGGGCGACGGGGGTGCCCTCTCGAGACGCCTTTCGCGCCACGGCCGTGTAGACGAGGGTCGTCGGTGTCGCGCTCGGCAGCATCATGCCGACCATCATGATCGCCCACATCGAAAACATCATGCCGAAGTGGGCGGGCGTCCAGGCGTGCAGGCCCATCATGGCCATGGGCATGCTCGCCATCTCGCGCGCCATGACGATGAGGTAGAGCCACGAGAGCCCGGTCACGCCGCCGATGGCGGAGAAGACCGCGATGCGATCGCGAGGTCGAAGTGCGTCCAGGGGCGAGGCCGGGTGCGCAGCGGAGACGTCGGGGGCTATCGGATCACTCCGTCCTGATTCATGTGCAGCGTGGCGAAGTGCGCGTGGCTGCCCGAGAGCTGCAGCTCGATGCCGGCCTTCAGTGCCGTACTGCCATTGCCTACTTCGGCGTGAGTCATCTGGAAGCCGTTCGGGAGGTCGAAGCCTGCGCGAAACTGGTCGCCACTGTTCGGATCGATGATCGGTTCACCACTCGAACTGCCGATGCCCTCGATCTCAACGTTCGCCTTGCGCCCCTCGATGTCGATCTCCATGATGATGGGGGCGAAGAGGGTATCCAGCACCTTGCTCATGGTGCTGTTGAATACGTAGAAGTGCGTCGCTCCCGGCGCGGTGGACTCACCGCGTAGGATCTTCTCGAGCGCGTCGCGCTGCGCTTCGTCCGCCCGCTCGTCGATGATGAACTGTTCGCACCCATTGCCGTCGGCGATCTCGCCCGGCCATTGCACAAGCATCACGTAGTTCAGCCCATCGAGGCGGATGCCGTTGTACTCGCCTTCCTCGATGATCCCAGCCTCGATGGCCTCACAATGTCCTTGTGTAGTGGGCGAGTTGAACTGGCAAGGGCAACCCCAGGCGCAGTTGCAGTTCGCGAACTGCATACCGCGAAGCATCCAACGATCCGACATGGCACCCTCCTGTGGGATTCCAAGATCGTAACACAGCCAGTGCTCCGCGTTCCGGCGGCATCGAGAGATCGATCGCAGTCATCAATGAGGCACCCTTTCTCAGCGCCAATCAGAAGAGAGACATCCTCTACAACAACGCGGGGACCTTCCTACGTCTGAGTCCGGAGGAGATGGCTCGCCACAGCAGGGGGCAGTAGCGGTTTTGGTGAATAGAAAGACGCTTGTCGGTCCTTCGGACCATGCCATTGCACCTGTTGCGGTGTGGCGTGACGCACGCAAAGGATGGATTCCGATTTCCAACCTTCGACGTTGATGCCGCCTCTCTTTATATCTCGACGAACTGACTATCACACCGGCTGCAAGCTGCATTTTCACCCGACGAAAACGGCTAGTGGACCCCGCAGGACGTGTCGATCTACTTAACAAGGCGCCACGAGAGGAGCGTACGACAAGCGCTTCAGACCGCACGAGAAGCTCTCGCTTTGAGAATTCGCGGTCCGGTAAGCCTTGCAGAAGCACCCAAGAAGGCCCCCAAGGACTAGGCGCAAGTCCCGACGCTGCATAGCGTTCTCAGTAGGCGGCCTGAATTTCCGCGAGCTTCAGTAGCGATTGAGCTGTCAAAAGAAGCCCCGGCTGCCGCGCCGTCGGGCTCGATTCTCGCTCATCGAGCGCGTGAATTCGCACGCCGGATACGACGAGCAACCCCAAAATTTTCCGTACCGTGCTCGCCGCGCTCGCAGGTAGCCAGCCGCGCATTTCGGACAGGTCTCAAACTCAGCGGCACATTCGGAGCAGGTTCCAACGTCGCCCCGAATGTCTACGACGCCGGCCGTGCATCTTGGGCAGACCTTTGTGGTTGACGCGCATCTCGGGTAGTTGCTGCAGCCTGCGAAGTTCCCGTATTTGCCGGACCGTACGGACATGACACCCGACTTGCAGGCTGGGCAGCGTGGAAGTATGGCCGGCTCGGTGCCCAGCGATTCAATCGCGCCCTTTGACTCTTCGAGCTCTCGAATAAACGCGGAGTCTCCATGCTCCGGCGCCAGCAGGAACACGGCGTGCCTTGCTCGCGTGACGGCCACGTAGAACAGCCTTCGTTCCTCGGCGTGCTCAAATCCTTCCTGCTCGGCGAGTACCAGCTCCATAAGGGGATCATCTTCGATCTCGGAAGGAAAGCCGTACATCCCCGCTGACATCCCCAGAACGACGACATAGTCAGCCTCCAGTCCTTTGGAGCTGTGCACGGTTTGAAACTTCAAGTCGATGCCAGACTCTTGAGTTGCGAGGTCGCTCCAGTCTTTGGGTCGATTGTGGCGATACCGCCCGAGCATCAGAACAGTTGCCGAGGGAGCCTCCTGCTCGATTCGTCGGAGTGCGGCGGCGATGGGAGCAGCCCCCGTCGCGGGGTATCTCCACACGAATACCGCCGCCGACTCGCGCGCTCGGACCGCCCTCACCTGCTTTGCCAGCTGCGCGGGATTGGCCGTCACGAATCGACTCGAGAGGTCTGCGATCTCCTGGTTACAGCGGAACGTCGTCGACAGATCCGATCTGGCAGTCGGACCGAAAAACTCGGCAAAGTTCCGCATCACCGAGATATCCGATCCGGCGAACCGATAGATCGATTGCCAGTCGTCTCCGACTGCGAACAGCTGGTTGTTAGCGGATTGGTCGCACAGGGCCTCCAGCAACTTCGCGCGTCCAACGGAGATATCCTGGAACTCGTCAACGAGTATGTAGCGATAGGATGAGGCGTAGCGCCCTGCTTCGACGAGCTCGGCCGCATCGCGGATCATCATCTCGAAATCGACTTCATTCGCAGCAGTCATCCGCTCCCGATAGCGCTCGCATACCGGCCAGAAGATTTTGAGAAATGAGTTCGCTCGCTCCGCGTCTCCGAACGCGCCGGCCCGCTCCAGCACCGCGGATCGGTCCTCGCCGTTCGAAATGTAGTGGCGGAGAAAGACGGCGATCAGCTCGGAGAAGCGATCATACGCGCTACTGCCGCGCAGCTCTTCCAGCAAGTCGGTTTCAGAATTCGTTGCCATGGTGATGCCACGCTTCACGAGCGCCTCTTCGAGAGACGAAAGCAGCGCTCCCTCACGACGCTGATAGGAATACGTCTCGATGAGGTCGGTTTTGTGGCCCCGATGCAACGCCCGCTTCCACTTCATGTCCTCTCGATACTTCGCCTCATCGACGAAAGGCGCAGTATGGCCATTGCGATCGATCCCGAAGTGTTCGACGTAGACCTTGTAGTCAGGCAGGTAGAAGTCCGGCTCGTATTGGCGGTGCTCCTCATCGGCCGTTTCGTGCTCATAGCGGGCTTCGTACTTGTAATCGACGCCCTTCAGGCTCAAGAAGTTGGCGATCAGACACTCCTCGAAGCTCTTAACTCGCTCGCCCTTTAGGGTGACGATGCGGTTCTGCTCGAGATACTCGTAGTACTCGCCCAACGTCTGAAAGTCGAACGCGCTCTTGTAGTCATGCAGATGCCAGGCGAACCACTCCGGGATCAGCCGTTCGAATTCAGGATCGCTGCAGAGATCGTCGATGATCTCTCGGATGAGTTGTGCTGCGTTCCAGACCTCGCCAGCGTGCTTCGCAACAGACGGCATCGTTCCTCTTGCTCGACCAATGATCGAGTATCCAAGGCCATGGAACGTCATCACTGACGCCTCTTCGATGGCTGGGACCTTGACCTTCTCCGCAATGCGCTGCCGCAGCTCGTCCCGCGCGGCTCGGTTGAAAGCCAGTACCAGAAGCTGCGATGGGTGGATATCGCCCTGGCTCAGGATGTGCGCGACTTTGGCGATGATGACCGACGTCTTGCCGGAACCCGCTGCCGCGACGACGAGATTACGGTCCTCGTCGGTCACCACGGCAACCTGCTGCTCGTCAGTCAGCGGATTGGATTCGATCGTTTCGAGTAGTCGCTGGTAGCGGGCACGCTCTTGGCGAACGAACACTTCGTTCGCCTCCGATGTCAGGCTTTCGGTGTCGGATACGAACCGCGTGAGTAAAGGGAGCTTCGCCAACAAAGGATGCTCTCCAAACTCGTCGGTCGCGCGATCCAGGAGCTCCGCGAGTGGGGCAGACAAACGCTCCCTGTGCGGGGCAACCCTCGCGTTGCGTGCGTAGCGCGGGGGGTCGGTCAGTGACTCCACGAACTCAACGCTGGATTTGTTCGCCTCGTACCATTCATCCAGCATGCACCACTGGTCGAGGATCCATTCCCTCCGGACGGCGTCGAAGAACGGCCGGGCGTCGCCGGTCCTCAGTCCTCTAAGAGTCTGTACCGAACCGGCAGTCCGAACGACGAGGCGCCTGCCGAGCAGTCCCCTTCGTAGGGATAGGCCTAGAACGTCTCGGTACGGGATCAGGCGCGATGCCTTCCGCGAAACGAGCAGGATCCCGTCTTGGACCTGCGAAGCGCTTCGTAGCGCGGTCCTACTCACCAGAAATGAGAAGAACCGCCACCGGGTTGACCTCGGGACAAGGTCTTGTGTGTCGCTTTGGGCTTCGACCACAGTGACTCTTTCGTGGGGCAAGTACGGGGCTGATTGAGGCCTGAGTTCGTGGCACCCCTGTTGGGCAGTCCGGCACCGACTCGCCTGCCTGCTCGATATCCAATCTCAGCCCATTTTGACCGTGTGCGGAAGTACCACGAGAAGTACTGAGCGCTGGAGTTTCGACGCGATATCGACGCAAGTCATTGAATTCACGGCCATTCCCTACGGTTCGACGGGGCGAAATAGGCACCCTCACGCTTTAGGAAACCGAGAGCGCCTCGGCATCATCTGCATTTCGAGTGCTGAACCCTCGGCCGGGATCCGTGCTCCCAGTAGCTGCCAACGCAACTGGATTCGAATCCAGTTGCGTTGCGAACAAATGAGCCGATTCGTGGACACCGACTTCGACAGGTCGGCAGCAATACGCGTAACGGCAAATGTGATGGGAAAACCCGATCGATTTCGAGCGGAGGGAAACCTGACGTTCCCATGGTCATTGAGTAAAGACCATACGGTGAGCCCGCGGGGACTCGAACCCCGGACCGTAGGATTAAAAGTCCTCTGCTCTACCAACTGAGCTACGGGCCCGGGCGTTGAATACCACCGCCG
>Ga0164313_10004546_pt1 | contig 12324 bp, 26 predicted proteins | sample GuaBasSedimGuay4_FD_113735 | JGI IMG/M metagenome (GOLD analysis project Ga0164313, IMG submission 113735) | Subseafloor sediment microbial communities from Guaymas Basin, Gulf of California, Mexico - Guay4, Core 4569-4, 0-3 cm | ecosystem: Environmental > Aquatic > Marine > Hydrothermal vents... | reverse complement strand
CCAGAAGTGGTTAATATTTTATGGTCTTTACTTCCTGATACTTTAAAATTACCAGCTTGAATTTCAAATACTTCTTTAGTACCAGATATCATACAGTCTTTAACCGTACATGTTTCTATTTTATTAGTAGACTCGTTTAATTGTCTTATCCTCATGTTTTTTAATCTATGTTTTAAAGAACGATTTAAAGAATCTCCATTATGCCATTTATCTGCAAATTCTCTAAGAGTCATTGTAAATACTCTTTTATATTTACCTTTATTACACCCCGATGGAAGATCAAACTCTAAAATTGAATCACCATCTAAACAAAATTCTCTATGTGTCATGAAATCAGCATGAATATAACGAGGATAACAGATTTCTAAGGTTGTTAACTCCTTACCTCCCCTCTCTCTACTCTTCTGTACTACTTTAGCTGTTATCACTTTCTTCCTCCTCAAATACCTCAATAGCTGCAATAAGACGTTCTGCTAAAACTAGAGAAGGTATCTCTTTACCACTCTTCCAGAAGGCTATAAAGGCGTCAAAACTCTCTAACTTACCAAAGTACTCACAATCTAACACTGTAGTATTACCAGATGTGTGTGTAATTTTAAGATTTAAAACCTCATCCTTTCTTTTGAAATTAATACTTTCTACTGACATACATTCTCCAAATATTCATTATAAAATTATCTACTAACATGTTTCTATCCCAACGTATCATCATCGTCAGGGTCTTCGTTAGCATATTAGTCCGACTCTTCTTGACAACTCTCTGTTCTCTCTTCCAACTCACCCCCTCTTCCTACCTCTATAAATATTATTAGACAGCATTAATCTTTTGAATAAAGACTCACCCTTATCTTCCCATCCTTTAACAACCTCTAACAGTTGTTTAAACTCTTTAACAGTCATAGCTCCTTTAAGAGAGTTAAATCGTTTAGATGTTATTCCTATATTCTTTAATTCAAATGTTCCTCCTCTACTAATTGGAAGGATGTGATCCGCCTCCATCTTACTCTTGATTAACCTTTCACCTGTGATGTAACAGCTATAAGGTACGATACGTTCTAACCAGTCCTGTATCTCTACTCTAGTTGGAACAGTGTCTAAGTCACCCTTCACCTTCTTACATCTACTTCTCCAGTTTGCTCTAAGCTGACTAGCTTTCCAATAGGTCCATCTAGTCCTTTTAAGTTCTTTAGTCTTATTGCTAACCTTCCTAGCCACTAGGAACCTCCCATCTCTCATCCTCCTTCAAGGTTCTTCTCATATATAATAAATTAGCTATTTCCCATATGACATCTTTAATAACCATTTTATCCTCTTTCCACCATAAAGTTTTACCTTTACTTAAATATAACTCATAAGCCTTATATACGGTTTTATAATATTCTATCTCGTTAGCATTATTTTCATAGCACTCTTTGAGAATTTTAACAGCAGTCTTTGGACCCAACCCCTTTGGGCTAACTATATTGTCTATTCCGTCTCCAATCAAAAGTTGGTAATAAAAGTTATATCTCGCCTCATCTTTATTAATATATATTAGTTTTTTAGAGAGTGGTGTGTAATTCCACCCTGGTACAGTTTTAAGATCTTTATCAGAACTGCATATTACAGTCTCATAATCTTTTATATTATCTTGACTAGCACTTAGACAATCATCTGCCTCTAAGAACGATATACACTCACTCCCTTTCCTCCTTATATAATCCTTCATCTCCTCTAGGTTTACAGGTTTAGAACCCCTATTACCTTTATATGGTGTGAGGGTGGCAAGGGAGAGCCTAAAGTTATTATCTCCAGAGAGGAAGAGCCGAAGCTCATCACTCTTAGAGTTGAAAAGGATGGATGATAGTAGTTTGTCAATCTTATTGAATCCTAGTTGAAGGGAGAGAGGGATATGACGTCTACTAATATCTAATTCATCATTAGTATCTATAAACTCTATCGCCTCAGCCTTCAACTTACAGGTCCACACCTCTTTCCCATCCTTATCTAACACTGTATAGATGGTTTTCTGACAGGCAAATGCTCCTTTATACGCCACCTCATCCCCATCTATTAGAGCACAACGATTCACAGCCTTTTACCATGATTTTCATGAAACCCATAAAGGGCTTCTGCATTTTTACGAGCGTTAACCGCTTCATGAAAAAGTGCAAATGATCCTAGATTAATAGATTTATAATTAACTTTAATATTAGCAACCCATCTTAATTCCACTTTACTCCATGATACACCAGTAACTCCAGATGTATTATTTTTTGCCATAGACTTATTCATTTGATTTAATTTAGAATTTGATAATCTAATATTCTTAATCGAATTATCTTTTCTATTATGATTAATATGATCTATTTGATCTTTAGGCCAATACCCATTAATGTAAAACCAAGCAAGCCTGTGTGATAAGTAGTATTTTCTATTTATAAATATTTTTAAATATCCATTAGACGTTAATGTACCAGCAACTTGTCCAATCTCAATCCCGCTATGAGGAATTTTACTTTTCCATATAAAGACCCCACTTTGGGGGTCATATGTTAATCTTGACTTTAGATAATCTAGGGATAGGCGTTTCATAATCTAAATCTTACCTGTTATAGCGTAAGAGAGCCAGAAGGCATCATCCAGTCCAATCTTTTTAGTTACAAGAGAGGTTTTAGCTGTCACAGTTAGTTCTACACTCTCTACTTTAAGTACTGTGTTGTTATGTAATCTTTCTAACGCATTTAGGTTAGACATAAAGGCTGATACTAAACCTTCTATATCATCACCATCAAGTCTTGATGTATTATTATAATCTGTAATAATCATATTTAAACCTCTTCCCTTTTTTCCTTAGCATCTTGTATCATCAAATCTCTATATGCATCTAAAGCAGCACTAAGCTCTTCTAGAAACTTGTAAGCCTGTGGTAGTATTCTAGTCTCTGCTTCAACTACCTCAGTCTCTTTATTAACAACCTTATAACACCATTGGTTATCTTCTTTAGACAAATCTATTATTAATTTATATTCGCCTTTCTCTTGTAATACACTTCTCATACTTTTTCTCTTTTATATTATTAGTTAGGTTGGTCAGGAATCGAACCTGTTACATCGCTTTACCTTTGTCGTAAAGTTTATATAGCGATAGACGTACTCAACCAAATTGGTTTATTATTTATTCAAAATCATCTTCATCAAACTCATCATTCTTAACCTTCTCTACAACATCAGGAGTATCTTCTTCATCAAACTCATCTCCATCTGCACTTCCATATGATACTAGGTTAAGTACTTGTAACCCTTTAAAGTCTAAACTAATACCTGATCCAAACTTATTTGGACCCCATTTGAATAAACTATACTGTACATTACACACACTTCCATTACCCACCAGGTCTTTAATCTTAACCAGCTCACCAGTCAGTTCATCCTTAACCTTCCCAACACAAACTGGAGCATCATTCTCACCTCCATCTGATCTATTTACATTCCTCTTAATAGTAATAACTTTCTCATCATCATTATTAATTTTAGGCTTGATCTTCTTATATGGAAAACCTACTGATTCTGCAAAGGCTTTAGCCTCTTTATTAATCTTATCCATGATCTCATCATCTACAACCACGTCAATCTTCCAAACAGGTTCGTATCTAGTATCTGGTTGTTGGATGTGTGCCCATTGAATTTCTACATTTTTTAATACACTCATACTCTCTCTCTTTCTCTCTATTATTTACCAGCTTTAGAATTATGTTTCTTAGCTGTATTCTTTTTACCACCACATGCGAAGAATGGAAATACAGTACCGCTTATATGTTGCCAAGCAACTCTAGCAGCTCTGTTGGACAACCTCCTTCCCTCGGCACCACTCTCACGATCCTTCTTAGTCTTACCTTCTCTCTTTCTGCTCATACTCTATCTCCTCATCATTATAATATAAATATTTATCATCATCTTCAATCTCATCAAACCATTCTTGATCCTCAAGATCTTCAATCACTTTTTCAAACTTAGAATCATAGTCTATCATGCTTTACCTCCTTTGTCAAGTTTTATTTTAATCATACATAGTTATCCATTTAAAAGACTCGTCTTGATTGAAGACATAAGATATTGATTGACCGAATTTACCACCTACAAGATTATGATCAACTGGAAGATTAACATATAATCCGTGGAGATCCTGCCCTTCAACATATTTAATCTTAAACTCTATTAACATTTCTAACACCTTACTCATATCAGTATCATGAGGAATGGTTACTCTTGATGTTCTACTAGAGTTGTCTAAACAATAACTCATAGTTTTAAATATTACAACTATTTAGTTTAGCAGCCATATTACTTAATTTAATAAGTAATAATTCTCGGTCTACATAAGAATTAAGATAATTTACCCTTTGTTGATATAACTCCTTATTAAATGAGTATTCTTCTATATCGGCAAGGATATGTTTATTGGACATAAAAGAGATCTCCTTAACTCCAGTAGTAGAAATATTAATAGTATATGGGTAGTCTGAGTATGTACACCCCCAAGCGTTCTTACCATATAGTTTAAAAATATAATAACCATCCCCTCTAATCTCTAACTCTTGCATACTATTCACTTCTAAGAATAAAGATAAGTAATCTTCTATCTGACCTTCATGACATGTTAGAAACTCATTAAACAGTTCTAAAGCATATTCAATTTCAGCCTTAGTAGGGTCTTTACGAGTAAACTTGATACCTGATATAGCCATAAGTTGTTTACTACACTTATCTTTAATACACAACTCTTTAGAGTTGTTAATTTCAACATGGAAGGACGTTAATCCAATCTTGTTTAAACTTTCTTGACATCTTTTTCTTAACATTAAACTCATACTCTTTATCTCTCTCTATTTTTCATATATTGTTTTGAAAATCTACTTCTATACTTCCATGATCTGGAATAGTATCTAGTTGGCACATCCCAACTGGATAATAGTTCTAATATATCTTCTACACTCTTCCTCCTTATCTTAGGTTCTCTAGTATCATAGTTACTATTATCCTGTTTTAGAAGCCTAACAGAATGGAGTCGTTTATCACAATGTATTTTATATTTATCATTCCTATCAGGAAACCAATATTTTAATTGACTATTAACCTTTTCAAATCTATTATGTTTCATTATACTCCTTCAACTCTATCAACTTCTTAGCTTCACGAATATAGTATTCATAATCAATACCTCCTGCAAAGTCATTTATATCATTACAACATGTTACCAATTGATTTGTAGTTACTCCAATTCTTCTAACTCCTTGTTTAACCTCTTCATCATAAAGATAGGTGTATTTCTTATCAAACTTAGTAATCTCTCCTTTTGTATATCCATAGAATAATTGAGGAGGATCTATTTCACCCTCGTAAACTCTAGCAGTCTTAAACTCCTTAACAGGTGGCATGATCTTAACCAAATTACCACCTTCGAGAGAGGCATAGTACCTACAGATATTCTGAAGTGGTTTATCACCGCTATCTGTTTCTAATACTAATCTACTCTTCCTTGGAACCTTAGTCCTCATCATAAAGTCAAAGATATCAGTATGGTTGGTGATAGTAGTAGCGATATCTTCTCCATGTATCAGGTATCTCTCAACAGCCATTGGAATGATGAGAGAAGAATGATTTTTATTATGCTCTAGCTCTTTCCATTGATAAGCTCCTTTATTCTTTAAACCATAACTACTCTTAGATATATAGTTGTTAACATCTCTAATAAACATAGACTCATAATCTACACCTTCTAGTTCTAACTGTGTTAGTTCTTCCCACTCCTTACACACTCTCTTAGCTATATCATAATCGTCTCTGTGAAGATGATAGGTCAACCCATCAGTATTGATTTGAATCATTGTTAGACTACTGATTTTAGATAACCTCTCCGCTAACATACAAAGGAGGAGTTGACCATTGATAGTGATAGACATTGTATATTTAGAGTCGTAGAAGGGTGAGTATTGTGAGTTAGAATCTCCATATACACCATTCAATGCTAGTTTAAGCATAGCATTTTCAGTAGTACCTTTCTTATAACTCTTACGTTGGTTATATACATCTTCATAGATATCACAGAACTTAGAGCTTAAATGTTCAGGATATAGTTTATTCTTAATGGCTAGGTTTGGATAATAACTTGCTACATCCTCATCATGTATCACATACTCATCATCCGATCTAAGGATTGTAGATTCTAAACTTCCATGTATCCCACCTGTACCAAAGTCATATTTAAAACCATCTACCACAGTGTTAAGAGTATCTACTACATTCCAGTTGACCCAATAGCTAGTCTTACCACTCTTGAGCTTTTCTTCAGTAAACCAACACAGAGGCTTCTCACTCCTATATTTAGCCATAACCGTACTACTAGGAGGGCGGAAGAACTTTTGTCTCTTAGTCCTCATTACAGCATGTTTAGCCACATCTCCCAAGTCACTTTCAAGAATGTCTGTAAACACCCCTTTGGTCTCTCTTATCTCTTGTTTCTTTAGCCACTCTAGCACTGCTTGAAACTCAGGTCTCTCAAAAGAAACATAGTCAAATATACAATCTCCAATATTGATGCTATCTCTTCTAGTCTGTTGTAGCTTTCTCCCTTTATAACAACTTCCAGGCATCTCCTCTTCCAGTCTCATGATGAAGTAATCCTTTCCTATCTTAGTATCATTATGATTCATAAAGTTCCTTTTATACTGCTTTGTCAACTTCTCTCTAAAGTCTAGATAATCTTTAGACGCTCTATAGAACTTTAGGGTTTGAACTACATCATGTTTATTATAGATTAACAATGTATCAATCTCATCATCTGTTAGAATCTTTCCTACTGGAAAAGGAAGGTCTTCAATATTGTCAGATCGAAGGTTGAACTCTAACATCTTTAAACTTGTAGCTCTAGCTATGTTGTCAAAGTGATGTATCTTGAATAGATCTACTTGTGTGACATAATGCTTACCCTCCCACACAGTATGCTCAAATCTATCTTCTGATTCGATTATCTTCATTGCAAAGTTGTAGAGTTCTAATGCAGTTGCTTTCTTATGATTGAGGAGGTAATGAATGACGGGATAGTCAAAGTGTATGTTATTAAAACCCACCATCCTATCTCCCTCTCTTCTCAGATTATTTAGGATTCTAAAGAGCTTCTTCCTCTCATCCTTTCTATCTGACATCTCAATGCTTGTACTCTTCCTGCTTTCAACACCGCCTAGATAGACTGTAAACACATTGGGATATGTTTCTATATCGTATATATAATCACTCATTATGCAATCATATACAAATCTGAACCTGTGTTTAACTCTTCATAACCATCATATTCGGTTATTGTAAAGGCAGCATTTTCTTCTAACCAGTAGACGCGTACAGTCTTCCACCCTCCCATATAAACATCCTCCCCCATTTCCTTCTTACAGTATTCTTGAACCTCCTCTTCACTCGTATTTTCTAATTTCATTTTAACTAAATTCTCATCCATAGCTAAAAAAGATTTATCAACACCCCATGTTGACCATCCTGCTCCGTATTTTGGTGATACTAGAACTCCCACCTTACCTCTATCATCTTTATATTTATTCATTTAAACATGCCTCACAAGCATTACATGACCAGCAATACGCACATCCACAGTCAACCCCTCCACAGTCACAACAATCGTACATTTCTTCACAATCTAAATCATTACCATCGTATAAGTTTTCACATAATGACTTATTCATATTTTAACCCAATCAACCATCTCTTTTTTACTCCCACATGCAGTCTTTAACATATCTGTTCTAGCATTATTATAACCTAACATATATGTTACTAAAAATACTATAATTACTATAAATGATTCAAGCATGTTCATTTCTTCACCATTACTGTTCTATAATATCCATTTGAAAAAGTTATGCCACTATCTTGTGTCCATCCTTCCCTCACTTTCATTCTAATTAAAATATACAACTCATCCTTATAAGCACTCCTTAAACTAATTGTTTTATATTTCATAATTTACTTGACATTCTCTCTAAAATATGTTATAATTAAGATCTATTAGACCTGATAGTTTTTAATCTCATCTTTAATCATTCTTATAAGTCGAGAGTTAAACCGTTTAAATACTAATTTACAATCCTTCAACTTAAACTCTTTATTATCATTCATTACTGATTCTATAATATCAGAGTTTAACTCTTTCATCAACTCAGGAATAAACTTTAACTCTCTTCCTATCTTTGAGATTGCCGAACTAACTGTATTAGCTGTTATATATCCATCCATCTTATTATAGACTTCTAAGAAAGCTGATGGTAATGCTGCTAGTTGTTTACCACTTTTAGGCAACATACTCTTCTCCAACCACTTTTCATTCTTATTCTTAATAGCTATAAACTCTCCTCTATCAGTATAGTACGAGGTAACAGGTCTAATAACAATTCCTTCACACACATTGTCCTCTCTCACATCCTTCATTGTTAGTTCAGAATCAATTAAAGAGTCAAAAGAGTTTGAATGTCCTAGACACTCTTGTAACGTACCTTGCATGATAGTAGTACAGTATTCAATCTCAAAGTCATCAAAGAACGTTACACACTTGTTCCTACCTAAAAACATACCATCTATAGTTATATCAAATGCTCTAAATCTTTTAAGAGAGCTATAATAGATACCTTTCTGAATATTACCACCATATACTTCACCACATATTGAAAGATTAACCTTACCATACTCTTCTTTAATACGATGTAGAAGGTTAATACATTTCTCATATTCAATCATAAATTCTTCAGAGTTCTCAAGACCAAAGAGTGATAAATCAGTAATGCTATTTCTATTAGCAACTGCAACTTCATCACCATACATCATAATCTGAAAGTTAGCACCATGAACCTTTTCGGTTACATACCACTGTACCTCTTGTGGTACCACTTCCATTGCGTCAGATATAAATGACTCTTTATAAGCATTTGTTAAACTTGGATATTTTCTAAATATCATTTCATACTCCCATCATAAGGATTACAATCTCTTTCAAAGTAATAGATATTCTTTCCCAATGATTTAGTCCTAGCTTTATAAGCCATTGTGTAATCAACTCCTACTGTTACTATTGAAGAGCTTAATACTATTACTATTAATAGTTTAATCATATCATTCCTATATATAAGTCTTTAGTTCTAGTACGTTGGATATAATCAAGAACTTCTTCCCTATGCACTCTCACATTATCTTTTAAACGCTCTAATTGTTCTTTTTGATCAGTCCTCCATACACCATTTAAACGTGAGTCAACCCATTTGAGATACATATGTAAAGCCCTTCTAGCTTTCTTACCATATAAATCTCTTACAACACCTCTTTAATAAACCTCTCAACAATGACTTTAGATGTAAAGCCTTCATATCCTCTATATTCATTCTAACACCCTCTTAACATTCTCAGGGAACCACAGAGAGACCTCCTCGCTCACTTTAAGAGCGTTTTGACACTTACACTCTGTATCACCCTGGATACAATTGTTTTCGTTGTGACAAGCCTCTATCAGTCTAAATAACTCATCCTCTGGTATTGTATATGTTTTCATAAATCTGACCTACATATACACCATCCGTCCACTCTTAATATTGAAGTTTCAGGGTCTTTATTTGATAATATTTCAATCCTCTCATCGTGTAAACCGTAAGTATCGCTACAATCGCTACAACTAAAACAAATAAACACATCATGTTTATCCATAAGACCTTTAAGATCTTTTATTAACTCTTCTTTACGACTCATTATTTTAAACCTTATTATAGTATGTTATATATCACTCGGACCAAACGAACAACCTTTATGACTAGTTATATGCTCTATATAATTATCTGACATGGAGTCGAACGTTTGCCTAATAGTATTAATATCACTAGAAGTTAGATAACCATGATCTACTTCTAGATATTTGTTTACTATATCTTCTAATATAGATATAGCAGTTATTTCTGTAATATTAACCATCACTATCTCCTCCTTCACTCTCTAATCTATCAATAAGATTCTGTACAATCTTAGCCTTAACCTTCCTAGCACTTCTAGCACTTTTAAAATACTTATGAGTAACTTCTCCAATGCCATAATAGATACTAACACTAGCATGTTTCCTAGTCTTCTCCTTTACAATAACACTATAGTCATTGGGAAAGAGGATTAGAAACTCAGTACTATTGCTATAAGTCTCAGTCCTATCTACTTTACCAACTCTTGCTAGAAACACCTCTTCAATACTTCTTTCATCCCTCTCTACAACTTTATGCTCTTTCATCATTCTACCTTCTCCTACTTAAAGTGTTTAAGATGTTTAACATAACATCATACGTTACAAAATTATCAATCTCAAAATCAATGAGATTTCCTCCTTCTGATTGGGCAGAATATTTAAACCCATCTAGATATAACCTAAACTTCTTCCCCTCCCTAGTGTGATAGTAGTCACCTTTCCAAATCACTACCTTAATATCATTCTTAAAAGTAACAGTTATCTCACCGTTACCACCCTCTCTAGTTTCTTTGATCCTTCTTCCTAGATGACTCATTGTCTCTCCCTTACAACTGCTTGAGAATAGAATAATTCTACATCATATCCTATGCCAACCATTGAACAACTAACTCCTCCTTGTAACACCCACCCATCTTTAAGAACATCATCAACTTTAGCAACAAAAGACTTTTTAGTTCTAGCATTTACAATATTGTATTCTAACATCATTCAAAATCCTCTTCATCAAATTCATTCTCATCACTCCACTCATCCCATCTACCAGTATTATGATCATATCGTAGTTTAAAATGTGTACCTGTAGCTAAACCTGTATTACGGTCTTTTAGAACTCTAAAGATTGTAGTATTTCTTTCGTCTACATCATCAGCTTGTTGATTTCTTTCGATACCAAATAAGAAGTTAGACCAGTATACAATCGCTCCTGACCCTTTAAACTGATCTGCTGAGACATGACCTCCTTCCTCATGCGGAGTACCCACAGCCTTACGCAAGTGAGAGATATAAAATATAGTACAATCAAGATCCTGTACAAGACTTGCCATCTCCTCCATAATCCGATTGAGTGCTTTATATTCATTATCCTCTTGTGCTACTAGAGCTGTTAAATGGTCTAAATAAATATCTTTGATACCTAATGCGACTACCATGTACCTAATCTTAGCTTCAATACTCTCCCAGTCCTTGCTCCCGAAGTGGTTATAGAGATAAACCTTACCTCTCAGATCATTAATCCCTTCAGTCAATTCATCAATAGTCCAATCACCCCCTTTATCAGCAGGGATATGAAAGCGTTTGTTAACTCTCTTACCTGCTAATACTTTTAAAGTCTTATGTGCTGGTTCTTCTAGAAATATAACACCTGCTGGTTCTTTGTGATGATAGATAGTATGATTAATCATCTCTTTAAAGAATTCTGTATTATGAGTTACTGTATAGTTTTCAAGACAGAATCTTTTATCATCCCCTAATGTAAACCCATAATATTCACCTTGTCCTATATTTTCTATATTCAATCTAGAAAATCTAGAACTAATTCTACCACTTCTTTTTCTTACAACTCTTAAAGGGATCTTAGATAAATCACCAAATAAACACACTCTGTAATAGTCTTTATTATTAACAGTCTTTATAGTTGACCTAACCCTAAACCCTAATGATCTCGTAAGCATTTCATAGTCAATACCTAATTGCTTATATTTCGTTATAAACTCATAGTAAGTTTTATGCTGATGTAAACAACCATCGGTATCTATTAATCCTGCTAAGAGTTCTAATCTATTTTCTTTAGAATTTATAAGATATTCTTGTGGAATATGTTTGTTAAAAGGTAGGTTAAATTCTTTAAGTTTATCATATAAGGGGTTACATTGAGATGTCTCTTTTCTTCTAGAAAGATTAATCCTCCTACAATTTTGTTCTCCAGAGTATTCGGTTGGTACTAAGTTATTTTCTAAACCATATTCAATCCAAGCATTAGTTACTTCTTTATCGCCACACGTAACACTTGTATTTCCATTATGACCGTCACCTAACCAGATTCCTAGAATATAAGGAGGAATATTAACATCTCTACGTGGATAATATACATCAGCATTAAAACCATAGACAATTTTAGATATGGCTTCTTTAACAGGAATGTCTACTATTTTATTATTTAATCTAACAGTGAGAATGTGTTTAGAATTTACAGTATATGAAGTGTTGTCCGATTGAGATATTTTAAACATCTCATCGACTCCCTTAGAAACATTAGATACCGTGCTACCAAAGAGTGTAAATGATGATGAT
>Ga0164313_10004545_pt1 | contig 12324 bp, 10 predicted proteins | sample GuaBasSedimGuay4_FD_113735 | JGI IMG/M metagenome (GOLD analysis project Ga0164313, IMG submission 113735) | Subseafloor sediment microbial communities from Guaymas Basin, Gulf of California, Mexico - Guay4, Core 4569-4, 0-3 cm | ecosystem: Environmental > Aquatic > Marine > Hydrothermal vents... | reverse complement strand
TCTGAAGATCGGGGTCAGGATTGATTTTTCAAAGACGAAAGATGCCTTCCTGGATTGCAACAAACTGCCTTATTAAATGGTGTTATGAATGGTGCTACTGGTGAAGTTTTGGCTCAGCCTTGTAGGAACGTCGTCCCCGGCGCGAATCGCGGCGAGGACGCCGCTCCCACAGTAAGATTATTTGTTATGCCCGGATACAACCGGTTTTAACCGATGGACGGCAGGCTGAATAGTTTTGCGGGCCAGGTTGCTTATTGACGGGCCTGGTCGGCTGACATGATTTTCTGCAGCTCCCCGATATTCTGCTGCAGGCGCTGCATCGCCAGCCGGTTTCGTTCCTGTACCAGTTGCGGCACGATGACAATAACCTTTTGTCCGGTCGGTGTAATGTAGAAGTCATTGATGGTCTTCAGTTCCTCTTCCGTGAATGTCTGCATGTACATTTCGTAGAGATCACCACTGACCGCATTCCAGCCAATATGCCTTTCCAGAAAGGCCATGAGCTGATCGCTCTTTGCCGCCATGGCCGGGTTCTGGCGCAATTGCAGTTGTGCGATGGACTCGACACTTTCGTTGATCTTCTGTTCCATGCGGGTCAGTTTGAACAGGATTTCGACCTGTTGGCGGTGACTGTTATCATCCGCCGCGGACAGGCCGGGCAGTGTCAGGCTGACGGCAAGCAGTACGGTGATCAGGTGTCCTGGTTTCATTGTTCATGCTCCTCTTCATTGATCAGTTGTTTGATAAGGGAAATCATTTCCTCGCTGTCCCATTCAAGGTCGCCCTGTACCCGGTAGCGGATACGCCCCTTGCTGTCCAGCAGGAAACTGGTTGGCAGTACGTTGCCACCCCATAACTTGAAGGTATCCTTCCGGGTGTCCAGCAGCACCGGCAATCCGAAGTCGATGAGTTTTGCAAATTTCCATACCCGGTATTTTGGTTCGCCGACATTGACCGTCAGTATCTCGAATGGCTGGTCATGCAGCTTTTGCTTAAGGTGTTCCAGCACCGGCATTTCCTTGATGCAGGGCGGACACCAGCTGGCCCAGAAATTGACCAGTACCACCTGCCCGCGATAGTCATTCAGGTCACGGGTTTTTCCGCCGGAGTCCTGCAGGGCCAGCGCCGGTGTTGGCAGCTCACTATTGAAAGACTGCAGCTCGCCCGCCTGGATTAGGCAGGGGAACCACAGCAGGATCAACAGAGCGGCGGCATGCCTGATTACGAGTCTGTTATACATAGCAATAAAAGTGGAATACTCCTGTCCCTCTACAGTATCTTCGACTTGCCTGGAAATCCACAACCACGTAGGGTAGAAGCAGGAAAAACGCCTGAGCGAGTATAGCAATGGATGGTTCAATGTGCGGTAAATTCCCTGCAACCCGATGCCACAGCCAGACACACAATCCAGTAGTCCGATAATAAAACCCCGGCAGTACCTGAAATACACGGGGTTGGCGCTGGCAACCGTTGCCGGGGCCGCGGTCATGGTCGTGGAACTGGGGGTCGCGCGTGTGTTGACACCGGTCTTCGGCGGTTCCATTACCGTTTGGGCCATCGTGATCGCCACCACCATGCTGGCACTGGCCATGGGGTATGCGGTGGGCGGTTATCTCGCTGATCGCCTGGGCGGGCTCAGGGTTGCGGCCCATGCGGCAATCATCGGCGCCCTGTTGTGCACAATGATCCCGTTTCTGCGCATAGCGGTCATCGATGCCACTATCGATCTGTCTACGTTGGTCGGGGCCACGGTTGGGGCCCTGCTGTTGATTGCGCCGGCGCTATTTTTCTTCAGTCAGGTGTCACCGGCCCTGATAAGAGGTTTGGCAGACGCCGGGGTGAGTCACGTTGGGGTCACCGCGGGTGGTGTCTATGCGGTGTCCACACTGGGCAGTCTGGTGGGGACGCTCGGTGCGGTCTGGCTGTTTCTCTACATGCCCATCACGCTCGGTTTTATCGGTATCTCGCTATTGGTGGTCCTTCCTGCACTGATTATCAGGCCCCTGGCGGGTGGAATAGCGCTGCTCCTGATCGGGGCTGTGTTTGCCATCCAGTTAATGACGACCGGGCCGGAACAGATCAGCGGCACGAATGCCCGGGGCAACTATTGTGAGGTGCTTTACAAGGGGCACTCCCCGTATGGTGAATTGCGCGTGATAGAGGAGGGCGGGCGATTTCGCTATATGGTAGTGAACGGGTCTGACCAGGGCGGGCTTGACCTGCTGGATGGCAGTTCTGCTTACCGCTACGACGCGGGACTGATCGCTCTTGGCAATTACTATGTACGCCAGCCGCAGAGTGCGCTGATTATCGGCCTGGGCGCGGGGGTCATGGGGACGCAGCTTGCCAGGGCAGGGGTTGACGTCGTGGTTGCGGAAATTGATCCGGAGGTGGTGCGTCTGGCGCGTGAGTATTTCAATTTTCAGGGGGCAGCGGTGACGGCTGACGGCAGGCGTTACCTGCAGCGTAGTGAGCGCAAATGGGACGTCATTTTTGTTGACGCCTATCTGGGCAGCAGTCCGCCCTGGCATCTCTACACCCGTGAGGCCTTCGAGCTTTATCGCGACAGCCTGAGTCCGGGAGGTGCCGTCATTGTTAATTTTATCGGCAATCATCTGGACGATGAGCAACTTGGCGCACTCGCAGCGGTTGTCAGCACGGCCCGCGAGGTGTTTCCTGTCGTGGATGCCTACCCTGATCCATTGGAGCCGGACGACTACCCGACCCGGAATATCTACATCGCGGCAGCGGATCATCCACGTATCGAGCCAGGGCATACAGGTGATCCCCGGCAGGCACCGTCCCTGGACGAGGCCATTGCGCGCATGCACCCCATCCCGGTGGTCAGCGGGGTCATTCTGAATGATGATGCCGCGCCGCTGGAACCGCTGGTATGGCGAACGACGGAATATTTGCGTTACCAGACCGGCGAATATCTGCCTGTGAACGTGCTTTACCATTAGTTTCACATTGCTGGTATGCCGATCAGGATTACTCAATTACAATAACCGCTTCGCAGCGGAGACATCTTTAAATATAGAGGCGGTTTGTGAATATATGGTGACCTGGAGAATCAGCCAGCGTGGCGTACAAATTGTAGCAATACTGTTGCTGTTTGCAGCGGTGTGCTGGGGTTTCTATATCCACCTGCCAACATTGAGCGATGGCTATCTTAATGCCGGTGATGACCACGTCCATGTTGCATTTGCCAATGAACTGGTCCGGATCTGGCAAGGCGAAGGCCGCTTCCTTGGCTGGAACCAGCTTTATGCAGCTGGCACTCCGATTTTTATGCTTCGGCCTCCCGGGTTTTACGCTGTTACTGCAGCAACCCATTTTTTATCAGGACTTACAGTAGAAGAATCCCTGAAACTGGTCGTTCTTTTTGGCTTCAGCCTCTATCCGATTTCCATTTTCCTGGGCAGCAGATTATTAGGGCTGGGCCTGGGGGCGTCACTTGGTGCCGCGCTGCTTTCGCCGCTGGCCATTAGCCTGTGGGGCCACTCTATTGATGCGTATCAGTATCTGGGCGTTTATAAGCAACAGCTGGCGATTCTGCTGTTCCCTTTGGCGGTGGGCTCATTATGGCGGTTGTTTAAAACCGGGGAGCATGGACTGTTATTTGCGATTGTGTTTCCGTGCATGTTCATTACCCATCCGTATATCGCCTACTGCTTCACATTGCTCGCGCCATGTATGTTGATTTCGCTTGCTGCGCTGGAGCCGAACTGGAACTGGAAGGCGACGTTTGTCCGTACTTTGCTATGGAGTATTCCTGCCCTGTGCCTGGTGGGAATCTGGCTGATTCCCTTTGCCACCTCCCCGGAGGCGCAGGTATTCGATCCCTATCTGAGCAGACGTAATCATTTCGACGTAATCGTGTCGACGACTGCGGAGACCCTGCGCCAGTTGTTTTTAGGCGGCATTTTCGATACAACCCGGTTTTCGGGGCCATTTGGGGGGACCGAATGGATTGCCGATGCGGAGTGGGGGTGGATAGAGAATGGTCAATTCTGGCGGTTCCCGGTCATCACTGCTTTTGCCGTTCTTGGATGGTTAGTGGTGCTGGTCCGGTGCAACTCACCTGTCCGTGCTTTTCTGGGCCTGTCATTTCTTCTTTCCCTGGTTATATTTATGGGGCCTGATGATTTCCCGTTGATTGACTACCTGCCTTTTGCAAAACAGTTTCAGAATATCCATGGCATCTTCATGCTCGACTGGGCAGCGATCATGCTGGGAGGGTTTTCGATCGGTTGGGTGTTCCGGAAGGCAGCAGCAATACGCAAGGAATCATTGCGGAAATCCATGGTGGCCGTAATGGCGATATGCGTTGTCGGTGCGCTTGCGAGTGGCTACACGGAAAGGACGGTTGCCGCCAAGCGGCTCATTGATGTCAGAAATATTTATACAGATAACGGCAAGCTTGCAATGAAGCCGGGAATAGTCCGCGAGTGGGCAGAATTCCAGTCCGTGGTCGATCAACTGGAAGTGTCGGGTGAGGCAGGTAATGTTATGGGCTTTCCCCAGTTGCACAACGATTCCGTGCTCTACAACCTGTTGCCGCTGATGGTGGATCGCCAGGTCTTTATTTGCGGTTTTGAGGTGGTTGGCGGAATTTACGACCTCCTGTTGCATAAATTCCGGGGGCCTCTCAGAGACAACTATCCTGTTCAGAAGCTGTTCAATATCCGCTACGTGGTTAACAGTCCCTTTCATCGCAAGGTGCCGATGACATGGCATGAAAATACGGAGCTGCTGTTCAAAACAAACTTCTGGGAGATGGTTCGGGTTACGGGGGAATTTGGAGACTTTGAACTGGTGCCGACGAGCCTGGTCGGGTTTTTTGGCACGGAGCGGGAATGGCAAGCGTTAATGGAGCAGTGGCTTCGCCGGGTTCGTGATGGCGCACAGGAAATTCCTCCCGTCGTGAATTTTTCAAACGCCAGTTTGTCGGCCGAAGATGAACAAAGAATTGCGCCTCTTGTAAAGCTGGTGGTCCTGGGGGACGGGGCGGAAGTGTCTGCTGTGCTAAAAGATGTTGCGCAGTTACCGCTGGAACGGCTGAGCGAAAAGCCGGTTGAGAAAATTTTGCTGGAACTAAAAGAAGCGGCCAGAGACGTTGGCAAGCTGGAACTGGAACCATTGGCGTACGAAACTATTCGAGCCGATCGCAAGGAAGAGGTTTTTAAAGTCACAGTGACAGATGAACTGGTGCCGGTGTTGTTCAAGAGAATGTACTACCGGGGCTGGCGCGCCTTTCTCGATAATACGGACACCCCCATCTACCGCATTTCCCCCGGGTTGCAAATGGTGCTGGTGCCGGCTGGAACACACGAGCTATCCTGGCGCTACACGGGTCCCAATAACTGGCGCTGGTCGGTCACGGGCTTCTGGATTGCGCTGGCCGGTATTGCCGCACTGGTGATGTTCGGGATGAGACGTCCGGTACCGGTTATGGTAAAGCGGGAAGAATGTGACGAGACAGGCAAGACAGGGTCAGGGCTGGTTCTGCGGAATATTCCTGTAATGATCTCTCTGGTGTTTATCGGTGTTTTTGTGGTCAAGGTCATATCCGAAGCGTATTTCCGTATACCGGTCACCGTACGGCCGCAACAGGGGCAGGTTCTTTCAGAGGGTACGGAGGATTTCTACTGGAACAATGTCATTGGGATTCCAAAGAGCAGGCAACGATTCCGGCTCGAGGTTGCTACGGACCCGGAGTTCCAGGATGTTCTTGTTAGCAGAGATGTAGAGGGGTACAAGGAAAGGTATCAGGAACTTTTCAAGCCCGGTGGCACTTATTATTACAGAATCCGGCTGGAGGTGGATGGCAAACCCTTTAAATGGTCACGGCCGATCGTCTTTTACGGTCCTGAAAAAGAACGCTGAAGGTGGCAGCATTAATACTCCATTCGGACGATTTTGGTCTCAATAAAGAGGTCAACCGCGCGATCATCGAGGTTGCGCAAAGAGGCGTCCTGGGTAGTGCCAGTCTCATGACAAATGGCCTGGCAGCGGAAGATGCGTTGGAGCAGGCGCGAGATTGCACCGGCTTGGGTGTTGGACTGCATCTGAATATTGTCAGGGGCAGGCCACTTTCCAATCCGGAAGACGTCCCGTCCCTGGTGGACGATGACGGGCGGTTCCTGAATTCGGTGGCCCGTTTAATGGCCAGGTCGGTGCGGGGGAAATTATCTGCCCTGGAGGTGGAAACGGAGTACCGGCGGCAAATCGAGTTCATGCTGCAGCGCAATTCTGTTCCTACGCACCTGGATGGAGAAAAGCATACCCATATACTGATTCCGGAGTCGGCCCGGGCAGTACGCAAATTGTCCGGGGAATTCAACATAGGAAGAGTGCGGCTAATAAATGAAAAGGCTTTACTAAAGGACCTTCTTGGACAGGGGATTGCAGTGAAAGGCAGTCAGTTGCAGCGGGCCAAGCTTGAACTGCTGGAGTGGCGGTCAAGGCAGGTGGCAGGGGCTTGGGAAGGATTGCGCCATCCCGATGCCACCTTTGGAGTTTTGCTTAGCGGAAATACCCGCTACCCGGATGCGCTCGATTTGTTGAGGGCATTTGTTACACTGGACAGCACCGGGACCATAGAGTGGATGTTTCATCTTGGTTATCCATTTGATGAAAACGACGCAACGTTCAATAAAGAGTTTGGCGGTTTTTTCCTCGGGAATGCGCGTCAACAGGAAGTTGAGTTTCTATTAAGTGACGAAGTCGCTGAAATTATCGGAAAACATAACAACCAATTCGGTTCTTACCTAAAACTATGAAACAAGGCATATCAATAATAGTCCCGCTCTTCAACGAAGAGCAAAATGTAAGTATTTTTGCAGATCGACTGCGCAAGGTTCTGGAATCCGGTCAGGATAATTTTGAAGTGATTTTCGTGGATGATGGCAGTACGGATCACACTTTTGACAGGGTTAAGGATGAGTTCAGGAAAGACCAGCGCTTTCATGGTATTCGCTTTAGAAAAAACTGCGGGCAGACGGCTGCCATCAAGGCAGGAATAGAACACGCGAACGGGGAAATGTGTATAACCATGGACGGGGATTTACAGCATGACCCTGAGCAAATACCGGAATTTATAGATAAAATGAGGGAGGGGTACGATCTTGTTTGCAGTTATCGGTTTCAGCGCAATGATGCCTTTATACGCCGCTTTCCCTCAAAAGTGGCTAATGCGGTAGCGCGACGATTCTCGGGGCTTGATATTCAGGATTTCGGTTCGACCTATCGGGCCTACCGCACCGAATTGGCAAGAGAGATACCGATTTATGGAGAGATGCACCGGTTTATTCCCGTGTTTATGGCGATGCAGACAAGTCATATCACGGAATTGCCAATAAAACTGCAGCCGCGAATACATGGTACATCAAGCTATGGATTTGGAAGGACATTCAGGGTCCTGTCGGATCTTGTTCTGCTGTTGTTCTTTTCCGGATTCTTTAACCGCCCGATCCATATATTTGGTTATATCTCCGTATTAACGGGAGTGCCCGGGTTCCTGATACTTGGGTGGTTGGGTATTGGTAAAATATTTGGCCTGTTGGCGATAATGGACTATCAACCGATGTTTTTCCTGGGGGTGCTGCTGTGTTTGTTTGCCGGGCAGATGTTCACTACCGGGATTGTTTGTGAGTACCTGATTCGAATTTACTATGGTAGCGGCAGTCATAAACCTTTTAGCATTATGGAAAGTACCTTTGACGAAGGATCGCAATGATCTGCCGCAGGGGACTGGTTTTATTGCTTGTGTGCATGGCATTCTCTCCGGGCCATGCCCTGGCGACACAAATCGTAATGGTAGTAAAAACCTCTGTTACCGTAACTGATCAAGCGGTGAATGTTCGACTGGAGGTTGCTAATGAAGGTGACGAGGACTCTCTCGTGGTCACTCCCTTTCTCGCGTTTGCCGGTGTGGAAGCAGGCCTTGAAACCGCGTCTCATATTGCATTTGCAGGAGAGCGGCTATGGTCCCACAGCTTTCCCGTTAGTGATTTGGCATTTCCCGAAGCGGGCACGTATCCTCTGATCGTGCGATTACGGTATCACGATGCCTATATGTATCCGTACTCACTGGTGAGCGCGACGGGCGTTCAAATTGGAGCAGGCCTGCCAAGGGATGTTCCGCTTAAAGGCGAGATGATTGCAACACAGGTAACCGGGGAAGGGTCCCTGGGCTTGCGACTCAGGAACACCGGAGGGGAGACACTTAAGGCCCGGTTAACCCTGGTTTCACCTTCTGAACTTGTAGTGGCGGGTGATAGTGGCAAACTGAGTATTCCTGCTGGCGAAGAACAGCGGCTTGGCTATGCCATAAAGAACAATGGCTCCTTACCCGGTAGCAGGCACAACGTGTACGCTATTATCGAGTATGTAAGCAGTGGGCAACATGGTGTGGTTATCCTGGAAGAAGGTGTTGCTGTCGCAAGTTATGTATCAAACAAAAAACGTACCATGATTATCGCCAGTGCGGGGTTTATTGTGCTGTTATTCTTTTCCGTACTGTTTGTCGAATTTCGTACGGGGGCAAGTGCTGCGTGAAAATCCGTTGTTGCTCGGCAGACGAGTGGCGCAAGCTCTGCGGGGAAACCGGATACGGTTCAATTTATCAGGACCCGCGCTGGCTCGAACTGATCGAACAGGTATATCCCCGGTTGCGACTGCACCGCCTGGCATGCGTCGACGACTCTCGGCAGCTTGTTTGGCTTCTTCCCCTGGTCGAGATCAAGGCAATAGGCAAGTTGCGGCCGATGTTGATTTCAGTGCCGTTCGGGAATTACGGGGGATTTTTATACACAAAAGACCCGTCTTCGTTTTCTGAAGAACAGGTGCTGTCACCGCTAAACGAGTTTTTCAATGCAACCAGGGCATTTGCCCTGGAAATCAGAGAGCTTGAGAGTCCACCGCAAGGGTTCGAGTCCGGCGGAGATTTTGTGCGCTTTGAGTTGGCTCTTCCCGCTACGGTGGAGCAGATGTGGAAGCATACGATCACGGGAAATGCGCGGACAAGTGTTAGAAAGGCAGACAAGTTTGATGTGCATGTATCCTTTTGTGAAGGCAGTCAGCTTGATATATTCCAGGAACTTAATGAGCAGCATGCAGCTTATCACGGCACTCCAATCCATAAACGCTCCTGGTACCCGGCGCTGGTCGAGAAATTTGGCAAGCAGGCAGAGATCGTAATAGCGAATGTCCAGGGGACACCGGTTGGTGCTTTGCTGGTGTTATACCATGAGGAAAAAGCTATCTTGCATGCGGCGATAAATGACGCGAATTACCGGAATATTCCGGTAATGGATAAACTGTTATGGGCGTTTTTTGAAAAAACAATAGAATCAGGGAAGGTGACGAATTTTGATTTTGGGCGAACCAGGGCGGATTCGGGGAAACGGTTTTTCAAGCGCAAGTGGGGCGCGGTTGAGAAGCCTCTGCATTATTCTTATCTTCTGAAGCCGGGTCATGTCGTACCCCGGATATTGCCAGAGAATCCGGCCTTTGCGCCCGCAATCGTGCTTTGGCGTCACTTGCCAAGATGGGTTCACCGCTCGGTTGGTCCGCTGCTTCGAGTGAGAATACCGACATAATGGGGGCGGTCGGTTGCTGCTCCGTTTTATCTTTATTCAAGCAGAATAGCATTCAACATGCGTATGGATAAAAAGGCATCCCCTGGCAGGGTGGGGTACATGGTGAAAGCCGCAATCTCCCTGGCTGGCCTGTTCTGGGTCTATTATTTACTTCGGGATATCGACTGGGCGGGGTCTGTGGATCGATTGCAGAACGTATCGATACCATTGTTCGCCGGCAGTGCCCTGGCCGTTTGTCTGGTTTACTGTTGCCGCCTGCTGCGGTTGCGGTTATGGGTCGACCGGCTTGCGAAGCAACGATTGCCCTTCCATGAGTGGCTTGACTTGTATCTTCTCAGTATCGCACTGGGATCGATTACTCCATCACGACTGGGGGAGTTCTCACGCATATATCTGCTCCGGAATACGGGGATGGATGCTGGCAAGAGAGTCTGGGTTACGGTATTCGATAAGCTATCAGACCTGTTGTACATTCCCGTTGCGATTGTTCTGACAGCGGGTGTGGTTGCTATGCAGTATGGGCTGCCGGTAAACGTGCTGGTATTGTCTGGTACCCTTTTGTTGCTGGCGTACTTCCTGATGTCGTACTGGTTCGGACGCAAGCTGGGCCGGGGTGCATTGCTGGCGGGATGGATATTGACGGGCGCCGGCTTTTTTATGTTCGTGTTCAGTAATGTGCTGATATTTCGAGCGGTGGACATTGACCTGAGCTGGCTCGATATTGTCGCGATAACTGTCAGTGTTGGTGCGCTGGCGAGTCTTCCGGTCAGTATTGCGGGGATTGGTGTTCGGGAAGGCTCGCTGCTGGCATTGCTAGGGGGGTGGGGGATAGCTCCAGAGGCGATTCCGCCGGTATTGGTGCTGGAATTTATTATTAATATCCTCTTCCCGGTTTTGCTGTTGGCACTCTGGAGATTGGGGCTTGGTATCTCACGCCGGAATAAATAGTGATCTTCAATGGATAAGAGACTTAATGCCGTACTCAGATGTCCGGAATGCAAGAGCGAACTGGATTGGGAAGAGCGCAAGTGCAGTTCCTGTTCAAAAGCGTTTTCAATAGACCGGGGGATAGTCGATTTCACGGCAAGTGGTGGTCTGAAAAAGCAGCACCAGGCCGAGATCGATCTTCATAAGGAGCTTTCTGACGAATATGGCAAGCGGTATAGCACAGACTTTTCGGAAGTCTACTCCCGCTACTGGAACCAGCAATTTCTGGGGCACTTGCCACCTGATCCCGGGTATATTCTCGACTGCGGCTGTGGTGATGGCGATCTCGCCCGGGACCTGTGCCTGCGAGGACAGCGCGTCTTCGGTATGGATATATCGAAGGCAATGCTGCTCCAGGGAAAGGCCCGCCTGGGTGACAATGAAAAAATGGAGTGGATAGCCTGTCCGGGCGAAAAAATGCCGTTTTCCTCCGCTATTTTCGATGTCGTATGTTTTCGCGGCTCGTTACATCACATGGCCAATGAGCGGGCAGCCCTTGAAGAAGCCAATCGAGTATTAAAGGCCGGCGGAACGTTGTTGCTTTCCGAACCCAATGATGACTCAATATTGCTGCGGTTGCCGCGGCGCATTGTAAACAGGAGAATGGCCCGCTTTGGTAATGACCATAAAGCATTCAGATCAAAACCCTGGTTGCAGGCCATCGAAGCTGCAGGGTTTCAAATCAATGCTACCAAGTATTTTTCCTTTCTTTCCCAACCCCTGTGTGGAATGAGTGATCTGCTGCCCATTATGAAATGGATTCCCGCGGCGGAGTCGGTGGCGCGTGGACTCGTTGCTGTTGACGAGGTTTGCTCGAGAATCCCGCTAATCAGGAGTCAGAGTTTTGATTTGTTTGTAGCTGCAAGCAAGACGGATAGTTGTGAGTAATGATGCCATGTCATCACCCTTTTGCTGATTTTGTCAGGCTGTCATGACAGATATGACAGTTCTGTCCTGCCATATTCGCAGGATTAGTAATTAAGAACATGCTTAATTATTATAGAAACAATCGATTACAAATCGGTTTTGGTTGGTATGAGTATTGCTTCTCTAAAGCGTACGTGATTATACGTACTAGTTTCGTGGCTTATTTGCCGATCAGGGCAACTCACAACAACAACCTTCGTAGGGGGGGCATCATGAAAACCGGATTCTTTCAATCAGCTCGACGGGTACTGGGCCTGGCGCTTGGTACCTGCGCGGCGCTGGCACTGTCTATCGGTGTGGCGCAGGCAAAGAGCGGTGGTGGCGGTGCGAACTGCACTATCGCAACTGTACCCACCCCGGCGGTAATCACTGCGGGCGGCTCAGTCGATTTCACGGGTAATGTCTCGGGCAAGTCCCCGCAGACCTATTCGTGGACATTTGCCGGTGGCTCCCCATCAAGCTCCAACTCACAGAATGTAACCATAAGCTATGCTGCAGCCGGTTCCTTCCAGGCAACCCTGGATGGCACCAACGGTAAAGGCCAGGCCTGTTCTGCCAATGTCACGGTGACAGTCAATCCGGTAACGACCACCACCACAGTGGCAACGACGACAACAACGGCCGCTGCAACGACAACAACGGTTGCGGCGACGACAACGACAACGGCCGCTGCAACGACAACAACGGTTGCGGCGACGACGACAACGACAGGGGTGGTAACCACCACAACCACGCTGCCTCCGCCTGACATCGGCCTGGACATTCCGCAGACCGACTTCAAGATCATGATGAACTACGAACTGGG
>Ga0164313_10004544_pt1 | contig 12324 bp, 10 predicted proteins | sample GuaBasSedimGuay4_FD_113735 | JGI IMG/M metagenome (GOLD analysis project Ga0164313, IMG submission 113735) | Subseafloor sediment microbial communities from Guaymas Basin, Gulf of California, Mexico - Guay4, Core 4569-4, 0-3 cm | ecosystem: Environmental > Aquatic > Marine > Hydrothermal vents... | reverse complement strand
TGCAACGTGGATGAAGAGAATGAACTGGTTATTGGATTTTTCTCCGTTTCGGGAGTAACTGAGCGAAGAGTATTCATTGAAGATGTACCTGGCCTGAAGATTCAAAAAGACTTAAACTATTGTAAACCAGGAGAATACCCTAAATTCTTATCCTATTTTCCTCTAGCTTACCTGCCAGTATATATGGTACTTGAAATAGTGGAAGGATATAGGACATTCGGTGAAGTACATAAGTACTGTGTTGACTGCAGGGATTATAAGGGAAGTACGCATATAAAACCTGATTTCTGGTAAGATGCGATCCATTCAGCCCATACCATCTATGATGTCAATGATACAAAAACACAAGTTCAGTGGTATAGTCGGAAGCGTGGTGCTCCTGTTGGTGATTATCTATCAGCCCCTTCTGTCGCAGGAAGCCTCTGTCCAGTCATTTCTTGAAATAAGCGATCATGCCGAAGAAAAATATGGTCCTGATATGGTTTTAATCAGTGGCGAAAAGTATCACTATCCGTATAGAGCAGCCCTTGGAAATCCTTTCTTAACTTCCTCCGGGACTGATGATGCATCAGTACAGCTTAATGGTGTGGTGTATGAGAACCAGCGTGTTAAATACGACATACACAAGCAACTTATTGTATTGGAATTCAATGACATGACTGGTGCATCGAGAAGTATAATACTTAGGGACGAACTGTTGGACCAATTTATCCTGGATGATAGACTATTCAAGAAGTACCCTCAGGAAGGCAGTGATGAAAGATTTGGGCAGGTCATTTATGAAGGGGAAATCTCCTGTTTCTACTTCTGGAAAAAGAGATACTCGGTTGATTCAAAAGTCGGACAAAATCAATATAGCTTTTCGGATCCCATCAGGCAGTCGTATCTGAAGGCAGACGGACAGGTGACTCAATATAAAGGAAAGAGGGGCTTCCTGAACTGTTTCCCTGCGCAAGAACGTGTGCAAATCAAAGCATTTATGAAAAAGAACCGAATCAGGATCAGGAAAGAAAGCGATACGGATATGGGATTACTTCTGGAAAGTATAAATCAAATCTGCCAGGATGAAAATTAGGAATTTATTGATGATAGGTTTGATGGGGGGTGTTCTGACCCTGCAAGCTCAAGAGCATTCTTCCTATCTTTCGCTGGATTTACATGAGGCGGCGTTTGCTACATTTGCCGAATATTTTGAAAAGGAGACCGGTATAGAGTTGTTTTACAAGGACGAGTGGGTTGCTTACATCAGGGTAAGTATTTCAGAAGACAGCATAAACGCCCTTGATGCCATGCGGGCAGTCATTGAGACTGCTGGATTGAATATGCGGTATTATGTTCCAAACCGCCTGGTGATTGTTCCTGTGCTAAGGAGCAGCAGCGATCTTTCCCATCTGACCGGTTCAAACGGGAATCCTGAGTTCCTTCCTGAACCAGGTCAATCGGAGGGGGCAGAAGAGAGTTACCTGGAAGTTACCCGGCCCGAGCAGATGGTCCAGACCATTACTGTAGGTAAGTCAGGAAATGGATCTTCCCGTTCTGTGGCCCGGATCAGTGGTCGGATCAGGGATATGGATAGCGGAGGACCTGTGATCGGGGCCACCATGGTGATTATAGAAACGGGCAAGGGCAGCATCTCAGATCAACACGGGGTGGTGCTTATGTCCCTGAAACCCGGAAGGTACAACGCACAGTTTAGTTTTATTGGGATGAAGCCCTACTATTGTCAGCTACATGTGCTATCAGATGGCAATTTTACGGTTCAGATGCAAGCAACGGTGATTGCTCTGAACGAGGTTCAGATTGTGGGGAATCATTACCGGGATATCAACAGTACCGATGTGGGTGTGGAACGACTGAGTATGAACTCAGTGAAAAAGATGCCCCTTTTTATGGGAGAGAATGATGTGATTAAAATCTCCAAATTATTGCCGGGGATAACCAGTAGCGGAGAGGCTTCGGTGGGGGTCAATGTGCGTGGAGGAAGTGCGGATCAGAATATTTTCTATATCAATCGTGTTCCCGTATACAACACCTCTCATATGTTTGGGTTCCTTTCTGCCTTTAACAGTGATATCATACAGGATTTCAGTGTGTACAAGGGGAATGTCCCTGTCAATTACGGAGGAAGACTCTCCTCTGTATTTAATATCATTACGCGCAAGGGGAATCAGAAGAACTTCACAGTCCATGCGGGCATAAGTCCCGTTTCCGCCCATGCTACGGTGGATGGTCCTATAGTCAAAGATGTAGCCTCTTTTCTTGTGAGTGGACGAACCTCCTATTCAGACTGGATGCTCAAACGGATGGAAGATCCCGTTCTAAGGGAGAGTAGTGCCAATTTTTATGACTTTTCGGGTTCTTTGGCTTACACTCTCAATGAAAAAAATGATTTAAGTGCTTTTTATTACCAGAGTTCCGACCACTTTGCATACGGAGATATGAGCGAATATTCATATGGTAACAGGGGAGGATCTATGGTCTGGAAACACTCCTATTCACCAGCGCTCTCTTCTACTTTCACAGCTACAGCATCCTCTTACACTTTCGAAAATACGGAGAAACAGCTGATTTCACAGGCATATATGCATGGATATAAGCTGAACCATAACGAGGTGATAGCCGAATTCTCCTGGGCACCGGCTATGAATCATCACCTCGATTATGGAGCAAGCCTGATTTATTATACACTGGATAGAGGAGTTGTTCTTCCTGAAGGGGAAGAATCATTAAGGATTCCTGTTGATCTTGGATATGAGAAGGGTGTTGAGGGCAGTGTTTTTGCAAGTGACAATATTACTATTCTTCCATGGTTATCTCTTTATGCAGGACTCAGGTATAGTTTCTTTAGTAATCTGGGACCCCAGGCGGTGCGTATCTACGAGGAAGATCAGCCTAAGACCGAGGGAACAGTTACCGATACGGTTTATTATGGCAAGAATGAACCCATCACTTTTGAGTCGGGACCAGAGGTCCGGGCTGCGGTCAATATAAAAACAGGACAGAACACAAGCATTAAATTCTCATTCAGTCAGATGAGGCAATATCTGTTTATGCTCAGCAATACAGTGACCATTTCGCCTACAGATCAGTGGAAACTATCAGACTATCATATAGTACCTCCCACCGGGAGTCAATATACCACGGGTGTCTACCATATTTGGCCGAAATTGGGATTGTCAGGGTCAGTTGAGCTATACTACAAGCATACAGATAACATAGTTGAATACAAAGACGGAGCCAGTTTTATAAGTTCCCCGTTTACGGAGATTTCCGTACTGCAGGGTGTTCAAAATGCCTATGGGATAGAATTTATGCTGCAGAAATCCTCGGGAAGACTGGATGGTTGGATCAACTATGCCTATTCCCGGTCCTGGGTTCAGGTTGAAGGAGAAAGTGAAATGGAGTCTATAAACAGGGGTGATCCTTATCCTTCCAACTTTGACAGACCACATGTGCTAAACATCATCGGGAGTTACCATATTAACAGGCGTTTTACCCTATCATCCAATCTGGTCTATATGTCGGGACGGCCGGTTACCTATCCGACTTCCCTCTACTATATCAATGATTATGTCTATATAGACTACTATTCTAAGAACCAGGTCAGAGTTCCGGATTACATCAGGATTGATGCTTCCCTGGTCATTGAAGGCAACCTGAAAGCAAACAAGCCCTTTCATAGTACCTGGAGTATCAACGTTTTCAATGTTTTGGGCAGGAACAATCCACAGTCCATATTCTTTGAACCGCATGAAAATTACCTGAAAGGATTTTCATTTTCGGTTATCGGTGTACCCATATTTACGGTAGCCTGGAATGTGAAACTTGGAAATTATGAGAGTAATTAAGATCTATTTGATGAGAACAATACTTATGATAATCCTGCTCTGTATTTGCAGTCAGGGGTGGACACAAGAGGCAGGAGCTGAAGTTCTGGGTGCTTCTGGAATTGAGACATATCGGATAGTGAGCGACAGGAGTATGTATATCGTTGGTGAGGAAATCAATTTCAGGGTATTCAATCAAAGCCCACAATCCATAAAGATGATGGAGTGGAGCAGTGTGTTCTACCTGGAACTAATTTCACCTCAGGGGTATTCGTATGCCCGGGCGAAATTTGAATTGGATTCTCTTGGAGTCTCAAGTACAATCCATGTACCTGAAAATCTACCTTCCGGAATCTATTATCTGAAAGGTTATACCCGTTGGATGAGAAACAATGGACCAGAAACTTACGTCTATTTGAGTGTTGAGATTGTGAATCCATATATCAGAACCGTGGTCCCTGTAGATACTACATCAACCTTCAGTAAGATAAGGATGGTGAATCATCCAAACCAAAAATCGGAGGGATTTATCACGGGCAATTTACCAGCTAAGGTTGAAACAAGATCGCCGGTCAGCTTAAATCTAAAGAAAAATGAAAGTATGTTGTCTGTGGATTGCTGTGTTTCTGTGATTCGGAAAGGGATGCAGAAGGCACAATGGGAATCCTTAGCCAGTACAAGCCAGCTTGGCAGTGAAAGGATGAATCATCTTCCCGAAACCAGAGGTATTTCTCTGGCAGGAAAGGTTGAATTCTCCCAGTCTGGCTTACCAGCACCCTATGCGGTAGTCTATATCTCTATGATGGAGAATGAACGGGAATTCTACTGTAATTTTACGGATTCAGCAGGGAGGTTCCATTTTGCTTTCCCCGATCAATACGGTGAGAATGAACTGTTTATTTCTGCCAGTCATCATACCCGGGATCCGATCAAGCTTTTCGTTGACCAGGATTTCTGCAAAGAATTCCTGCTGTTGCCCACCTATCCCCTGGATGTGGATGCTGAGGATTTTGAGCTGATCCGGGAGATGTCGGACAATGTGCAGATAGGTATCCAGTATTACCCCGGAATTAGCCTATCAAGCGATACGGCGCCACCAGGCAGAGATTTTTTTTACGGTGATCCTACTTCGGTCATCCGCTTTGATGATTTCATTAAACTACCTACCATGGAGGAGTATTTTTCGGAAGTGACTCCCCAGGTATCCATTAGGAAATTAAACAGTGGGGTGAGACTCCGTGTTTTGGGAGATCATCCTGATTTAGATATATTCCCTCCTCTGGTTATGGTCGATGGAGTAGCCATAGGCAAAGTGGAATCAGTGCTGGCCGTATCACCACGGCTCATAAAACAGATAGAAATCGTTGAAGCGCCCTATATCAGGGGCAATATCACTTTTGGGGGGATCATCAATATTATCTCCAGAAATGATGATTTGGGTTTTATCGATTTGCCAGAGTCAGGATTACTTGCTCATTATAAGATGTTCAATCGAAATAGTCCTGATAAGCAAAGCATTCTTCCATTGGAGCAAAGACTTCCGGATCTTAGAAACACTTTGTACTGGAACCCTCATGTTGAACTGAAACCCGGTGAGAACAAAATCATCAACTTTTCCACCGCCGATACCAAAGGCGAATATGAGGCAATCATTCGGGGGTATGATGCACTGGGAAATTATTTTGAGGAGACCATTCCATTTAAGGTAGATCCATTTTCAACTTTTTCACCTTCAGCTTATTGAATGATGATTTCCTTGCCGGTGCCACCCATGATGTAGCCATCGCCAAAGGAGGCTTTAATTGCAGCAATGGATTTATCACCGGTACAATGCGTAGGACAGATCTGTTTGACTCCCATCTCTTTCAAGTTGGCTGCAATAAGTTCCACATCTTCTTCTGAAGTGCTCATTAGATGCAAGCCGCCAATCACCGTATGAATCTTAATCCCCAGTTCTTTTTCAGCAACTCTCACCATTGCCACAACCCCGGGATGTCCACAGCCAGTAATAAGTACTCCACCATAATCTGTTTTTATTACCAGTCCCTGCTCCCTGAAGGCAACAAAGTCATCTCCGGTGGAGTAGAACGGCCCATAGAGATGGCTTGGTTTCTTTACGGACTTGCTGTTTGGAGGAAGTAATCCGCTGGCCTTTAATTGTTCCGCATAGGATGCCGGCAAATAGCAAAGGACTGAAGGATTGATCTCAATGATCCAGGGGATACCAGCCGTATGGTCACCATGTTCATGGGAGATAAACAGCGAGGGAATCTCTTTAATATGAATATCCAGCAGGCTTACATTCTTTTTGTAGAGTTCAGGATCTCGTCCTGCATCAAAGAGCAATTGCTTGCCCTGATATTCCACAAGACAGGCAAAGCCCCAATCGGTTTCAAGGTCCGTGTTCGCCTGGTAGTTGTCATAGATAATAGTTACATGAACAGCATCATCCCTGGAACCCGAAGAAGAAACGAGGGGTTCCACAGCTGCAATTGTTGACAGCCCAAGCAGAAGCAGGAGGCCAGTCAATGTAAAATAGCTTTTCATTTTATATTTCCTGTTTGTAGTGAAGGGCGCTAAAGACCTGGTTTTTATAGTTCCTGCCAATTCTCAGTTTGGCATTTTCCAGCTCAACGGTGGTAGCATTAAAGGCCCTGATTCTCGGGATGGAAATTATGTAAGATTTGTGGATTCTGATAAATTGCTCGGAAGGCAATTTGTTTTCAATGCTCTGCAGACTGCTTTTCACTACCACCCGCCGGTTATCAGTGTGGATCCTGATATATTCATTCAAGCCTTCGATAAAGTGGATCTCTTTCAGATAGATTTTGATCACCTTCTTGTTTTCTTTGACATAGATAAAGGCATCGTGGTTCACACCATTACCACCCTCCAGTTCAACATTTTCTGAATGTCCCGACTGGAAATATTTATTGACCGATTTGAAGAAGCGTTCGAAGGTAACCGGCTTCATCAGGTAGTCTACCACATCCAATTCGAAACCATCCAGGGCATACTGGCTGTAGGCAGTGGTTATGATCACTTTGGGGGGGCGTTTCAGGGTTTTCAGGAAATCGATCCCTGTCATCTGGGGCATTTTAATGTCAAGAAACATGAGGTCGATGTTATGATTACGCAGAGCCTCCATGGCTTTCATGGCATTGTCGCACTCATCAACAACCTCAAAATTCTCAAGTTTCAGTACATGGCCACGGATCAACTCTCTGGCCAGCGGCTCATCGTCTACGATCAAACACCTTGTTTTCATGCATTGTAAGATTATAAGTCAGCGACAACCAATATGGTTATCTGCAACTCAGTTAGGGTAAAAACTGAAAAGAACATGAAAACAATCCTACAATCTCACATCAACATAGCAAATTTACACGCTTTTCTTAAAATATTTCAGTCAAAAGCAGGAAAACTACGGTATATGACAAATTTACATCTGTCAAAGGCGTTTATAGCCGCATTACCGCATTTGCTGTGTTACTAACTTACCTAGATTGATTAGAGATGGTAGTTCACCATTTGGAGGCTATTTTTAGTGCATGTATAAGCTTATGCTCAGTCAGAAGTTACGCAGCAGGATATTCAGACATCTGGTATTGTTCTTTACTATGGTGTTTCTATTTGCGTGGGTGGCATATTCACGATCTGGAGATCCGGGTAGTTTTTGGAAGGGGTATTTAATGGTATTTACCAATGCACTCTTCTTTTTTGGATATGCCTATATAAGTGTTTACCTGCTAATCCCAAAATTCTTACTGACGCGGAGAATATTCTTTTTTTTCATTGTTTTCGTGCTGACAGGGCTTGCACTATCCTTACTGAAGTTTCTATTTTCCGATTATATCTTTTACCAGGCCATTGCTCCTGAAAATGCAACCCCCGGCAATTTGATCACCCTGCAGGCACTGCTGGTGAATACAAAAGACATGACCTTTATTGTCGCAGTATTTGCGCTGGCTAAGTTTGCGAGAGATTACTATACCCTGGAGCTGAATAACAGGGAGTTACTACGAAAGCAGCTGGAGGCAGAATTGAAGCTGATTGAGCACCAGATGGATCCTCATGTGATATTTAACAATTTCAATAATCTCTATTCTATTTCAATTTACCGGCCGGAACATCTCAAACCAACAGTGAAGAAGCTAAAGGCCATTCTTCATTATCTTTTTCAGGAGAGTAAAAGTGATAAAGTTTTGCTGGCGAAGGAGGTGGAGATGATAAACAACTATATCGGTCTTGAAACATTGCGATTCGGCGATCGTTTGAAAGTCCGGTTTGAGCCTGAAGGTCATATGAACGGACTTAAGATTGCACCTCTTATTCTCTATTCATTTGTGGAAAGCTGCTTTGTTCATGGAGCCGGGGAGAATCCCAGGGAATCCTGGATAAAGATCGAACTGAAGGTTCAGGATTCTCGACTCCGTTTTGTGGCGGCCAATTCTGTTTCAGATTCACCTGATTATCCAGCTGGCAGAAATGATGGTAGGAATGAGAACAGTATCAGGAGACTTGAATTGGCATATCCGAACAGCCACCGTCTGGCCATCAGGGAAAGAAACAATGAACATGAAGTGGAATTGCATGTAAGCCTTTGATATGAGAGAGAGATTGATGATGAAGCTGGAGCAGAACAGGAGTCTGAGGCACCTGGTTTTCTGGTTAACCTGGGTGATAGGTTTTACATTTATAAAGAGCTTCGGAGAATCCATGGATGTATACCTGGGCTGGTTCTCCTACTACCTTATCACCCTCCCTATCTTTATCGCCCATACCTACCTGGTGGCCTATCTGCTGGTCCCCTATTTTTTGAACAAGCGCCTGTTCCCCTTCTTTATTGTTCTGTTTCTGCTACTTTTTTATGGATTTTCAGTGCTGGAACTTATCTTGAGTAATGAGTTCATCTACAGATGGTATCAAACAGGGACAGAACTTATCGATAACTACCTTGCTCCTGCAAATGTGATCATGAGTGGACTGGGTAATCTATATATTGTACTGGTATTTCTGGCTGCAAGAACCATCAAGGAATGGTATTATGCCAATACCCGAAGTAAAGAACTTCAGCATTTCGAGTTGCAGCAACAGATGGAAAATGCCATTACCAAGGTTCAGCCCCCCATGTTACTTTATGCCATCGATCATATCGATCGTATGGTGGAAGAATCATTACCAGATGTGACCAAGGCCATTGCATTGACCTCTGAACTTTTGAACGAAGTGATGATATATCATGAAGAGCAGCATAAATTGTTCTCCGAAGAGATTGAATTGGTCAGGAAACTGGTGACCCTGGTTACCCTGATCAGAGAGAGCAAACCCGATGTTGAATTTTTTATCTCCGGGGATCCCGGTCAGATAAAGATGCCTCCGATGGTCCTGTTTACTATTGTTGATATGATATTCAGAAAATATGAATTAGAACCCGCTTTGCCAGAGTTGAATATAGAGGCCTCGGGCTACTCCAATATGATTACCATCCAGATATTAAGCAATGGAATGAAAAAGCATGAGGAGAACATAGAGGACTGCCTGCGAACCATGCAACAGATTGAGTCCTTTTACAAGGGCCAGATTTCCATAAACATTGAGTCACATAGTTATGGTTGCTCTGTTATTATAAGTAACAATGACTTATCGACAGCAAATACCATTCACCCCCAAACAGATGTGATTAACACCCCCGAAAAGGTCATAAGCTGAATAAGTTTTTTTCTCCGGGGGGCGTCTGTTACATTTGAATCGACTCTATACACGTCAATTGCAAACTTGCCGTCACAGTCTTACTTTAAGGTTTTAGGTTTAATAAGTAACTTCTCGACGGCAAGTTTTTTTCTCCCATCATCACATTACATTTCCATTTATCAGGCTGTTCAGAGGGTTAATTCAGATCCAAAACTGTTCCAAGACGCACAGTCTTGTTCAAATCCGGACAATTTTAACATTAAGCTTAGCAAGGCAAAAACCTCCTAAAGCGCAGGTAGCCAGCATGTAAAAAGTTTTGGCATAATAAGTGATATATTTTAAGGAGTTGTACAGGGACGTACAAAAGGAGGTAGAAAATGATAACAGATCAATATCTGATTTCCCGGAATCACCAATCACAGGAGGACGACCGCAACAACCTTGAGTTGTTTAAAAACCTCTTGCAGCCTCATTTCCTGTTCAATTCTCTCAATAACCTATATGCACTTTCCTTACGCAAATCGGAAGATACCCCTGAGGCCATTGCCGGACTCTCTCTTCTGCTGGAGCGTGTTGTCACCTATTCCCGCCAGGAAACAATTCTTCTTTCCGAAGAAATCGCATTGATCCAGGAATACATTGCCCTGGAGAAGATCTGGCTGGGCGAGTGTTCATTCCTGATGGATTTCCAGGTAAAGGGAGATACTGACGGGGTTTCCATTCCACCCCTCACTATCTATACGCTTATCGAAAATGCATTCAAACATGGGATCCGGAAATGCCATAACAAGGGCTGGGTAACCATTCACCTTGTAGTCAAGGAAGATAAAATTCTTCTAAAGGTGAGGAACGGGGTACAAGCGTCAAAGGACAATACTCAGGTTTCGCCAGTTGCCACCACAGGTTTAGGCATAGAGGCGGTCAGAAAAATACTTGAATCCTCCTACCGGAAACGCTACCACCTCGATGCTCGTCCAATTGGCAATGTTTTTGCAGTGGACCTGATCATAGGCAGGTTTGCAGCTTAAAGCGCATCACAGTCATTCACACTTCTTTTCCTGTTGTACATATTCTGCATTGAGTCGTTGATTGAACTTAATTGATTCTGGCTTTTTTTCGTGGTAATTTTAATGGAAACAACAATAAGTGATTGCTATGAAGAAGGTTAGTTTGATTAGAAGATTGGCGACCATTGTCGTTGCACTCTGTATGTTTACCACATTTGCTTTTGCAGATGGGGAGATCTCAGAGGTTTATCTGACAGGCACCTCCACTTCGCTGGCTGGCGATTTTGTGGTGCAAACCACTAGTGACATGTTTCACTATATGGGTCGTGAATATGAAGTATTCAGGGTTTATTATGACGACCCGTCCATGAACATGAATATTGCAGTTAATAACGAGGGACAGTGTACCTCATTTGTTGCCTTTAATGGCGAGTTTATGTTTTTCTATAACTGTAATAAGTACGGTTTTGGCGTAAGAAAAGTAATGTTTTCAAATCCGTGGGCAAAGGATGTTTTCGATCCGCAGCAGTTCCATGACCAATCGGTTCTGATGAAGGACAAGAAGGTTGAGAAGAAGCAGGCTGTGGGTTTGATAGCAGCTTATGTTCCCCAGTTAAAAGGGTAACCACTTGGACTAACCAGAAGTTTCTAGCAGTAAAATTCACCTATTGAGGGGGCCGGCATCTTGCCGGCTCCCTTTATGTTTTGTAACATACAGGTATTCAAATCTTTAACACCACTTTCATTTCATCCGTTATCGAACAAATGTGTCCATTTCCGTGCGTATTTAACAATTTTTACAAATAGCCAAAAAAGGCCATAATAAGATGATAAACAGCGCAATACGAGTTTTGGCACAGCTATTGTCCTATCACATGCATCAGTTAAACTAGTAATAACAACAAAAAACCTGAATACGATGAAAGCAAAAGTAAATTTTCTAAAGAGATTCGCAGTAGCCGCAGTTGCCCTTTTATTTGTAAGCAGTGCAATGTTTGCCGATGGAGAAACCAATGAAGTATACCTTACAGGAGCCACTAACACAGCTGCTGGTGATTATGTAGTTACCGGAACAGATGATGTGTACCATTTCCAGGGTCAGGAATTTACAGTATACAATGTATATTACGACGATCCCTCCCATAATATGAAGATCGCTGTTTCCAATGATGGGGAATGCAATTCATTCATTGCCTACACAGGTGGATATTGGTTTATGTACAATTGCACCAAAGAAGGATTTGGCGTACGTAAATCGATGTTCAACAGTGCAACCATAAGGGATGGCTTTGATTCCAGAGAATATCAATCCCAGAGTGTGTTGGTTAAGACCCGTAAAATTGAGCAGGATCAGGCTGTTGGACTTATTGCAGCTTACCTTCCCAAATTGCAAGGATAACAACTACATAGATAGGATCCTGGATCCTCCGGTCAATATTCAACGTCCGCTTTGGCGGACGTTTTTTTTATCTCAAAATTTCCAATCATTACCTTGCTCGTATATATGTTCTCGCCACTTAAATTAGTTTCTTGAAACTAATTGTAGGTGGCTTCAAACACATATACTTTGCCAAATACAAGATATCCATATTGAGTATTCTCTCGGCAAAAAAATATTCCTGATACAGGAAGAAGGTGGGGTTGTAGAAGTGAGACGAATTCTTTACTTTTGTCCTGCTTTAAGCACAATCCGGAGAGGTGGGAGAGTGGCTTAATCCACCAGTTTGCTAAACTGGCGTACTCGATTAGGGTACCGGGGGTTCGAATCCCCCCCTCTCCGCAAAGCAAAAAACCCT